>ERZ809224.1303-NODE-1303-length-18531-cov-7.050336_pt1 | contig 18531 bp, 16 predicted proteins | sample MGYA00520513_ERZ809224 | MGnify/ENA primary metagenome ERZ809224 (study PRJEB31576, sample SAMEA3212658) | Homo sapiens | biome: human-gut; feature: human gut; material: fecal | place: Sweden | collected 2012 ... | reverse complement strand
TGCGCCTGCAGGAGCTGCCGGCTTTGCTGCAGGTGCGGGTGCTGCTGCCGGAGCCGGTGCAGCTTGCGGTGCAGGAGCCTGCGATTCGTCGATGCCGATGAGCACGTCGAAAGGCACCCCGCGAATCTCTTCGAGGGCGCGCTTGATGCAGTCGATGTAATGGCGTTCGATGAAGTTCTTGATGAATTCTGTATTAGCGGTCAGCATCATGAACCCGTCGCTTGCGGCTTGGGGAAATAGCTGGCTGAACAGCGCATCCACCTGGGGGCCTATGATGCCCTCGTAGCTTTTGACGCGGCTGCATACCTCCGCCCATAGCTGATTGATTTCTTCCGTGTTCATAAGCAGGCCTTCGATCATACGCGTACAGGTGTGTTCGCCTTACGCGGTTTCGGTTCGTTGAAAACTGATTGCCGCCGTGTTTTACAGCAGCTGCGCAACCTGGATGCCCAGGTTCGTGAGCATGCGCTTTTTGCCGGACATTTTCAAAAGCCCGATGCCTTCCAGCTTTTTCAGCGTGTTATGCACGCTCGACTGCGCCGCTCCGGTCAGTTTGACCACGTCCGATACGCCCAGTACCCCTTCTTTCAGGTAGATGACGAGGAAGTCCTTCTCGCGCTGGGACAGGGACGCGATGATTGGCTGCGCATCCACCGGCGCGGGCTGGATTTGCGGTTGCTGTTGCATTTGCTGGCCGTAGGGGTAGCCCATCGGTTGCTGGATGGGTGCCTGCATGTAGCCTTGTTGAGCAGCCGGCGCGTATCCGGGTTGCGCGAACTGTTGCGGGGCTGCATATGCCACCTGCGGAGCCTGCTGGTATGCCTGTATAGGCGGCTGGGCCGCAAACCCCGGTGCATATTGAGCCGAAGGCTGAGCGTATGCGGGCTGGGCGTTGTATGCGAGTTCGTGATCCTCCTCGGCGATTCGGTAGCGCGGCGCCGTGGGCTCGGGATGCTCTGCGTCCTCGTCCTCCTCGACGTGGTCGATCTCAAGCTCCTTGGGAAGCTGCGGATTGCTGCCGTTTGCGCTGATGGTGACTACCGATCCGGTGCCGAGGTTGTCTTCGATGCTGATGGTGCCGTGGGTGAAGTCAAGGTATTCCTTCACGATGGGGAGGCCCGACCCCACGCCGCGGATGTAGCTTTTCATGGGCTCGATGGCGGAGGTGAATCCGGGCAGTTGCGCGCGGTCTTTGCAAGCGATGCCCGGCCCCTGATCCGCAAAACGGATGGTGCAGCCGTGGTCGAGGATGGATACCGTAGCTTCCTGGAATCGTGCGTGTATGAAGTTTTCCGAAACCTCGCGGATAACCGTATAGGGAATGGTGCCGCCTGCCGCCTGCGATTGCTGGTATACGTTCGTTGCCAGGCTTTCGATGAATTCGCCGGTGGGAGCGGGCTGGATTTCAGTGACACGCGGCGCGCTCAGCAAGTTGTCGTATAGGGCGATGCGTGCAACCGAATTCACGTGAGTGAAGTCGAAACCCTCATCATCGTTGTTTTCAGGCGATTCCTGATGCTGTTCTTGCTCGCTCATCTGCGCTTTTACCGCTTTCCACATTCGTCGTTTTCCAAAGTTTTACACATTTTCGGGAAAAATCCTTGAAAAGTGTACCCTCTTTTCCCATCGAATTCCATTCAACTGGGCAAATTCCGGAATCGAATGTGGAAAAATCACTTTCGATTGAAAGTTTTTCACAACGATGAACTCATTGTTTCCTTGGTTTTCCACTTTCTATTCAAAGATTGTTGAAAACTGGAATGAAAACTCGAATAAGTATGAAAAACAGAGGTGCAAAGGTTTTTGACATTGTTGAAATTCCAGGTTGTTCCGACCCGTTCCGACGGCTTTTTTCAACTGGTGAGAGGATTTTGCTGCAGGATTTGGAAAGCACCAGGTCAGTTGAGCATTCCGATGAAAAGCATTCTGATGGTGCCATAAAGGACGGAAAAATGCCTTTTCAGAAGCGTGTTGAAAACTATGCACATGATTAATTGCTTGGTCAAGCGCTTGCTTGCTTACGGTTTTGAGCGATTGAAAACCGCATGTTTCGATATTTTTCCACAGCGATTTTCGAATGAATTCCAAGTTTTCAACGTTTTCCACAATCGCCTGAATCGCTCAATGATGAGAGATAAGTTTTTTCAGCCGTTAGGTGCGGATTTTGGGGTGCGTTTCCTTCTTTTCCCGAGCATTGATCGGTCGCAAGGTCCGTTTTCGTTGAATGTCGTTTCATTACCCGCCTTGGTTTTCCACTGCTATCCCCTCATGTGTTGAAGGTAGGTGCTGCTGGTGATGGTGGAGCGTGCTTCTCGCGCGATTTCCCTCGGGTTGCCGAAAGTGCCTCCGTTAGATGAAGATGATTTGGCATCCCCAAGCAACATAAAGGGGAATCCCTTTTCGATTTTTCCCTTACCGGTGCGTTCGAGCCGCCGAAAAGATATCCCCACTAGATGTTGCGACCCACGTTTTCGATCCCCCAATGAATTGTTGAAAGCAACGTTTTCTAGTGCGCTGGCAATATTGTGGAAAACTTCGTGTTTTCGCAGGTGGGCTTTCATAATGTGGGTATCTTGTGCATCGATTGGCATATATAGGTAAAAACCTTTTGACAGTCGGGTCGTTCCGGTTATACTCAACAAGTTGCTCTAAACCATGAAAGGGAAACGATATGAAGCGCACCTATCAACCTAACACTCGTAAGCGTGCCAAGTGCCACGGCTTCCGTGCCCGCATGGCAACCAAGGGCGGCCGCAAGGTTCTGGCTGCTCGCCGTGCTAAGGGTCGTAAGCGTCTCTGCGTGTAAAGAGTATTCGATTGGAGACTATCAAGTCCAAAGCGGACATCTCCGATCTGTTCTCTAGCGGAAAGCGCCTGCGTACACCGTACCTTACGCTCATAGTGTTACCAGCGAAGCAGCACGGCCTTCACGGTCGTGTTGCTTTTATTGCAGGAAAAAAGTCCGGTAACGCTGTATGGCGTAATAGCGCAAAACGTCGAATGAGAGCTATTTGCCATGAGCTGGGCGGCCCATTCCCGAATCTCGATGTGATATTTCTCGCGAAGTCGGGTATTTGCCGCGCTAAGTATAGTAAAGTGCTCGAAACATGCGACGAAGCGCTGAAACGCGCTGGAATTCGGTAGGGTCTGATTGGAATGAAGAAAGGTTTCGGAAGCATACCGTGTAAGGTGGCTATGTTTCTCATTACCTTTTATAGGGCGGCGATCTCGCCTATGTTCCCGTCGTGCTGCCGTTTTACCCCGACGTGCTCGGAATACGGGCTCATCGCGTTTCAACGCTACGGTTTCGCAAAGGGCTTAAGGCTGACGGTAAAACGTATTCTACGGTGTCGACCTGGAGGGCCGCACGGCTACGATCCCGTTCCGTAAGGGCGGGGCTTCAGCCGGCGGCTTTTTGTCGGTTAAAGGAAGGAAAACCATAGTATGTGGGAAGTGTTCAAGAACTGGATATTCGACATCATCCAATTCTTCTTTGGCTTCTGCCAAGACTGGGGCTTGGCTATCGTCATCGTGACCATCATCTTCCGTGTGCTTATCTCCCCGTTGATGCATAAGCAGACGAAGTCTTCTTATCAGATGCAGAAGGTTCAGCCTCTGATGCAGGAGATTCAGACGAAGTACGCCAACGACCCGCAGCGCATGCAGGAGGAGATGCAGAAGCTTTACGCTGATGCTAAGTTCAACCCCTTGGCCGGCTGCCTCCCCATGCTCCTGCAGATGCCTATCTTCATCGCCCTGTTCCAGGTGTTGCGTGAGATGCCGAACTATTTGGGTTCCGACGAGGGCTATCAGTTCTTCAATCTGGTTCCCAACCTGGTTATGACGCCGTCCGGTGCGGTTGCTGGCGGCTTCGGCACGTTCCTTCCGTACCTCATCCTCATGGTCGTGTTCGCCGGCGCTACGTTCCTGCCCATGATCTTGATGCAGATGGGCCAGAAGGATAACCCGCAGCGCAACCAGACCATGATCATGGCTGGCGTCATGAGCTTGTTCATGCTGTGGATCAGCTGGAGCTCCCCCGCTGGCGTTCTTCTGTTCTGGGGTGTTTCCTCCATCATCGGCGTGTGCCAGCAGCAGATCTCCATGCGCCTCATGAAGAAGCGCGATGCTGAGAAGGAGGAGACCATCGAGGTGAAGCCGATCGAGGTCGACGTTACCCGTAAGGCTAAGAAGCCGCGTCCGAAGAAGAAGGACACCTCCAAAAAGCACGCTTAATCGATTTTGCGTAATGGTGCGCGGTGTTTCACGTGAAACACCGCGCACTGTGGTTTTTAGTTCTAAGGAGCTGCAAATGGCAGAAGAAGAGAACGTGGAATTGACCGCAGAAGAGGCTCAAGACGCCCAGGTCGAACAAGACGGCATCAGCGACGAGGATCTTGATCGCATCGCGGATACCGCCATCGCAACTATCCAGGATATCCTGAAGCACTTCGATGTCGGCGAGGTCACCATTGACGAGTACGAAGGCGATGAAGGCGAGCTTATCCTCGATATCACCGGTGACGATCTGGCTGTTCTCATCGGTCGCCATGGTAAGACCCTTGATGCGTTGCAGTTCCTGGTGTCGGCCATTACCGTTCGCACCATGGGCTTCCGTTATCCTGTTATCGTCGATGTTGAGGGCTACAAGAATCGTCAGCGAGAGAAGCTCGAGTCCATCGCTCGTAATGCTGCCGCAAAGGCTGCCAAGCAACATCGCAGCGTGAAGCTTCGCCCCATGACTCCGTACGAGCGTCGCATCGTGCATATCGCGCTTCGTGATGACGAGCGCGTCGAGACGGCATCTGAGGGAGAGGGCTCCGCGCGCCACGTTGTGGTTGTTCCGCTCTAGGTAGTTGCTTCTATTTGGCTCTTGGCTGATATCTCGGGAACCTATCAGGCCGCATCTTCGGATGCGGCCTCTTTGTTTTTCAAGGGGTTCGTATCCTTGGAGTCCGTTATGCTGCATGAAGGGCTAAAGTATGTTTCACGTGAAACAACAGGATAGAAGGAACGGTTCATGCACGAGGACTTGCTCAAGCGACATTTGGAGTTGGTTATCGAAGCCAACAAAACCACGAACATCACGCGTATCTCTTCTTGGAAAGATGGCATGGTGCTTCATGTGCAGGATTCCCTGCTTGGCCTTGATGCTTTGAACGCTTGTCCTGAAGGCCGCTATGCCGATATTGGTACGGGTGCGGGTTATCCCGGTATTCCGCTTGCCATTGAAGCCGGTAGACCCACGTTGCTGGTCGACTCCGTTCAAAAGAAGGTTCAGATCCTTGACGGCTTCATCGAGGAACTGGGGCTTGACAACGTATCTACGTATGCCGGCCGCATTGAGGACCTTGGTCGCGAGCAGGCTGGGCAATTTGCTGCGATTAGTGCTCGGGCATTGTCGAAGCTGTCCGTTTTGCTGGAGCTCTCTTCCCCGCTGCTGCAGATGGGCGGCCGTCTCATCTGCTTCAAAGCCCTCGTTGAGCAAGATGAGCTTGATCACGCTCGCGTCGTCGGCAAGCAGGTTGGTATGGAACTGGTTGATGATCAGACCTACGAGCTTGATGATTACTCTCGCCGGATTCTGTGCTATGAGAAGGTTGCTAAGCCGAAGCTGAAGCTGCCTCGCAGAACCGGTTTGGCTCAGAAAAAGCCGCTGTAGCGATATAAGCCGTTCCCGATATTGTAGGGGCGGCTTTTTTCTTATCGAGGTTTCGTTGATTTCCGTTCAAAAGTCCCTATTGTGGGTTGGGGTTTTATACGCGTGAAACGAAACACGGTATACTAGCGTCTGAAACCATGAAAGGGGGTTCCTGTGGGATTTTTCGACGGCCTCAGGAAAGATAAAAAGCAAGCTGAGCCGGTTCAGCAGGAACAACGCGTACAGGAAGATACCGTTGAGGATGAGATAGCCATCGAGCACATCGAAGTGGTCGAGCGCGACCCTCATAGCTCAACCGAATCCGAGCCGCAGCCTGTTGAATCTCGCCCCGAAATCGAGCCTACGCCCATTCGCTCCTACCGCGAGAAGAAGCCGGTGAAGCATGTGGTTGGCCAGACGAAAATCATGGCGATCATCAACCAGAAGGGCGGTGTGGGTAAGTCCACTACTGCAATCAACCTTTCCGCCGCGCTTGGCGAAATGGGCAAGCAGGTGCTTCTTGTCGACCTTGATCCTCAGGGTAATTCCTCAAGCGGCCTTGGTGTCGAGAAAAGCCAGGTGCAGAATTGCATCTACGATGTGCTGCTCAATGATGTTCCCGTCGAAGAGGTTATCATCCCCGATGTGTGCGAGGGTTTGGACTTGGTTCCGGCGACCATCAACCTTGCTGGTGCTGAGGTTGAGCTGGTTTCCGAGATGGCGCGCGAGAATCGCCTTAAGGATGCCATCGGGGCTCTTCGCGGTAAATATGATTACATTTTCATTGATTGCCCCCCTTCCCTAGGCTTGCTGACGGTTAACGCCCTAGTTGCCGCCGATAAGCTGCTTATCCCTATTCAGTGCGAGTTCTACGCATTGGAAGGTGTGACAAAACTCCTTGATTCAATGAAACGTGTCAAAACTCGCTTGAATCCCACGTTGGATATCTACGGCGTGCTTATGACCATGTACGACGGTCGAACCACGCTGTCCCGCCAAGTGGTCGAGGAAGTGCGCAGCTATTTCGGGCGATTGGTGTTCGAGACGCTGATTCCCCGTACCGTAAAGCTTTCCGAGGCTCCTAGCTTCGGTCAACCGATAACCCTGTACGACCCTTCGGGCAAAGGCGCCCAGTCGTACATGAGTCTTGCTAAGGAAGTGATTGCCCGTGGCTAGGAATGGTCGTGGTGGTCTTGGTCGTGGCCTGAACTCGTTGTTGGGCGGTGCCTATGAGGAGGCTATTCCTCAGGAGGAGCCGCAACGTGCGCGCGTGGATGCCGAGCATCCGCAGCAATCTCAACCGAAGCCTCAGCCTGAGCGTGAAGTGATTCGCGAGACCGTTCCTGCGCAAAAATCACCTGAGCCCCGGACGGCTCGCGAAGCCGTTCCCTCCTCCTATGAAGAGCAGGAGCCCGAGTCGATCGTTGAAAACGGCGTTGAGGTCACCATCAAGGGAGTTGCCCAGCGTGCTGCCCGTCCTGCTGTCCAGGAAGTGATTGAGCGCGCGGTAACGCCTTCTGCTGCTGTGCAAAACGACGGCGATGCGCAATCTCGCGAAGTGAACGAAGTGGACATCAACGCGATTGCCCCTAACCCCGATCAGCCTCGTACGAATTTCAAGCGCGAGGAGCTGGAGGAGCTTTCCGCTTCTATCCAAAAAGACGGGCTTTTGCAGCCGATTCTGGTACGTCCGCTTGAGGATGACACGTATCAGATCATCGCCGGCGAGCGTCGTTGGCAGGCATCGAAGCTGGCAGGTTTGCAGCAAGTGCCTATTCGAGTTAAAGAAGCTAGCGACGACAAGGCTCTGGAGCTTGCGCTTATTGAGAACATCCAGCGTTCTGATCTTAATCCCATTGAGGAAGCGTACGGCTATCGTCGCATGATGGAACGATTGAATATGACGCAGGCTGAGGTTGCTCAGGCGATGTCGAAAGGTCGTTCCACGGTTGCGAATGCCTTGCGTTTGCTGGAGCTTCCCGAGGAAGCCCAACAGTTGCTGTTCGAGGAGAAGATTACTGCCGGTCACGCACGAGCTATCCTTTCCATCCCCACGAAAGAAGGACGCGAGCGCCTGACGCGTAAGCTGGTTGAGGAAAAGCTGTCCGTTCGCGAAGCCGAGGCTTTGGCTCGCTTGTTCTCCGGAAAGAAAAACGAGAACGCTAAGCCGAAGACTCCCATGCCGAAGGAATACCGAAAGGTTGCCCGTACGCTTAAGGATGTTCTAGATACGCCGGTTAAGGTGAAATCCGTCAACGGCAAGAATAAGATCGAAATCGAATTTAAGGACGAAGACGATCTTGAGCGTCTGTTCAAGGGTATTCTTGCTTCGAACCTTGCATAAGGAATTTTGATTTCCAGGTAAATCAAACGAGCCGACGTTTTCATCGCCGGCTCGTTTTTTTGTTTAACGAGTGATTATGTATTCGTTGCCGTCACCAGCGCCGAAGGAGTCAGGGGTATATTGGACTGTCGGTCTGATAACCCGATGGATATCGCGCGCTTTTGATTTAGGGGTTTGCGCCATTATGAGCAAGCGCGTCCTTTGTTCTCGGTGAGCGGCAATGTTTGCGAAGAAGAAACCTCCCGATGCTTTCGATGATATCCAAGAAAGCATCGGGAGGTTGTGAGGCTATGAGACCAATTCGTGCTGCCTTTGCAAAAGCGATAAGGCATCAATTGTTGCCGTTTGCGGGGCCCGCACTTGATAAGCGCACTTGCTATCGTCCGTTCGTAAACGTGTTCTTCAGCTGTCCGCAGGCACCGGCGATATCGGATCCCCTGGAATCTCGCAACGTGGTCTCTATCCCGTGACGGCCTGTTTCAGCGATCCATTTGTCGATGGTTTTGGAAGCGCTTGCCTTATACGGTGATTCAGGGATCGAGTTAATCGGAATCAGGTTTATATGGCAAAGCAATCCCTTGCAGAAGTCCAGCAGCGCCGTCAGGTCCGCATCGGTGTCGTTAACGCCATCGATCATGATGTATTCGAACGTGACGCGACGATTCGTTTTCTCGATATAACGCAGCAGGCTTTGCTTAAGCTTTGGCAAGGGGAAACCACTGGTTTTGGGCATCAGCTCAAGGCGTACATCCTGTCGTGTTGCATGAAGGGACACGGCAAGTGTGAACTGCTCGGGCTCTTCCGCGAATCGGTCGATTCCAGGAATGATGCCGCAAGTGGAGATGCAGATGTGACGCGCTCCGATACCCAAGCCTTTTTCGTCGTTGATGATACGTAGCGCGCTCAAGACGTTGTCGTAGTTCAGCAGTGGTTCGCCCTGTCCCATGCCGACGACATTGGTCACGCGACGCCCCATAAGGCGCTGTACTGTGACGATCTGATCGACAATCTCGCCTGCGGTTAAATTGCGCGTAAGGCCTTCTTTCCCTGTCGCGCAAAACGAGCACGCCATAGGGCAGCCGGCTTGCGTGGAGAAGCAGACCGTAAGACGGTCGCCGTTGCGCGATGGGATGGCAACGGTTTCAACGCATACGCCGTCGTGGTATTCCAGGAGCAGCTTATGGGTGCCGTCGTTGGAAACGGCCTCTTCTAGCACGCTTGGAACGTATAACGGGTATTCCTCGGAAAGCTGGGCTCGAAGCTTAGCGGGCAGGTTGGTCATGTCTTCGTAGCTTTGAGCGCCTTTGCTGTAGAGCCACTCGTAAAGCTGTTTTGCGCGAAAGGATGGTTGACCGAGTTCCTTCATAAGGGAAGCCAGGTCGCTTTGGGTGAAGTTTTTGATTGGTGTATTCATGCGGGTCATTATACCTGTTTCACGTGAAACATCAGCGCTTACCTTGCATGCTGTGAAGCCCGTGTGCGGGTTTTGCTATACTGCAGCAATACGATCTCTAAAGGAGAAAGAAGGAGTCATGTCTTCAAGTATCGATCCTCGTTCTTGTCGTGTTGCTCTTTTGTGCGGCGGCAAAAGCAACGAGCGTGAAATTTCCTTGGCATCCGGTAAGGGTGCTCGCGAAGCTTTGGAGACGGCGGGTTTTTCCGTCACTGATATCGATCCGGCGAACAAGGAAGACCTGAAGCGTTTGATCGAGGAACCGTTCGACGTGGCGTTCCTCTGCCTGCATGGCAAATATGGCGAAGACGGTACAGTGCAGGGTTTGCTCGATATCGTCGGCATCCCTTACACGTGCTCTGGCGTGTGGTCGAGCGCGCTTGCTATGGATAAGGTGAAGGCAAAGGTCTTCTACGAGCGCGAGGGTATCCCCACTCCTCCGTCCTTGACGGTTAACAAGGGTGACAAGGTTGATATCCAGCAGGTCATCTCGTCTATGGGTGAGAAGGTCGTTGTGAAGCCCGGTACCGAGGGCAGCGCTATCGGCGTGTTCATCGTGGAGGGTGCGGAAGCCATCGAAGATGCTTTGCAGAAGGCGCTCGATATCGATGACGAGGTGCTTATCGAGCGTTATATCAAGGGCCGTGAATTCACTGTCGCTGTTCTGGGGAACCATGAGCCGAAGGCTATGCCCGTTATCGAAATCGTTCCCAAGAGCGATTTCTACGACTTTGAGTCGAAGTATGCCGTGGGCGGCTCTCAGCATATCTGCCCTGCGCGCATCCCCGACGATGTGACGAAGGTTATGCAGCGCGAGGCGGAAAACGCTCACAAAGCGCTCTCGTGCAGCGGTACCTCTCGCACTGACTTCATTTTGGAAGACAACGGTGATTGTTGGGCGCTGGAGACGAATACCATCCCCGGCATGACGGCAACGTCCCTTCTTCCCGATGCCGCTCGTGCTGCAGGCATGACCTTCCCCGAGCTATGCACCAAACTTATCGAGCTTGCCCTGGAAGAGCCTGTGCGATAAACGGGTTTGCAGAACAAGTTTGTTGGGCAGTCGATTGAATTAGTCGTTTTTCATAAACGGGCGACCTAAAACAATTCAGCGCACCCCTGAGAAATGGATTTCGTTGGATACAGAATACGTGGCAAACAGAAATGGATGCCATTAGATAAAGGATACATCGCAAACAGAGGGGGCTGATTCCGGAAGTGTTCCGGGGGCAGCCCCCTCTTGCTGTAGCTTGGCACTATGCGATGCTCTAACGGATTGTATAGCGTTAAGATTGATTCGGAGGATGGGCTCTTATTCGTAGAGCAGGCCATCATGCCGTCCGTTGATTCGAAGGTTGACCTCGATGTGGGAATTCGAGATCGAATAATCTTCCAAAAACTTTATGTCGTCCTATAGCAGGATGAACTCCGTAGTGTCGAGCGAACCCTTGAAATATCCTTTAAGAAAGCCATTCGCCAACGAAGTTCAGTGAAAGGGTGCATCTAAAACAGCCCGCAGCTTTTTAAGCCGAACACTACCAATGCGACCAATGCTAGCAAGAATGCCCAGCTGATCAAAAAACAGCCCTTGTTCCCTTCCCTACTCTTTTGAACCATCAAGTCGGTAAAGCCCCGGGATTTCTTGAGGATGGCGGTATGGCTGTCGCCCTTGGGCATATCAGCTCGCTGCGAAGGCTGCCAGGTTCCATGGGAATCAAGAATCGATTGCACACCTTGATTCTTGATGTCGATACGCGGGCGTATGCCTTGCGCAAGCGATTTCATGGTCGTGCGCATAAAGGTATCGAAATCAGATTGATTCACCTTGTCATAACAGAAGAGCGCGACTTCACCCCAGTAGAAACCCGGTTCCGGCTGGTCGGTGAAGGCGACGAACGACAAGACGGCATGCATTTCCCAGTTTTTGGCGGCAAGCAAGTTGAGTTTATGGGACGTTTGCTCGTCGAGGTAGCCTAAGATATCGCCGTAATCGTTCACGACCCATGCGCGTGTTTGGCCTTCCAAGGGCTTGAACTCGATATTGAAAACGTCGCCGATGATGCAATTCGATCCAAGCAGAATCGCCGCATCTTTCTTTGAAGTGGTGTCAAAGCGGGCATATGCGCCGAAATAGCAATCAGGCAGCATGGGGTCTCCTATCTGAAATGAAGTGAAAAAAGCGTAACACAAACGAAGAAGCGGAATAGCCGGCATCCATCGATGCCGGCTGACTTACAATAAGAAGGTTACAAAGTGATAGAAGCAAACATGGAAGCATCCATGTGGGAGATAAGGAATATGCCGTGCGTGGTGATTTGCTCGCGTATATCAGTGATGGAACCCCTCAGGCGATCGTCGATCGCTATGCATCGCTTGCTGATGCATCGAAAGAAAGCGATTACGGTGAGCTTGACCGCGATATCGTCGTTATAGACACCGAGACAACCGGCTTCTCGTTCAATCACGATGAGTTGACGCAGATTGCGGCCGCCCGCATGGATAAGGGCGAGATAGTCGATTGGTTTGTGACGTTCGTAAACCCCGGAAAGCCTATTCCGGAAGATGTTGCTCATCTGACCAATATTCACGATGAGGATGTTGCCGACGCTCCTTCTCCGGAAGAGGCGCTTGCGCAGCTCGCCGAGTTCGTTGGTGATTCGAAGCTTGTGGCCCATAATGCCGCCTTCGATCGCACCTTCACCACGCGACATCCAAGCGGCTATCCTTTGCTGGAGAACACCTGGCTTGACTCCTTGGATCTTGCTCGCATTACTCTTCCCCGCTTGAAATCTCATCGACTTATCGATCTGGTTCGCACCTTCGGGGCACCGGTTTCCACGCATCGCGCAGACGATGACGTTGCGGCTACGTGTGCCGTGTTCCGTATTCTGCTGGCTGCGGTTGATGCCATGCCGAAGCCCCTTGTGGCTAAAATCGCATCCCTTGCAACGCCTGAGCAGTGGGAAACCCAGGTTGTTTTCCAGTACTTCGCCGACCATTCCGGTGATGCTGCTGACATGACGTCCGATGAAGCTGCCTTGGTCGAAGACGCTGCGCGCGACATTGTTTCACGTGAAACAAACGAGGGGCAGCTCTCGTGGGCAACGAGCCAGCTCGATTTGTTCTCGCTGCAATCCATTCGTCGCGATCGTCTTCGCAAGATCGAGAACAGGCCGAAGGTTGATGCGGATGCGATCGCCTCCGACCCTATGCGCAGCATGGAGTACCCCACTGCCGAGGAGATTGCCAAGGCCTTCAGCCAAGAGGGTCTTGTGGGCAACCTGTATAAGAATTACGAGCCGCGTGCCGAGCAGCGAGATATGAGCACTTCGGTGCGTGATGCGTTCGCTTCTGGGGACAATCTTGTGGTTGAAGCCGGAACCGGTGTAGGTAAATCCATGGCGTATCTGGTTCCTTTGGCGCTTACCGCGCAGAGGAACGACATCACCGTCGGCGTGGCAACCAAAACGAATGCTTTGCTCGATCAGCTGGTATTCAAAGAGGTTCCCGCGCTTGCGAAGGCATTACGCGTATCCGATCCCGATGCAAAGCCTTTGACGTGTGCGCCGTTGAAGGGATTCTCCCACTATCCCTGCCTTCGCAAGATTCGCAGCGTGGTGGATGACGGCGCTGCGATGAAGGAGATTCAGGGCAAAGAGCTGTCGCAGGCCCCTGCGATGGCGGCGCTGCTTTCGTTTATCGAGCAAACGGAATACGACGATATCGACGGATTGAAGCTTGACTATCGCTTGCTGCCGCGAAAGGTGATCACGACGAGCAGCCAGGAATGCCTGCGCCGCAAGTGCCCGTTCTTCGGCAACCTGTGCTTCGTCCACGGTGCGCGCAAGCGTGCCGAAGCTGCGGATATCCTGGTTACCAATCATAGCCTGCTGTTCTGCGACATGGCCGCTGATGGCGGCCTGCTGCCGCCGGTTCGCTACTGGGCGGTCGATGAGGCCCATGGTGCCGAAAGCGAAGCACGCCGCGCTTTCTCCATCGAGCTTGATGCCGAGAATATCCTCCGAGAGGCGCGCCGAGTAGCGGCAGATGATGCTCGTAGGAACGTGTTCTCCCGTGCGGAACGCCGTGTGGTCCTGAACGGCGCGAAAGAGGAAAGCGAAACGCTGTTCTATACGCTCACGCAAAAGGGTAAGAGTGCGGGCGAAGCGTATCGTCAGACCGCTGAGGCTTTCTGCGCCAGCTTGAAGGGCCTGTTGTTCTTCGACACGAACCGACATGGGCGCGGCTACGAAATCGTAGAGCTGTGGGTGAACAGCGATATCCGGAGTTCCGCCACGTTCGGCGATATCGTGGACAAGGGCGTCGCGATGCGGGAATCTGCCGAGAAGCTGATCGCGGCTTGCCAGAATCTGGTGGCATATCTTGAAGACATCGAGAACGCAGCCGCGATACAACGCGAGATAGCCGCGATGGCCATTGACTTGAAGGAACAGGTCAATGCAGTGCAGGTGATCCTTGAGGACCCCAACGAAAGCTATGCGTACGCTGCAACGCTGTGCCGGAAGAAGGACCGTGTCGGCGAAAAGCTGCAAGGTATGCCCGTTAACGTCGGCGGAAAGCTGAACGATACGCTCTATGCATCTACGCATTCGGTGGTGTTCGCATCGGCAACGCTGTCTGTCAACGGGAGCTTCGATGGCTTTACGAACGCTATGGGCTTGGGTCAAGGAGAGTTCTCTCCGGTCAAAACCTGCCAGCTTGATTCCAGCTATGACTTCGATAAGAACATGACGGTGTACGTTGTGGCCGATATGCCCGAACCGAACGAGCCTAGCTATATGGCTACCCTGCAGAAGTTCCTTGTTGAGGCGCATAAAGCGCAGCAAGGTTCGATGCTCACGCTGTTCACGAACCGTCGCGAGATGGAGCGTTGCTTCGACTATGTTCAACCTGAACTGAAAAGCGATGATTTGCGCTTGGTGTGCCAGAAGTGGGGCGTGTCGGTGAAGGGCCTGCGCGATGACTTCCTTGCTGACGAGCACTTGTCGCTGTTCGCGCTGAAAAGCTTCTGGGAAGGGTTCGATGCCCCGGGAGCAACGCTGAAAGGCGTCGTCATTCCTAAGCTCCCTTTCATGAAGCCGACCGATCCGCTCTCTTGCGAGCGTGCGGAACGCGATGACCAAGCTTGGCGACATTATGTGCTGCCCGCGGCGGTGCTCGAGGTGAAGCAGGCGGCTGGTCGATTGATTCGTCGCGCCGATGACACTGGCGCGCTGATCCTCGCAGATCATAGGTTGGTTTCGAAGAGCTACGGAAAGGTGTTCCTGAATTCCTTGCCAAGCAGCAACATCAAGGTGCTGCCCGCCGCTCAAATCGTTGCCGAATTGGCGGCAACGAACCGAGGCTGAACCTGGCGGCATATATGAGAAGACGAGACGATAAAATCGCCCGAGCAGCTCATATCAAAGAGAGGACGCACGGAACGTCCAACGAGATATCGTTCAGCGTTCTCGATGCTGCTAAATATAAGGAAACAACTCAGCGATTCAGCCTGAGGGATTTGCTTGCCGATCGCAGAGATACGAATACTCAGAGTGTTTCACGTGAAACAGGGGAACATGTTTCACGTGAAACATCCAACCATAGGGCGTTGGCCGGTTCGCATGCTGCCGAAAGTGGTGCTCGCAGGCGGCGAAGCGGAGTCTGGTTTAAACGGAAATCCGCTAAGCAAGCAACCCAACGCAATAAGGCTACCCACGCATCAGGTTATAGCGAAGAGGCTTCGTCCCAAACGCCGGCTGGTGCTAAGCGCATGTCCATCGAGCAAGAGATAGCTCGAAGAAAAACACGTCGACGCAAGGGAAGGATTGCCGCGGTATCCGTTGTGGTAGCCGCCTCGTTGGTAATCGTATCCGTTGGCGTTTGGGCATGGCATTGTCAGGTCACCGAGCAGCAAGGATACGAATCCGAGCTTATGGATGCGCTGAGACTGGTTTCCGAAGCTGATGAGACCATCTTGCAAATAGACGCGATAGTGGATGATCCCTTTGCAGCTGAAAGCGAAGGGAAGAGACAAGATGTCCTATCCTCCGTCGAGCAAACCAAACAGTTGCTGGTTGATGCCGATGGGAGCGCGCGCAACGTCTCCGAAAAGCTTTCCGATCCTTCCGCCCGCGAAGTTGCCAATCAGACGGTGATATCGATAACGGCGCGTCAAGGCATGATAACGCAAGGCATGCAGCTGGTTGAGACGTCGGAAGATGCTGAGCAGGCGGCAAAGGAATGCGACGCTGCGTGGCAGCTGGTGCTGGATGCGGATGCCCAGGTTCGCGAGGCAACGAAACTGGCCGGACGGAACGAGGTCGATGCTTCCAAAGAACACACCTTGGAAGCGAAGGAAACGTTTTCCAAGAGCCTGGGTCAGCTCAAGGCGCTTCAATCAGATTACCCAACCGCTGATGTTTCACCGCTGATCGAGTATGTGGAAAAGCGGATGGAAGCGATGGACTTGGCGGTGCAGTCCGACGAGGCCCTCACCGCGAAAAATAAGGATGAGGCCATCGCGCGAAACGATGCGTATAACACTGCCGAAGAAGAGGCTGCGACGATAGCTGCAGCCTTGCCAAGTGATCCGAAGCAATTGGTCAAAGATGCGTATTTCGCAACGTGGGCGGAGGTTATCAGAAACTATGCCGGACAGCGCGCGGCTGCCGGTACCAGTGATGCAGTTATACGTGATTATTTGGGCGCGCAAGGCAAATAGCGTATACTGCAACCCGTATATGCCTTGCTGCAATTGAGGAACGAAAGGCACAAAAATGCCGGATATTAAAGAGCATATCGCATACCTGTCACAGGAAATCGGCGCCCGTCCCGCTGGCACCGAAGAGGAACAGCAGGCTGCGTTGTACATTACCGAGCAATTCCAGAAGGAAGCAGGTCTGCCTGCTAACATCGAGGATTTCAATGGGGTCGGCGACCCTCATCTGCCTAGCATGATTTGCTGCGGCGCAGCCGTGGTGCTCGCCTTGCTGTCGTTGATTGTGCCCGTGCTGAGCATCATCGGGGTTATCGGTTGCCTTGCAGCCGCCGGCTTGTTCGCGGCGGAATATTTGGATAAGCCCATCATCTCGAAGCTTCTGGGAAAAGGTGTGAGCCAAAACGTTGTGGCTAAGTACGCCCCCGCAGCGCCTGAAGATGGCGAAGGTGCTCGTCGCCGAAAGGTTATCCTGGTGGCTCGCTATGACACCGGCAAGGTGCGTGCCGAGCTTGCCGGTCCCACGGCGCAGGTCATGCCGCTTGTCGGTAAGATCTCCTTCGGTGCGATGGTCGCCCTTCCCGTGCTGCTACTCATCAAGGGCGTTGCACTGGGTTCTTCCGAAGGCACGCTTACCACGATCTTCACGCTGCTGATCGTTATCGCCATGCTGCTCACTGCTATCCCGCTGGCTCTTGGTGCGCTACATCAGACTGCTGCTTACAACGAGGGTGCGAACTGCAATGCTTCCGGCGTTGCCGCCCTGCTTGAGCTGGCTCGTCGTATCGGCGCAGGCCGCGTGAGCGAAGCCGAGATCGCCGAGCGCGAGGATGCCTTGATGCATGGACCGGAGGCCGCGTATGAGAGCGGCCTTGTTCCTGAAGGCGCCGAGTTCGTGTATTCCTCCCACCCCCGTTCCTCCATGGAGGATGAGGAGAGCCTCATTGCCGCCAAGGCTGCAATCTCGGCGTTGTCGGGCAAGCCCGTCGACGGTATGACCGCCGAAGAGGTTGAGCGCAATCTCCAGAAGATCGAGCGACATGATCGCGAGGAAGCTGAAGAGGAAGCTCGAATGCAGCGCATGGAGGCGCGCGCCATCGAGAGTGCCCGCCGCGATGCCGAGCAGGCACGTCTTGCGGCGGAGCAGGAGCAGCAGGCTCTTGAGGCACAGCAGGCAGAGGAAGCCAAAAAGGCTCAGGCAGAGTTCGAGGCCCAGCAGGCGGCAATGCAGCAGGCGGAATTCGAGGCCCAGCAGGCAGCGGCCCAGCAGGCTGCGGCCCAGCAAGCAGCGGCTCAGCAGGCTGCTGCCCAGCAGATGCAGGCCGCCGCGGAGCAACAGCGCGCAGCGCAGGCAAGCGTGCCTGATTGGTATGCCCGCGCTCAGGAAAAGGCCAAGAAGCCCCGCAACGCCGAGAAGCCGGCGCAGCGCTCCCGTTACGCTAGCGCCCTTGATGCCGCGGTTGCCGAAAGCGCCGGTCATTTCGCGAAGGCGAACAGCATCGTGGAACATGAGCTCGAGCGCTCCTTCGACATCGATCGCGACACTATCCGAGAGGTTCGCGCTCCACAGTGGGCGACCATCGCGCCCGTGCAGCCCGCGGTGCAGCCCGAAACCGAGCAACCGGTCGTGAACGCCGCATCCTCCGAAGTCTCTGTGAATGCGGTGTCGGTGGTTGAGCAGGCTTCGCAGATGCAGCAGGCACCTGTGCAAGAGCAGCCTGCTATCCAGGCCCCCGCATCTCAGCAGACGGTGCAGCTCGATGCGCAGGCTGAGACGGCTTCCGCTGACAAGCCCGCGCCTGCAGCGCCTCAAAACGATGCCGTGGTTGCAGCTCCCGTCCCCGAGGCTTCTGCTCCCGTGGCAGAGCCCGCACTCGAGCAGATGACCGCCCAGCAGCCCGTCGCGCAGTTTGCTCCTGCGCAGGTTTCCTCGCCCGAGCCCGTTCAGGCCCAGGTTGTCGCTCCTGCCGAGGTTGCCGATCCCTTCGCCACGGCGGCTACGCCCCCGATCGACGTCACGAAGCTCCATCTTGAGGATGTCCCCCCGATGGGCGACGTTCCCATGCCGGCGTTCCTGGATCCGCGCAAGGTGCAGGAAGAGGCCAAGTCCCGCAAATCCGACGCTCCTCGCTCGGGCAATCGCGTCGATGTGACGCGAGCTTCCATCAACGAAGCCGGTCGTGTCGATGCTGCAAACGCTCCCGCGGTGCCTATGCCCGCACCCTCGTCTGAGTCCGTAGATGAGACGGTGCCGGAGCTGCAGGCCAAGCCGCTTGATATCCCGGATGTCTCCGTGGCCCCGATGGCTCCCGTCACCTTGCCGGAAGTCTCCGCGACTGCGCCTGCTGCCCCCGTTGCGGCGGCAGTGAAGCAGC
>ERZ809224.1297-NODE-1297-length-18573-cov-7.707528_pt1 | contig 18573 bp, 16 predicted proteins | sample MGYA00520513_ERZ809224 | MGnify/ENA primary metagenome ERZ809224 (study PRJEB31576, sample SAMEA3212658) | Homo sapiens | biome: human-gut; feature: human gut; material: fecal | place: Sweden | collected 2012 ... | reverse complement strand
CGTGAGATAATGCGTATCGCACAGGATCCCGTTTCTCTGGAAACACCTATCGGCGAGGAGGAGGACAGCCATCTGGGCGACTTTATCCCCGATGATGATGCTCCCGCACCTGCGGACGCAGCTTCCCTTATCCTGCTCAAGGAAAAGCTTGGCGAGGTGCTTTCCACCCTTACCGAGCGTGAGGAAAAGGTGCTCCGTCTCAGATTCGGTCTTGAGGACGGCCGTTCCCGTACTCTTGAAGAGGTGGGCAAGGAGTTTGACGTTACCAGAGAGCGTATCAGACAGATCGAGGCAAAGGCTCTCAGAAAGCTCCGTCACCCCAGCAGAAGCAAAAAGGTCAAGGATTTCCTTGATTGATATCCCGAAAGGAATGGTAAAAGAAAATGTGTCTTACTCTTGAGTCTGATTATGCAGTCAGAATAATCGGCTGTCTGTCGGCTGAAAACAAAAGGATCGACGCAAAAAATATATCAGAACGCACGGGAGTCAGTCTCAGATTTGCTCTGAAGATACTGAGAAAGCTTGTATCAGCAGGCCTTGTAAAATCCTACAAGGGAATGCAGGGCGGATATGAGCTGGCAAAAGCCCCTTCGGAAATAACCATGCTCGATGTTATCGAGACGGTTGAGGGCAGCTATTATCTCAATCGCTGCCACGAGGAGGAGTTTGTCTGTACCAGAGGCGCAAAGGGCTGCTGCTGTTATCAGAAGGTCTTTAACGAGATAACCGATATTGTCAGCAAAAAGCTTGCAGAGTACAATTTTGAAGATCTGCTGAAATGATACATATCGCCTTCTGTTCTTTATTTATCCATTGACACGCCGATGAATACGTGATATAATGAAACGGTATGATATAAGGGCTGTTCGCTTGTGCCATCCAGCCGGTGTCTGATGCAAAAAGTGTCTGACACAAAACAAAACCAGGACATTTGTTTGCTTTTGCGGCGGACAGGTGTTTTATGCGCCTGTCCGCTTTTTTGCTGAAAGGGTGTTGATATGTATATTCTGAAAACCGAAGCCGCATTTGATTCGGCTCATTTTCTTCATGGCTATAACGGTAAATGCAGCAATATCCACGGTCACAGGTGGATAATCGAAGCTGAGATATGCTCCGAGAAGCTTATCGAAGAGGGTCAGACAAGGGGAATGATAGTTGATTTCGGAGACCTGAAGCGTGATCTTAAAGAGATCGCCGATAGCCTTGACCACCGCCTTATCTACGAAAAAGGCTCACTGAAAGAGAAAACTCTCGAAGCGCTGAGAGAGGAGAATTTTGCACTGACAGAGGTGGATTTCCGCCCCACTGCCGAGAATTTCTCCAAGTATATCTATGACCTGCTCAGTGACGACGGCTACAGGGTAAAGCGTGTGACAGTCTATGAGACCCCCAACAACTGCGCAGTTTACGAAGCTGGTGATGATAATGATATTTAAGGTCGCCGAGAAATTTGTAAGTATCAACGGCGAGGGCACAAAGGCAGGTCAGCCTGCGGTGTTCATCAGGCTGGCAGGCTGCAACCTGCGCTGCTCCTACTGCGATACTATGTGGGCAAACGGCTCCGATACGCCCTTTGAGCCTATGACCGAGGACGAGATAGCCGCATACATAGCCGACAGCAGCATAAAGAATGTCACCCTTACAGGAGGCGAGCCGCTTATGGCTGAAAACGTCCGTGTGCTTCTTGAAAGGCTTTCCCACGAGGATATCGCCGTGGAGATAGAGACCAACGGCAGCGCCGATATTTCCGTCTGTGACGGCATATCGCCCCGTCCCTCCGTTACGCTGGACTACAAGCTGCCCTCCAGCGGCATGGAGAAGCATATGCTTATGTCCAATTATGACAGGCTCACAAAGAATGATACTGTCAAGTTCGTTGCAGGCAGTCACGATGATCTTGAAAAAGCACTTGAAGTCATAAAAAAGTATGACCTTACCAATAAATGTCACGTTTATTTCAGCCCCGTTTTCGGAAAAATAGAGCCTGCCGAAATGGTGGATTTTATTCTGGAGCATAAGCTCAACGGCGTGAATTTCCAGCTCCAGCTGCACAAATTCATCTGGGACCCCAACAAGAGAGGTGTGTAAAATGATAGATACAAAAGCCATAGAAGAGCATATCAGGGGAATACTCATCGCTCTGGGCGATGACCCCGACCGTGAGGGTTTAAAGGAAACTCCCCAGCGTGTGGCAAGAATGTACACCGAGGTATTCGAGGGAATGAACTACTCCAATGCCGAGATAGCTGAAATGTTCAACAAGTCCTTCGAGCAGCAGGGCGGCAGCGATGATTTTGTTCTGGTAAAGGATATTGAGGCATTTTCATACTGCGAGCACCATATGGCTCTTATGTACGATATGAAGATATCCGTGGCATATATCCCCAACGGCAGAGTGCTGGGACTTTCAAAAATAGCCCGTATCGCCGATATGGCGTGCAAACGTCTCCAGCTCCAGGAGAGGATAGGCTCCGATATTGCCGAGATAATGGAGCTTGCCAGCGGCAGCAGCGATATTGCGGTATTTATTGAAGCAAATCACAGCTGCATGACCGCAAGAGGAATAAAGAAACCCGGGTCAAAGACCTCTACCGTGACCCTTAGAGGAAGATTTCAGAACGATACAGCTCTGCAGAACCGCCTGATGATGCAGCTGAGTATCGGCAAGTGATGAAAGGAGAACCGCAATGGATATAGTATCATGCTGCGGAATGATGTGCAGCGAGTGTCCCGTTTACATAGCCACCCAGAGGGACGACGAGACCATGAGAAAATACCTTGCCCATGAGTATTCCATGGGGGGAGCGGTATTCTATCCCAAGGATATCGTCTGTCACGGCTGCCGCACAGTATCCGCCGACCACAATAAGTTCGGCAAGGGCTGCGAGATAAGAAAGTGCTGCAAGGAAAAGCACGTTAACCTCTGCGCCGAGTGCAAGGAGTTTCCCTGCATTAAGACAGAGCAGTACATTCCCCAGGACAGCGAGCAGATGTTCCGCCTTTGCGAAATGCACAAGGCCTGCGAAAATCTCATAAATAAGGACGAATAAGCTCCGATGCCGTACCTTGTGTGCGGCATTTTTTTATGAGTTTATGCGCATTTATACTAATCACCAATAAAACTATAGACAAAAAATCATCGCATAATCCATATACGCAAGATTATGCTCAATTTTTTGTATAGTTTTTAATTGGTGCTTAGTATTAAAGCATAATATTTACTCAATCTTAACACTTTTATCCCCAAAATATGTTAAAATATCTTTATATCTATGCTTTTTCGTGTTTTTTACGGTAAAGCAATAAAAATGAAAGGATTGGGATAATGGGATTTTTTGCAAATGCGGATCTGCCTGTTCTTCTGGCGTTTCTGCTTTATCTTGCCGTAATGCTCGGCATCGGGTTCTATTTTACAAACAAATCAAAGAAAATGAGCGACTATTTTCTTGCGGGAAGAGGTCTTAACAGCTGGGTAACGGCAATGTCGGCTCAGGCTTCCGATATGAGCGGCTGGCTGCTTATGGGTCTCCCCGGAGCTGCTTATGCAACAGGTATGGGCAACTACTGGATAGCTATAGGCCTTGCCATAGGTACTATCCTTAACTGGGCTTTCGTTGCAAAGCCACTCAGAAGATTTACCGAGGTATGCGGTGACTCCATCACCATTCCCCAGTATCTCCAGAACCGTTTCAAGACCGACAGCCCCGTGGTAAGAATGGTCTGCGCAGTGGTAATATTCATCTTCTTTCTTGTTTATACCACATCTGCATTCGTTTCGGGCGGTAAGCTTTTCCAGGTGGTATTCAACATTGACCCCACCAATGAGACATACACCAAGGCTGCCGTAATAATCTCAGCGCTTATTATCATCATATACACATTCCTCGGCGGCTTCAATGCCGTTGCATGGACTGACTTTGTTCAGGGTATGCTCATGGTAATAACCATCGTGGCACTTCCCATTGCACTTATCAGCAATACTCCCGGCTTTTCCTCCGAGATGCTCAACAGCATTCCCAAGATCGTTTCCGAGGGTGGAGACACAAGCGGATATATGTCCATGGTTTCGGGTATGCGCCCCGTTGATATCATCAGCAACCTTGCATGGGCATTCGGATACTTCGGTATGCCCCATATTCTTGTAAGATTTATGGCTATCAAGGACACCAAGAGCGTTAAGAAGTCTGCTATCATCGCAGTTGTATGGGTGCTTATCTCCCTTACCGCAGCAGTCCTTATCGGTATCGTCGGAAGAGCTTACCTTGATTCTCAGGGCGTTGTTCTTGCTTCCTCCGAGATGGAGCTTATCTTCATCACTACCGTAAAGAAGCTCTTCCCCTCGTTCCTTGGCGGTATTTTCCTTTCGGCAGTTCTTGCATCTATCATGAGCACCGCCGACAGCCAGCTGCTTGTTACCGCATCTGCTGTTGTCAACGATTTCTATACCATCATCGTAAAGAAAGAGTCCTCCGAAAAGAAGCTTATGTGGATAAGCAGAATTTCCGTAATCATTATTTCTGTAATTGCCTGCATACTTGCCCTTAACCCAAACGATTCCATTATGGGAATAGTTTCAAACGCATGGGCAGGCTTCGGTGCAGCATTCGGCCCTGCGATCGTCCTTTCGCTTTACTGGAAGAGACTTACTCTCAAGGGAACCGTTGCAGGTATCATCGGCGGCGCAGGAACAGTAGTTATCTGGGAATATATCCTTCCCAACATTGTTCCCGCAGCAGACAGCCTTTACTCCATAATCCCCGGAGTTATCGTTTCCGTGATCCTCACCGTTTGCGTATCTCTCGCAGACAAGGCTCCCTCCAAGGAAATTACAGATATGTTTGAGCTTGCAAAGAGCGAAGAATAATTTTATATCAAATAATAAGGCGGAAGCTGTTCTTCTCGGCACACATCGGGAAGGGCAGCTTCCTTTTTTTTTGCAGGCGATTTTCTCTCTTGCAATTTTTGCCTTTTTCTGCTATAATATTTATATTCAATAAGCATTTATGCAGGAAAGGAAGATATCCGACTTGTCAAAAATGAAGAAATTTCTTATGGGCAACGAGGCCATCGCATGGGGCGCTGTTCATGCAGGTGTGAACGTGGTGGCAGGCTATCCAGGAACACCCTCCACAGAGGTGCTGGAGACAGTTGCCAAAAACAATGACGGCAGTGTTTATGTTGAGTGGTCTGTAAATGAAAAGGCAGCCCTTGAGGTTGCAGCAGGCGCTTCATATGCGGGTGCAAGAACTCTTGTTACCATGAAGCAGGTTGGCCTGAACGTTGCCTCTGACCCTCTTATGAGCCTTGCTTACGTGGGCGTAAAGGGCGGCATGGTAATACTCAGCGCCGATGACCCCGGCCCCATTTCCTCACAGACCGAGCAGGACACACGCACCTTTGCCAAGTTTGCAAAGATACCCGTGTTCGACCCCTCATCTCCCGAAGAAGCCTATGACATGATGGAGGAAGCCTACAGAGTGTCCGAGAAATGGTCAACTCCCGTGCTGTTCCGTCCCACAACAAGAGTCTGTCACGGCTGTGCTTCCGTGCCCGTAAAGGCTGAGTATGATAAGCACGTTCCCGACGGATTTAAAAAGGATACCATGCGCTGGGTCATCTTCCCACGCACATCATATCTCAATCACTGCAAGATCGAGGAGAGAAATCCGCAGATAGGCGATTACTTTTCCGAAAGCCCCTTTAATAAGCTTACAGGCAGCGGAAAAAAGGGCATCTGCACATCAGGCATCAGCTATGCCTACACCACGGAAGCACTTTCAAGCGGAAAGCATGAGGAATGCAAGCTCCTGAAAATAGGTACATCGTTTCCATTTCCCGAAAAGCTGGCGCTGAAGTTCCTGGAGGGACTTGACGAGGTCATCTGCATAGAAGAGCTTGACCCGTTCCTTGAAAGAGAACTTACATACATCTGCGGAAAATATCACCTTAATGTAAATATCCACGGCAAGCTCGACGGTCATGTTCAGCCCGCAGGGGAGAACACCGTTGAGTCGGTAAAGTCTGTGCTTTCAAAGTTTATCGGTCTGGAAACAGGGGAGGAAAGCAAGCTTCCCGAAGCCCCCGCACTTCCCGTCCGACCTCCCGTTCTCTGCGCAGGCTGCCCTCACAGAGCGTCGTTCTACGCCGTAAAGCAGGCAATGAAAGGCAAAAAGGCAGTTTTCAGCGGAGATATCGGCTGCTATACTCTCGGCAATGCAGCTCCACTTGATATGGTGGATACCTGCCTTTGCATGGGCGCTGACGTTACCATTGCTCAGGGACTTCACCGTGTTGAGCCTGACGCAGTGAACTTCTCATTCATCGGCGACTCCACATTCTTTGCATCGGGAATAACAGGCGTTGTAAATGCGGTTTATAACGGAACTGACATTATCCTTATCGTCCTTGATAACTCCACCACCGCAATGACAGGTCATCAGCCTCACCCGGGAACAGGCGTGCGAATGATGGGCGATGTCTGTGAGAAGATAAGCATTGAAAAGATACTCCGTGCCATCGGTCTCACCTCCGTTGAGACTGTTGACCCTCTGGACAATAAGGCAGCAGTGGAAGCCGTAAAGCACGCTGCGGAGCTTTCCGGCGTGAAAGCAATAATCTTCAAATCGCCCTGCATAGCAGTTACCAAGCCCTCAAAGCGCTTTAAGATTGCCGACAGCTGTGTAAACTGCAAGAAGTGCATAAGAGAACTGGGCTGCCCTGCGATCGTTATGGAAAACGGCAGACCCGCCATAGAAAAGAGCCTTTGCTTCGGCTGCTCACTTTGTGCGCAGATATGCCCCTGCGGAGCCATTATTTCCGAGTGATGAAAGGATAACGCTATGAATAATAAAAATTGTCTTTTGTGCGGCGTAGGCGGTCAGGGAACAGTCCTTGCCTCCAAGCTCATCGCATTTGCCGCAATGGAAAAGGGTATGGACGTGCGCACCGCCGAAACCATCGGAATGGCTCAGCGAGGCGGCTGCGTCGTGAGCCATGTGCGTATCGGCGAAAATATAGCTTCGCCCATTGTGCCCAAAGGCTCTGCCGATGTGATAATCGCCTTTGAGCCTGCGGAAGCAGTAAGGTGCATATCATATCTTAAAAAGGGTGGCACAGTCATCGTGAACAGCAAAGCAGTGAAGCCCGTGACTTCATCACTGGGCGGCACATATACCGACGGCAGAGAGATGACCGACTATCTCAGCTCACTTGACGCAGATATCCACGTTATCGACGGCGAGAAGATATGCGAGGAGATAGGCTCCCCCAAGGTGCTGAACATCGTGCTTCTTGCTGCGGCAGCAAAGTCTGGGGCACTGGGCATAACAGCCGACGAGCTGAAAAATGCCATTGAAAAAAGAGTTAATCCCAAATTCCTTGAAATGAATTTCAAGGCAGTGGATATAGCGTAAAATAATATAGTAAAACGGCGGCATCGATTTTTCGGTGCCGCCGTTTTGTTATTTAAAGCTTATATCAGTCAGCAATATAAACTCTCTTCATCTTCTGTTCCTTAACAGGTCTGTCGCTGTAATCAGTCTCAGTGTCAGCGATCTCATCAACAACGTCCATGCCCTCGATAACCTTTCCGAAAGCCGCATACTGACCGTCAAGGTAAGGTGCGTCCTCGTGCATGATAAAGAACTGGGAGCCTGCGCTGTCGGGCATCTGAGCACGTGCCATGGAGATAACGCCTCTTGTGTGCTTCAGGTCGTTCTTTACGCCGTTGGCTGCAAATTCGCCCTTGATATGCCAGCCTGGACCGCCCATGCCTGTGCCGTCGGGGCAGCCGCCCTGTATCATAAAGCCGCTGATAACTCTGTGGAAGATAAGTCCGTCATAAAAGCCCTGCTTAACGAGCTTTTCAAAGTTCTCAACAGTGATGGGTGCAACATCGGGATAAAGCTCAAGCTTGATCTGCTTGCCGTTTTCCATTTCAATAATAACCATTTCAGTTTTCCTTTCAGAATAGGCAGAAATTCTGCCTGAATTTGCTTAATTATACCATAGCGAGAGATTTTTGTCAAGTAACTGAGCTGTTGTCGGAGTGACTGTCGGAATGACTGCCCGACTGTTCATTTTCCGTGTTATTTTCTGCCTGAGGTGCTTCCTCTGCCTCGTGATCTTCTTCCGCAGCAGCCCGTTCACGTCTTCTCACATCGTTCTGTAAAAGCTTGTAAACGGTGGCAGCAGCGGGAACTCCAAAGAGCATTCCGGGGATACCTCCCAGTCCTCCGCCTACGGTAACAGCCGCCAGCACCCACATTCCCGGGAGACCTATCGACGAGCCTACTACCTTGGGGTAAATAACATTTCCCTCCACCTGCTGGAGAATAACAAGGAAAATAACGAACCACAGCGCCTTGATGGGGTCAACCACCAGTATCATAAGCGCTCCGACTATAGCGCCTATGTATGCGCCCACAATGGGGATAAGCGCTGTTGCGCCGATAAGCGTTCCTATGGTGCTGGCATATGGTATCCTGAGTATCGCCATGCCCAGTGCGCAGAGAACTCCAAGTATGACAGCTTCCGTGCACTGACCAACTATAAAGCTTGAAAAGCACTTGTCCGCCGTTGAGCAAAAATAGGTGAGGCGGGCGGAATTTTCGGGCTTCATATAGCTTTTCATGAGCCTGCTCATCTGGCTTGCAAGCTTTTCCTTGTTGTAAAGAATGTATATGGCAAATATCAGCCCGATGAAGAAGTTGACCACTCCGCCAACTACCGATGCCACTACGCTTATGGTGGAGGTTAGAAGTCCGCCTACGCCGTTCTTGGCAAATTCCACAGCCTTTGCAAGAATGGTGTTCCAGTCTATTCCGCCGTTTTGCAGATATTCTTCGATATAGTCGCCCACCACAGGCAGCTGGCTGTCATATTCCATCAGCAGCTTGCGTATCTTCTCACCGTAAACGGGGAGAGTTTCGCCCATTACAACGAAGATATTCACTATCTCGGGGACTATGAGACCAATTACCAGCCCCAGCAGGATAAATACGAGCAGCAGCGACAATACAAGGCATACAGGCCGCTTTGTGGCTTGTACTATCCTCTTTTCCGACTTGGGGAAATACAGCTTTTCAAGCTTGCGCATGATAAGATTCAGCACATATGCCATTGCACAGCCAATGACCAGCGGCGAGAGAATGTTCCACAGTCCCGCCAACACGTTTATGAGCCATTTGATGTTGATTATTCCCAGCACTGCCAGCGCAGTGAGCGCCAGGTAAGGTATAAACGCCAGCAGACGTTTTTTGTTATTTCTTTCCATTTTATCCTTCTTTCCTTTCATCCTATAATGTTAGAACCTGTCTTCATAAGAAATGTGTGCGGATTTTCGAGCATAATTTTGTTGCAGAGTAGGCAAAAATCCGCAGGCGGGCTTTCGCCCGGCAAGGATTTTTAACGCAGTCTGCGGCAAAATTTGCCGAAAAGACGTGCGCATATGCTTGTGAAGACGGGTTCTTACAGCAGAGGAGCGATAACTCTCAGCAGAGCGTCAAACATGGTGCCGTGATAATAGTCCCTGATATTGTCAAGGGTTATCTCTCTGCTCTGGTCCATTGTGGTTATGTGGTCTTTTTTCAGGGATTCCACAGCACTGCTGCCATACATAAGCGTGCCGCACTCAAAGTGCAGGAACAGACTTCTGTAGTCTAAGTTTATGGTTCCCACCACGCCTATCTTGTCGTCGCTCACAAAGCTTTTTGCGTGAATAAATCCGGGGGTGTATTCATATATCCTTACCCCCGCTTTAAGCAGAGGCTTGTAGTTTGCACGGGTCAGGCGGTAGATTAACTTTTTATCGGGTATTCCCGGGGTGACTATCCTTACGTCAACGCCACGCTTTGCGGCAAGGCAAAGAGCATTTTTCATGGTGTCGTCAAGGATAAGGTAGGGGGTGAAGATATAAACATAGTCCTGAGCGCAGTTTACTATGTCCGCATAAACGTTGGCACTGATGGTCTCATCGTCCAGCGGAGAGTCGTAAAAAGGCTGGATAAATCCGTCCGAGTGATATTCGGGACCGTAAAGTGAGGGAGAGTATTTTTCCATATCCACCTTTGCGTCTGTGTCACGGAACGTGTGCCACATTTCCATGAACATCTCCGTCAGATTGATAACAGCGTCGCCTCTCAGGCGAACGCCAGTGTCTTTCCATGTGCCGTAGGGCGATGTGACGTTGATGTACTCGTCCGACAGATTTATGCCGCCGTTAAAGCCAGTGTGACCGTCCACAACAAGGATTTTTCTGTGGTCACGGTTGTTCATCACCAGCGACAGGAACGGCACAACAGGGTTGAACGCCATGCACTTGATGTTGGGGCTGAGCTTTTCCAGCTGCTTGAAATATCCCGGAGGGAGCAGAGCCACGCAGCCCATATCATCGTAGATTATCTTTATCTCCACGCCTTCGTTTGCTTTCTGCACCAGAACCTCAAGCATACTGTTCCACATAACGCCCGGGCAGATAATGAAATACTCAATGAAAATGAAATGCTCCGCCTTTTTGATAGCTTTCATCATGTCCTCAAACATACGCTCGCCGAAAGGGTAATATGTGACTTCCGTGCCCGAATAAACGGGATATCCGCTTTTGCTGCGAACATAGCTGCATATGCCGCTGACACGCTTGTTCCTGCGTTCCAGCTCATCTGCGGCAGGGGAGTCCTCCAGCAGGGTGAGATATTTTTCCTTAGTGTTGTTTATCTGCATATTCATGTGCTTTGAGGGCTTTTTGTTGCCCGCAAAGATGTACAGTATGCCGCCAAAGAACGGCAGCAGCATTATAAGTATTATCCAGACTATCTTATAGGAGGAGTTGTCTTCCTTGCCGATAATGAAAAGCACCGCCACTAAGCTGATAATTCGCAGCAAAATGCTCATGGGCTGGGAATATTCCGCCAGAGCAAAAATGCTCACCACTATCCATGCAGCCTGAACTATAAGTGCCACCGCTGTTATGAGGATACGGTTGACTATCAGGCGGCGCCAGTTTATTTTGATACTGCTCATGCTCTGCTTCCTTTCATCACAGCGCAGCCGCAACCTGGTCACGCATTTTGTAAAGCTTGTTTATGAACGCCTCGTCATACTCGGAAATGTGGTATGAGGAGGGATATATCAGGATATCAGCATACTGCTTGATGCTTTCACGACATTTTTTCTGCACCAGATTAAAGCGCTTCAGCGTGTCCTCGGGCATGGGAGAGACCCACATAAAGGTGTTGTCCACATCAGTGAGCAGGTCAAACTGGCTTCCACGCTCATATACGTATATTCTCCTGTGAACAGCTCCGCTGTCATTTTTGCGGATATATCCCGATGAGATGTATGGTATCTCATAGTCGCCGTGGATTATCTCAATATATTCCGAAAGCTCACTTTCCGAAATATCATCGCTTTTTGCAAGGGGATTGTCCGCTGAGAGTATCAGGCGGTAATTGAATTTGAGTATAATCTCATGGCGGAGATTTTTCTCGCTGAGCAGCGACATGAAATATTCCTCGTTATCCATATTGTAGCGGATAACGCTGAGGTTGCTGGTGCTGTCGCACACGTTGCTGATAGCGTCCATGGAATTTGTCTCACGGAAATCAATGGAGATCCGCTTTGCGGGGTCAAGCTCGTTGACGAATGAGGTGAAAGCGTGGGTGATATACGTAGCTCTGGGGACAGATATGCCGAAGCGTATAGTATCGGTAAGCTCTGGCTTGTAAAGTCCCTCGATCTTTTCCATCTGCACCAGTATAGTTTTGGCGTATTCCAGAAATTCAGCGCCCTTTTCAGTGGGAAAAACGCCCTTGGCGCTTCGCTTGAAAACGGTTATGCCAATCTCGTTTTCAACTTCCTTTATAGCCTTGCTGAGGTTGGGCTGACCCATAAAAAGATTGGCGGCAGCCTTGGTAATGGAGCCTACACGCTCCACCTCGACCATATATTTCAGATGCTGGAGATTCATCCTACCATTCCTTTCAGACCGTCACAGTGACAGGTATGCAAATTTTACAGGGTGACATATATTTTTGTGCATATTACATTATAACCTATTTTTTTACGTTTGTCTATAGTCACGGAAAATTTGACAGAAAAAAAGGTCAGACCCGAAAGTCTGACCGCAGGTTGTGATAGAGGGGAATTTTAAAAATTCAGCACAAATAAGCACAAAGGTAAAGGGTTTAGGATGTCCACTGAGGGCAGAGCCATCTGGTCATCCTTACTGCAATGGTAAACTAAAGATGAAAATTTAAGACACAATAAACAATATACCCAATCCTCACCGCAGAGTTAAGCAAAACAAACAGCAGATACTCTATATCGAAACGCTAGACCGCAAATGAGAGGGGCGACGGTGAAAGGTACGAAACAATATTCAATACAGGAGACAAATAAAAAGGATAAAACACAACGGTAAAAGCGGGCTTGGTGGGGGTGAGAGGGTAGGGAAGAGATGAGTGCTTGCCTTTTGCAAGGCATGGAGAAACCGTAGGAGAGAATATGTGCCGACGGCGGCACAAGTGAATGCCCGCTTTTGTAGGGTTTTACTTCCCCCCCTCTTCCCTTAGGTGTTTCCTTTGCATGGTACGGACAAATAAAATTGAGTTGTAGATATGTCCGTACCTGCGCCTTACAGCGGAAACCAAAATCGACGTTCCTGACGGAACATCTCTTGGTTTCAAGCCGCCTGCATGAAATAGATTTTAGATTATCTGAGATAAAACGTACATTTTGCTTGCTTTTTGAACTCAAAGTGCAGGCGGCTTTGGAAATTTTTTAGTCAGTCGGCTTTTATTTTGCTTACTTGAACCACAGGCGAACGGATTTCGCTGTCTGCGGACAGCGACCAGATGGCTCTGCCCTCTGGACACCCGCAAGCCTTTCGGGAAAAAGGCTTGACCTAAACCCTTTACCTTGATCTTATTTGTGCGAACTTTTTAATGAAGTGCTTCTTCCCATCATTTTTCCAGCAGCCCGCCTATAAGCTCCGCAATATAAAGCCTCGGCTTATACCCTTCCTCGGTGAGCAGCTCAATATCCTCATCGGTAAGCTCTCCGCCGTATTTTTCCATTATCTCCTCATCGGTCATATCCACTCCCGCACACGGCACACACAGCGGGGGATACATCACACACCACCAGTTGTGACCCTTTCCCTCGCCTATGGTTATCCTGAGGGCGGTGTATCTGCCTGCGGGGACGGTATATTCCCCGTATTCACGTCTGTCGATGTCCATAGAGGTTATCTCGCAGACTGTTCTGTCATCGCAGCCGTTTTCCGCAAGTGTGCTGTCGGCAATGGCTTTTATCTTATCAAGCTGGCCGGACAGCGCCTCTTCTGCTTCCTCGGAAGATGAATATGGTTCAAACAGCTCATCTGACGATGCAAGAACGGCGTCCCTCACCCTGAGCTTTAGCTGCTGGTCAAGCTCACTGTCAGAATTTGCAAGTATATGCAGGCGCACCAGGCTTTCTTCAATGTGCTTTTCCGATGAAACTGCGGTGAATATGCCGCTTATAAGAAGAGATATTGCCATTATCGCCGCAATAACAGCCGAGTCAGATGCTATGTAGTTCTTTTTCATAATACAGGTTCCTTTCCGTCATGTTTAATCTGTCAGTAATATTGACTTATCTTGGAAAAATAATCACATCGCAGGGAAATTTTTATTTTTTTTGAAAAAACACTTGACAAGTGAGAATAGAAGTGATATAATAATAAAGCTGAATAAAGCAATGCGTTGCTAGCTCAGCTGGATAGAGTGACTGGCTACGAACCAGTAGGTCAGGGGTTCGAGTCCCTTGCAGCGCACCAATAAAAACCACGTAAACAAACCGTTTGCGTGGTTTTTGCTTTTTAAAATAACCCACTTTATAACCCACTTTAGTTTTCATCAATGCTCTTAATTATAACAATTTCAAACTAGAGACAAACAAAAAATTTGAATATTTATTGATTATTTGAATAAAATGTGCTATTATATATATGTACATGCTTTTTCGTTTTAAAGTTTTTAGGAGGAGTACAATTGGCTCGACATATTACTCAATTAAAAGTTAATGGTTATCGTAGCTTGCGTAATTTTGAAATTGAAGATTTAGCTGATATAAACATTTTACTTGGCGATAATAATTGCGGTAAAACCAGTGTGTTAGAAGTATTAAACACATTTTCTGCAATCAATCAAACTACAAAATGGTTAAATACAAATATAACGAGAAGATCTATACGAGGAAACCTTAATCCCTGCTATGATTTAGAATGCCTTTTCGATATTAATAATACCGAAAATGAGATAGAGATTTCTTTTAAAGATTCAAAAAATCAAATTAACAATGTTATTTTTTCTTATTCATCAAGTCCTGAATCACTTATGATGAGGGATATTAAAGGAATTGATAAATTATCATATAGACGTTTATACAACAATATAAGGTATAAAAATATAGGTGATAGTATATCACAGGATACAAAACAAGAAATTGATGATATAATTATAAATGCAATACATTCATACACAAGGATTAAAATTAATGACACGAAACCATTTGAAGATAATTTCTATGACTTTTCTCCAGTTATTATGGGCGGTGGTGATAAAATTTCATTTTTTAATACTATATTTCATTATCCCTATAAATATATTCGAGAAGAAATTAACTTGTCAGACATTATTGAAAATAAAAAATTATATAATGACTTGATTAGTGTATTGCAACAATTTGACAAAGAAATAACACAAATTTTCGCAGATCAGGAAAGTGATAAAGTCATCTATAAAATTGCAAGTTCAAGCAATAATAAATCTCTACCAATATCAATTTTTGGTGATGGTCTTAAATTAGCAATTTCAGTTTTTGCTGATATACCCCGTGCTCAAAATGGTCTATTATTAATAGATGAATTTGATTCTTCTCTTCACACGTCACAAATCAGCAAAATTCTATCTGCGATGATTATTATGTGTAAAAAATTTAATATACAATTATTTTTAACAACTCACAATAAGGAAGCCATAGATAAAATTCTTGAATGTTGTAAGGACTTTTTAAATGATGTAAGAATCATTTCAATGACAAAAAATGAAAAACGTACTTATTCTCAGATCTTAGATGGTCAGCTTGCTTGGGAATTAAGATTTCAAAATGATGCGGAGTTAAGATAATGAAAAGTGTAATTATATGCGAAGGGAAAATTGATTCGATATTTCTAAGTTATTATTTATCAAGTTTATATAATTGGAAATCAGTTGATTGTAAAGACGGAAAGGAGTGGGTGAGAAGAAACGATAACAAAAAAAGATTAAATGAATTTGTAGATTCTTCGAATAATCCAGCTTGTTATTGGTACTTTAGGGATGATGATAACATATTGGGTATCTATTCAGTGAAAAGTAACAGCAATATTGGCAAAGGTGTTGATCAAATTTTTAATATAAATTTGGTCACGACCACAACAGCAATTGATAAAATGGTAATTATAACTGATAGAGATGATGAAAATGTTGAAAAAAGAATTATTACACTCTTGTCAGATAAATTACGAGAAAGAAAAATCGACATTCAAAGTAATATAAAAAATAATGAATGGATAAAGACGTTTTACAACAAGAATGGAGAAACAATAGAATTTGACATTCTTTTACTAATTATACCTTTTGAAACTACGGGAACAATAGAAAGTTTTTTATTAGACTGCTTATCCCAAAAAAGTATCGAGGAACACAATTTAGTAGATTTATGTGATAATTTTATTGAATTAGCATTAAAAGAAGACTATATAAAAGACAAATACTTAAACAGTCGTGGAATTATTCCAAAAGCAAAATTTTCAGCCTATTTTTCAGTTACTTCACCTAATAGAACTTTTGATGCTGGCGATAAGATTCTAAAATCAATTCCTTGGGAAGAATATACGCATACTCAGCAAACATTTCAATTATTAAGCCAATTATAAACGGTCTGCAATTATGCCAATTAGTTAAATGAATTTTATAAATATTATTTTACAACTACATATATTTTTCATAAAAGGCAGCAAAAAATGCTGCCTTTTATGATATCTACTTAATTTAAATTCTTTCAGCCATACACCTCTCATTTTCATCAATCTCAGCATCAAGGTCGGTATCAACAAGCTTATAGTTATAATCCTTGATATTTGGAAACATTGTCTCAAGTACCATTTCCTCAACATCTGCTTTTTCATTCGGCAGATTTCCGTCTCGGAAGTCCTGATACATTCCCATTCCGCTTAATTCATAGGAAAGAGCTTCAGCTTTCTGATTTTTTCTATCAAAGTAAAATTCTATTGCAGGATCATACATCAGATCGCCGTTCTGAGTATAGGTGTGTGCGACAAATACAACATCACCATTTCGCTCAATACAAAGAGGTTCTATTCCCTCTCCTGCTTCATACTTGCAGTGGAATTCTTTGCTGTATTGAAGAGTCGGACATATATCTACAAGCGCAGCGTAAAGCTCAGAGCTTCTGTCCTGTGTGTTAACTTTGATAGAAGCAAGCTGTGCATTGACCTCTTCAAGTCTTCTTTCTTTGGCTGCAAGCTCCTGCTCCTGAGGAAATACAGCATCGGCAGCAGCTTTTGCTTGCTCAATGTCTGCGCATATAGCCTGTAGTCCCTCCTCCTCTTTCATCAGGGTAATGCCAATACTGTTAATTACGTTATCAAGCCTGATAATATTACCACCGGCCTTTACGTTTATATCCATATTAAGCTCACCGTAATGATTTGTTGCACCTTGCAGATTTACCTTGATTTTCTTACTGAAAACATCGAGGAAAGCAGTCATTTCGAAGCCACGGTAAGAACCGATATGTACTTCTTTACCCTGCAATATATCCTTATTATCAAGAATAGCCTGACGTATAGCTTCTCCTGCTGCATCTTTTTCGGGATACTTCTTATCTCCCACAGTGACGGGATAATAGTTCTTACCGTCCTCATTCTGTAAAGGCTGTTCTTTTTCAGCAAACTCCACATCTTTTTTCAGCTTGTCAATATAAGTCTCCTTAACCGACTTTTCCCGTGGAAGTATGGTATATGCTTTATCCTGCACAGCGTATTTCCGGGAAAGGAAAGAGGACTTTAATACATTAAGCTTGGTTATTTCAGTTTCGAGATCAATTTTCTCCTTGATAAGGGGATTGCCTGCGCAGAGGGCCTTTACTTCTGCATAATCAAGCGCAATTTCGTCCACGTCCTCGCAGGAACGAACCGGAGACTTATCGGTCATAATCTGACTGATAAACTTCTGCTTGTTTTCAAGCATCTGATATAGGTAAGCATCGAATGTCTTGTCGGTCGTGTAGCGATAAATATCAACTTTAGTGTTAGTGTTGCCCTGCCGGATAATTCGTCCGTGGCGCTGCTCCATATCCGATGGGCGCATCGGTGCATCGAGGTCGTGCAGAGCTATCATTCGCTCCTGTGCATTCATTCCCGCACCGCACTTCTGTGTAGAGCCTATCATTACACGGATTTCGCCCTTATTCATCTTTGCAAAAAGCTTTTGCTTTTCTTCGGTTGTGTCCGCATCGTGGATAAAAGCTATTTCCTTTTCGGGAACGCCTTTCGCCACAAGTTTTTGCTTGATATCATCATAAACACAGAATTTACGCCCAGATTCAAAGGTTTCGGTAGGAGAATGGTGCAGCTTTGACCACGTCTCCTCAGGAATTTCTGAGATTTTTCCGCTTAAAGCCATTACAGCACTATTGCTGGCAGTCATCGTGTCATAATCTACAGTATGGAGCATTATGATATCTCCATCAAATACGCCTCCTGCTTTGAAATGCTTAGGTGGTTTACTGCCGGTAAGCTTTTTGAAAATCTTATCAGCCGTATCTTTCTGACCGAGCTTTGCGCTGTAAACGGGTGCATATTCGCCTTTAGTGTCCTTACGATACAGCGTGTATGTATTTTCATTAACAGCAGCCTGTGGTGTTGCAAGGTCGCAGAATATGAGCTGAGTGCTTTTCTTTTCAGCCGTTTGCTTCCAAATATCAAAAACATTGTTTATGCACACATTTACCTTAGAATTTGGATCATCAGGCAGTGATGGATTCATACACCTTTGGTCAAGTCCTATCTTTCTGCCGTCAACAGTAAGCTTGCACATATTATCCTCGGTAGGATCCACTGCTCCTGCACGGATAATCTTTGCACGTTCCCCAAGGTTCTTTATCATCTTTGACTGCATTTTTGTTGCAGGAACATTGATATTGTGCATTTCAAAATCAGGTCTGTCAAGATTCAATGTTGCTGCCGTTTTAATATCGGCACATTCTTTGAATATGTTCATCAGTTCGGGCAGATTTTGAAATTTGGCAAAACGTGTTTTCATCTGATACTTGCCGTTTGCTTCGGGTGACAGTTCCATTGATGTGGTTGTTTCACCGAAAATAGATGCCCAACGGTCAAAACTGTTTATTCCAAGCTCCCTGAGCTTATCAGCCTGTAAGTACCGCATAAGTGTGTACATTTCGGACATTGAGTTACTTATAGGCGTGCCCATACCCACAGGCTATCTACTATACTACCTCAAAATC
>ERZ809224.1290-NODE-1290-length-18608-cov-20.053361_pt1 | contig 18608 bp, 12 predicted proteins | sample MGYA00520513_ERZ809224 | MGnify/ENA primary metagenome ERZ809224 (study PRJEB31576, sample SAMEA3212658) | Homo sapiens | biome: human-gut; feature: human gut; material: fecal | place: Sweden | collected 2012 ... | reverse complement strand
GGTGCTGCGGGCGCTGAACCGGCACTATGGCGACCCGCTGTCCGTTCTGGCGCTGGCGGAGCTGGGCGCACAGGTTGGCAGCGACGTTCCGTTCTGCGTGGTGGGCGGCACGGCCATGGTGGAAGGCCGGGGCGAGCGCCTGAGAAAGCTGCCGGATATGCCCGACTGCCTGTTCGTGGTCTGCAAGCCGGACTTCTCCGTGTCCACGCCGGAGCTGTATGGGAAAATCGACACCGTGGCGATTCCCCACCGCCCGGACAATCAGGCCATGGAAAGCGCCCTGCTGGCCGGGGATTTAGGGAAGGTGGCGGAGAACGTATACAACGTCTTTGACCCGGTGGTCACGTCGGAGCATCTGGAGCTGAATTATATCAAGTCCATCTGCAACAGCTACGGTGCTCTGACGGAGCAGATGACCGGTTCCGGTTCCGCGATTTTTGCCATTTTGCCGAACTTTGAGTACGCCGCCGTGGTGTGCAGTATGCTGAAAGAGAACTATCCGAACATCTATATTGCCAAACCTGTATAATTCTGGCATTTACCGTCCATACTGGAAGTATTTCCGTATGGACGGTGTTTTTTATGAAGAAACTTTTGAAACGAATCGGTATCTGTCTGGTGCTTGCCGCGTCCGTGTGGTGCGGGTCGCTGCTGGCCGACCGGCAGCGGCTGAATGACGAGTTGATCCGCTTCCACGTGGTCGCAAATTCCGACAGCGAGGAAGATCAGTCCATCAAATTGCAGGTGCGGGACGCCGTGCTAAATAGCCTGCAAAGCGACCTGAATAAAATCGCCGACGTAAACGAGGCGAGGGCGTACTTACAGGCCAAGCTGCCCCAAATTCAGGCCGTCGCCAACAGCGTCCTGGAAGCGACGGGGTGCGACTGCGAAGCGGTGGTGACGCTGTGTAAGGAAGCCTTTGATACCCGCTACTATGACACCTTCACCCTGCCCGCCGGTATCTACGAAGCCCTGCGGATCACCATCGGCGAGGGAGAGGGGCACAACTGGTGGTGCGTGGCATTTCCCAGCCTGTGCCTGAGCGCGACCTCTGAGGAATTCGCGGACAAGGCGGTGGGGGCAGGCTTTCCGGACAGCCTTACCGGCGCGCTGGACGGGGAAGAAAAATACGAGGTGCGGTTTTTCCTGCTGGACGCGCTGGGAGAACTGGAAAAATTTTTATATGCAGGATGAATCCCGCTCTGTTCATGAAAGCAAATTTGTGGTATCATGGACAAAAAGAGAAGGGGGTGGGCAAATGCTGCACCTTTTGCTTGGCACAGACTGGACGGCCAACCGGGACGAAGTTATGAAGCGGATCGCGGCGGACGTTGCCGGGAGGAGGGGGAACCGCATTCTGATGGTTCCCGAACTCATCAGCCATGAAACGGAGCGGCGGCTGTGCGCTGCTGCCGGGGACACGGCCAGCCGGTACGCCGAGGTGCTGTCCTTTACCCGGCTGGCAAGACGGGTGGCGGATTCCATGGGAAGCGCCGCAGAGGAATGTCTGGACAACGGCGGCCGGGTGGTTGCCATGGCGGCTGCGGCAAAGAACCTGTCCAGCCGTCTGAAGGCCTACGCCGCCGTGGAGACGAAGCCGGAGTTCCTTACCGGCCTTATCGACGCCGTGGACGAATTCAAGCGCTGCTGCATTTCCTCGGCCGACTTGAGCCGCGCCGCCGGGGAGACGGAGGGCAGTCTGGCGCAGAAGCTGGAAGAACTGTCGCTTCTGATGGAGAGTTACGACGCTTTGTGCAGCCGGGGCAAGCGCGACCCGAGAGACCAGATGACGTGGCTTTTGGAACAGATGGAGCAGGGGGACTTTGCCCGGGAGCATGTGTTTTACATAGACGGCTTCCCGGATTTTACCCGGCAGCATCTGGCAATTCTGGAACATCTCATTCAGGCGTCCCCCGACGTGACGGTGAGCCTGAACTGCGACCGGGAGAGCTCCCACCTTCTCGCCTTTGAAAAGGCGGGGGATACGGCGTCTCAGCTGCTTCGCTGCGCCCGCCGCGCCGGGGTGGAGGTGAAGATCGAAACCGTTCCCGGAAAGCGCCTGCCCCTTTCTCCCGTGCGGGAGAGGCTGTTTCAGGGCGTTATCAGCCGGGGCGCGGCAAAGGAATGTCTGGATGTGTTCCGGGCGGAATCGCCGTACCTCGAGTGTATGGGCGCGGCGGAGAGGATTCGCTTTCTTCTCGCCGCCGGGTGTCGCTGCCGGGACATTACAGTGGTCTGCACCGATATGACGGTGTATCAGCCGCTGGTGAATCTGGTCTTTCACCGGCTCCATATTCCGGTGTATCAGTCCGGAACCGAGGATATTCTGCAAAAAAGCGTCATCGCCACGGTGCTGATGGTGCTGGACGCTGCCCTGAGCGGATTCGACCAGAAAAGTGTCCTGCGCTATCTCCGCTCCGCCCTGTCTCCCGTTGACCCGGATACCTGCGACCGGATCGAGAATTACGCCATCATCTGGGGCATTCGCGGGCAGAAGTGGACGCAGAGCTGGGAAAACCATCCCGATGGTCTCAGCGGCGTGTGGACGGAGGAAGACCAGCATCGGTTGGAGGAACTGAACACGGCGCGGGAACTGGCAATCGCGCCGCTGACGCGGCTCTGGCAGGGCTTCCGGGACGCTTCCGACCTGCGGGGACAGATTCTGGCGCTGTATGGCTTTTTGGAAGACATTTCTTTGGAAATGCGGCTTTCCCGCATGGCGCAGGAGCTGGATGCCGCCGGGGACAACCGGGCCGCGCAGATTTTGAACCAGCTGTGGGAAATCCTTCTGGGTGCGCTGGAGCAGATGTACGACATGCTGGGGGACACCCATTGGGAGGGGGAGCAGTTTATCCGCCTTTTCCGGCTGCTGCTGAGCCAGTACGACGTGGGAACCATCCCACCGGTGCTGGACGCGGTGCAGGTCGGCCCCGTATCCGCCATGCGCTGCCATCAGGAAAAGCATTTGATCGTGCTGGGGGCGGAGGAAGGCAAGCTCCCCGGCTACTCCGGCTCTGCCGGTGTCCTGACCGATCAGGAGCGCGTCACCCTCCGGGAGCTGGGCGTGCCCCTCACCGGCGGCGCGATGGAGGGCGTGCAGGCGGAGTTCGCGGAAATTTACGGCTGCTTCTGCGGCGCCATGGCGTCGGTGAGCGTGTTCTGCTCCGGCGACCAGCCGTCCTTTGTCTACCGCCGCCTGTGCGAGCTTGCAGGCGGGGAACAGCAGGTGAAAAACACATTGGATTTTGCCCCGGCGGATGGACTGGAAGCGGGGGCGTACCTCGCCCGGTGGGACGCCGGGGACGCTGCCGGACGTTTGAATGTCCGGGATACATATCTGGAAACCTGCCGCCGGCGGGATTACCGCTTCGGAAAGGTGGAGCGGGAAACCATTGGCAAACTCTACGGTTCGACGCTGAATCTTTCCGCCTCTCAGATCGACCGGCAGGCGGAATGCCGCCTGTCCTACTTCCTCAAGTACGGCCTTCGGGTGCAGGAGCGGAAGGAAGCCGCCATCGACCCGGCGGAATTCGGAACCTATGTCCATGCGGTGCTGGAAAATTCCGCCCGCCGCATTCGGGAACTGGGCGGATTCCACAGGGTTTCTCTGGAAGAAACGCTGGAAATCGCCCATGGCTTCAGCGAGGAGTACGCCCGGGAGCATTTCAGCCAGATCGAGTCGGAGCGGGTGACGTACCTGTTCCGCCGCCATATTCAGGAGCTGGACATGGTGGTTCGGGAGCTGTGGCAGGAGCTGAGCGAGGCGGCGTTTGCCCCGGCGGGCTTTGAGGTCGGCTTCGGCGACGGGGAGGGTCTGCCGCCCATCCCGATTCCGGGCGGCGGCATGAATGCAGTCCTGCGAGGCTTTATCGACCGGGTGGACATCTGGGACAACGGCGCCAGCCGCTATTACCGGGTAGTGGACTACAAAACCGGGAAAAAGGATTTTGACTACTGCGACGTGTTCAACGGCGTGGGGCTGCAAATGCTGCTGTACATGTTCGCGTTGAAAAGCAGCGGAAGCGATATTCTGGGCGACCGCCCGGTGGCGGCGGGCGTGCAGTATTTTCCCGCCCGTGCGCCCTATCTGACCTCCGACGGCAAGCTGACCGCCGAGGAAGCGGAGCAGGAGCGGATCTCCAAGTGGAAGCGAAAGGGACTGCTTCTGAACGATGAAGATGTCTTACAGGCGATGGAGCCGGGAGACGCGCCCAAGCGGATGTGTTACAGCGTGAAAAAGGACGGCACCATTTCCGGCGATCTTGCCGACCGCCAGCAGCTGAAGCTGTTGGAAGGGTACGTGTTCCGGATACTGTCCAGACTGGTGGAGGACATCGTTTCCGGCAATGTGGAGCCAAACCCCTACACCCGCGGCAGCACCCACGACGCCTGCCGGTTCTGCCCCTACGGCCCGGTCTGCCACCCGGCGGCCGTGGAGGGGCGGCGCAGCTATAAGATGATGGACGCTCAGCGGTTCTGGGAGGAAATCGGAAAGGAGATGGGAGATCATGGCGGATAAACTGACACCGCAACAGGAGATGGCTGTGACCAGCCGGGGCGGCAAGCTGCTGGTTTCCGCGGCTGCCGGTTCCGGCAAGACCAAGGTGCTGGTTGACCGGCTGCTGGGCTTTCTGACCCAGACGCATGACCCGGCTAACTTGGACGAGTTTCTCATCATCACCTACACCAAGGCCGCAGCGTCGGAGCTTCGGGGGAAAATCGCCAAAAAGCTGACGGAGGAAATTGCCCAACGGCCGGAAGAGACGCATTTGCAGCGGCAGATGCAGCGGCTATTTCTGACGAAAATCTCCACGGTTCACGGCTTTTGCTCCGATCTGCTTCGGGAATATGCCTATAAACTGGACATTGCGGCGGATTTCCGGGTGGCGGATGAAAACGAATGCCGGGAGATACGGGAGACGGTGCTGGAAGGTTTGCTTGACCGCGCCTATGAAACGGCGGGGGATGACCCGGACTTCCGGGCGTTTGTGGACACGCAGGGCGTGGGGCGGTCAGACCGTCAGGTGCCGGAGATCATCGAAAAGGTCTACGACAGCGCCCACTGCCACCTGAACCCGGAGGCATGGCTGGACAAATGCCTGACCGACGCGGATGCTGAGGGCATCGGCGACGTGGGGGAGACGGTGTGGGGGCAATATCTGATTCGGAATTTGCGGGAATATCTGGACTGTCAGATCGCGGTGCTTCGGCAGTGCGCAGAAAGCACCGACAACTGCCCCGGTCTGGAAAAGCCCGCCGTTACCCTGAGAGACGCCATGTACCAGTTGGAGCAGCTTCGCGCCTGCACGATCTGGGATGATATCGTGGCAAAACGGGAGCTCCGTTTCGGGTCGCTTCGGTTTCCCACAAAAGACAACCCTGACCCGGAGCTGACGGATCGGATCAAGGCCGCATGGTCGGCCTGCAAGGAGGGGCTGAAAAAGAAGCTGTCGGGCTTTTCCAACGATTCTGGACAGGTGCTGACCGACCTGCACCAGACAGCTGCCGCCCAGCGGGGGCTGGTGGCGCTGGTAAGGCAGTTCGACCGGGATTACACCGCGGCCAAACGCAGCCGCCGGGTGCTGGATTTTGGAGATTTGGAGCACAAAACGCTGGATCTGCTGCTGGGAAAATCCCGAAGCCAGCCCACAGCCGCCGCGCGGGAGATCGGGCGGCGTTACCGGGAGATCATGGTGGACGAGTATCAGGACTCCAATGGCGTGCAGGACGCGATTTTTGAGGCCCTGACCCGGGAGAAGCAGAACTGCTTCATGGTCGGCGACGTGAAGCAGTCCATCTACCAGTTCCGTCTGGCCGACCCCGGAATTTTTCTGGAAAAGTATGAAAAATACGTCCCGGCTCAGCAGGCAGAGCCGGGGCAGGGAAGAAAGATTCTCCTGAGCCACAATTTCCGTTCCGGCGCCGAGGTCATCGACGCGGTGAACGACGTGTTCCACACCTGTATGCGCCCCAAGGTCGGCGGGCTGACCTACGGGGAAGCGGAGGAACTCCGGGAGGGAATTCCCCACACGCCGCTGGAAGCCGCCGTGGAGCTTCACGTGATCGAGACCCGGGACGACCAGTATCCCGAGGAAGCGGCCTTTGTGGCGGAGCGAATCGTCCGGATGCTGCGGGAGGGAACGCCGGTGCGGGATGGCGACAGCCTGCGGCCGGTTTGCCCGGAGGACATTGTGATTCTGCTTCGTTCTCCCGGCAGCGGCGGCGGGTATTTCCAGAAGGCGCTGGAAGCCCGGGGCATTCGCTGTGCGTCGGGCGGCGGCACGGACCTGCTGCAAACCGAGGAGATCGGCACCCTGCGCTCGTTCCTGCAAATCATCTGGAACCCCCGGCAGGACATTCCGCTGGTCAGCACGCTGGCAAGCCCCATTTTCGGCTTTACCGCCGACGAGCTGGCGGAAATCCGAAGCGCGAGGAAAAAGGGCGCGTTCTATGACGCACTGCTGCTCAGCGACAGCCCGAAGGTCAAAACGTTCCTGAACACGCTGGACAGGCTGCGCCGGGAGGCCAGAATGAACCCCCTGACCGCACTGCTGGAAAACTGCTTCGCCCTGACCAGACTGGACAGCGTTTACGCCGCCATGCCCGGCGGGGAGGCGAAAAACGCAAATATCCAGACGTTTTATCAGCTTGCAGCGGATTTTGAAAACGGAAATCTGAAGGATTTGGGGCAGTTTCTGGATTTTCTGGACGCAATGGAGGAAAAAGGGCTGATTTCAGCGGCTTCGTCTCCTGCCGGGTGCGTGACCATTATGAGTATCCACAAGTCCAAGGGACTGGAATTTCCGGTGGTGTTCCTCAGCAACCTTTCCCGGAGGTTCAACACGGAGAGCCAGTGCGCCCAGATCCTCTGCGACAGGGATCTGGGAATGGGACTTTCCGTGGCGGACAGCGAAAATCGCGTGCGCTATTCCTCTATCGCCAAGCGCGCTATTGCCGCAAAAATGGCGGCGGAGAGCCTGTCGGAGGAACTGCGGGTGCTGTATGTCGCCATGACGCGGGCACGGGATCGTCTGATCATGACCTACGCGGAGAAAAATCCCGGAAAGATAATTCAGAATATCGCCCTTCGGCAGGATTTTGACGGGGGAGAGCTGCTGTGCCGGGAGGCGGCGCGTCCCGGACAGTGGGTCTTGCTGGCGGCAGTGCGTCATACCGAGGCGGGGGCGCTCCACGCGCTGGGCGGCCGACCCGGCGAGACAAAGCTGGGAAATCATCCCTGGGTGATTCGTGTATCCGAAGCCCCGGAACCGGAGAACGCCGTTGGAACGGAGACGGACACCCGCCCCGCAATGCCCGACGGTGTGGAGCAGGCGCTGCAGGAAGCGTTGTCCTTCCAATATGCCTACGATGCGGCGACCCGCGCACCCTCCAAGCAGACGGCGACCAACCGCAAAGGCCGCGCCAAGGACGAGGAAGCGGCGGAGGACACCCAGGAGCCGAAATTCCCCACCCGGGATTTCCGGCGCCCGTCCTTCCTCACAGAAAGCCGCGGCGGCAAGGCCTACGGCAGCGCCATCCATGCGGTTCTGCAATACCTGCGCTACGAAAACTGCGGCAGTGAGGATGATGTAAAAGCGGAAATTGCCCGGCTGGTTTCTCAGAAATTCATCACCGAGGAACAGGGAAAATTGGCGGACAGCGGGAAAATCGCGGCGTTTTTCGATACGGAAATCGGACGGAAGCTTCGCGCCGGATGCCCATGCCTGCGGGAATTCAAGTTCTCCATCCTCGACGACGGCAGTCATTACGGTGACGGCCTGGAGGGAGAACAGGTGCTGTTGCAGGGCGTCGTGGACTGTGCGCTGCTGGAAAAGGACGGCATCATCGTGCTGGATTTCAAAACCGATCATGTAACGGAAAGCACGGTAGCCGCAGCGGCAGAGCGCTACCGCTTACAGGTGCAGACCTACGCCGAAGCACTGAGCCGCATTTACGAAATGCCGGTCAAGGCAAAGTATCTCTATTTCTTCCAGCTGGGAATATTTGTGGAAGTATAAAAAATTTACGGGCGCCCGGAATTCCGGGCGCCCGTTTGCCGTCAACGGCAGTTCATTGGGAATCTCTAAACAAATCGTCTTCGGCTGGACAGCGAATCTTTTTTCCTATCCGTGCGGTTTCAAAAGCGGGAAATACATACAGTATTCCTCCGCTTTTGGAACCTTCGGCTAGGAAAAAATCTCTCGCTGCCAGCTCTCGCCGATTTATTTAGAGCTTCCCTTGTTCTGAGACTGGTTCTCGCTGCGGTTCTCGCTGCGGTTCTCTTTCTCGTTCTTATTCTGGTTGCTGTTCTGATTTCTGTTCTGGTTATTCATACTTTTCTTCCTCCAGTGCTAAAATCTGTCTCGCGGTTTTGCCGCTGACATAGCTTGCCCGGAAATTCAGGATTTATCCTTCGCTTTGAAAATCAGGCTGGCGATCAGTCCTGACAGGATGGCGGCGGTGATGCCTCCGGCGGAGGCTTTCAGCCCTCCGGTGAATATGCCGAGGAAACCGTCTTCCTGCACCGCCTCCTTGACGCCCTTGGCAAGGGTGTTGCCGAATCCCGTCAGGGGAACGGAAGCGCCTGCCCCGGCAAATTCCGCAAGGGGCTGGTACACCCCCACCGCGCCCAGAAGCACGCCGATGACCACATAGCTCACCAGAATCCGCGCCGGGGTCAGCTTGGTCTTGTCAATGAGAATCTGGCCGATGAGACACAGCAAGCCGCCGACCAGAAATGCTTTTACATAGTCCATATTACGTTCCTCCCGCAATGCACACTGCGTGACAGACCCCGGGTATGGGAAGCCCCTGCTGGGTGGAGGTGGGGGAGAGCAGTGCGCCCGTGCCGCAAAACAGTATTTTTTTCAGTTTTCCCCCGTTCAGCTGCCCCAGAAGATAGCCGCACAGGGTAATGGCGCTGCACCCGCAGCCCGAGCCGCCGGCGTGAACGTCCTGTTTGTCGTTGTCGAAGACCATCGTTCCGCAGTCCGTCAGCTTCCCGCCCAGAGAGACGCCGTCCCGACGGGCAAGCTCCAGAAGCATTTCCTTGCCCAGCTGCCCAAGGTCGCCGGTGACGATGAGGTCAAAATCCTCAGGGGCGGTCTTCATGTCGTCAAAATGGGCTTTGATGGTGGCATAGGCGGCGGGAGCCATGGCCGCGCCCATGTTGTTGGCGTCCTTGATGCCAAGGTCGGTAACGGTGCCGACGGTACAGCCGGTGATCCGGGGGCCATGGCCGTCACGGCGCACCAGTGCAGCCCCGGAACCGGTAACCGTCCATTGGGCGGTGGGCATCCGCTGCCCGCCGTAGCCCAGAGGAAAGCGGTACTGCCGCTCGGAGGAGGCAAAGTGGGACGAGGTCATGGCCACCGCGTTGTCCGCGAAACCGCCGCCCACAGCCATGGAGGACAGCAGCAGACTTTCCGCCATGGTAGAACAGGCGCCGTACAGCCCAAGGTGGGGAATTCCCAGATTGCGAAGGGTGAAGGACGAGCCGATGCACTGGTTCAGAAGGTCGCCGGAGAAAACAAGGTCGAAGTCCTCCAGCTTCATATTTGCCTTTTCGGCCAGCTTCCCGAGAGCCAGCTTCTGCATCTGTTTTTCGCCCTGTTCCCATGTTTTCTGCCCGAAATAGGTATCCTGAGATTTGATGTCGAAGGTATGGGCAAGAGGGCCTTCGGACTCCTTTTTCCCGGCCACGCTTGCCCAGTGGGTAATGACCGGTGGATCAGACAGAATGAAGCTCTGCCGTCCACGCTTTTGATTTGCCATAAAAACACCTGCTTTTCGTTTTTCTGTGGAACCGAGGTGCTTCTAGTATGTGCCGGGCTTGCTTTTGTGATTCAATTCGATAAAAAACCCAGACGTCAAAAATCTGACGTCTGGGAAATTATTGCAGAAGATGTCACACCATTCGCCGGGCACCGTAGTAGTGCTGCGCCCAGTAACCGCTGGTGAGGTCGGAATAGGAGACCGTGGAGCGGGAATTGGGGGAATGGATGAACTGGCCGCCGCCAACGTAAATGCCTACATGGGAAATGCCGCTGGCATATGTACCGGCAAAGAAAACGATGTCGCCGGGCTGCAGGCTGCCCTTTTCAACGTAAGTACCCTGATTGTACTGATCGGCGGGGGTGCGGTAGGGGGAGAAGCCCAGCTGCTTGAGGACGTAGTACACGAAACCGGAGCAGTCAAAGCCGCTGGGAGAAGCGCCGCCGTAAACGTAGGGGGTGCCCAGATACTTCTGAGCTTCCGCCACGATGTCGGAACCGGCGGCAGAAGGAGCCGTGTCAGCGGCAGGTGCGAAACTGACGGAAGAAGAGTCCGAAGAAGAATCCGCAGAGGCGGAGCTTCCCACGGACACGGTGCCGTTCAGCGCGGCGGCGCTGGGGGCAACGCCGGTGGACTTGCCAAGACGATAGAATTTGGGACTGTTGGGAGAAGCCTGATTTTCATAGGGGATTTCCGTCAGGCTCAGGTAGTCGCTGCGGATGTAGCAGATGCTGCCATTGTAGATGACCTTGTACCAGCCGTTGTTCAGGCCGAGAATGTAGCATTTCTCACCGCTGGAAGCGACGGCCACTTTCCCGTAGGTAGTGGAGGGGCCGGAACGCAGGTTGACGCCGCTTCCGGAAACCTCGCCGTAGCCAAGCTCGGCGTTTTCACGGGTAAGTACCTTCAGGTAGTCCTGATGCATGTAGCCAACTTGCAGATTGTAATTGACCTTGTACCACTCGCCGCTCTTGCTGATGACCGCTACGCAGTCATTGCGGGGGGCGTAGACAAGGGTTGCGGAATTTGCGTCGGGTTCGCTGCGGAGCCGCAGGGAGCTTGCGTTAACAAAGCCGATGCCGTACATGGTTTCTTCTGCGGCGAACGCGGTGATGGACATGGCGCCGATAGACAGCACCAGCGCCAGCACCATGCTTAGGATTCTTTTGATCTTCATACTTTTGCCTCCGTCTTTGGTAGGCAGCCTAAGCTAGGGAAGCTCTGATTCAGTCGGCGAGAGCTGACAGCGAGAGATTTTTCACCAGATGAAGGTATTAAAAGTGGAGGAATACTTTGTGTATTTCCCGCTTTTAATACCGCACAGCTGGGGAAAAAGATCTGCTGCTCAGCCGAAGACGATTGATTCAGAGATTCCCTCGGACTGCGGGGAATTCTAGAGAATTATTTACCGGCCAGCGCGCGTTCCAGCCAGACACAGCCAAAGTCAAGGGCGGTGTACAGGCCGTCTTTCTCGCTCTTTTTCACGATCCGGTCGCGGCTTCTGGCGGTAGGGTCGGTCAGCTGGAGCTGCACGGAAACCCGTGTGGCAACGTCCAGATCGTTCACCTTCTTGGTCTCGAGAACCTGAAGCATAACGATGTGACTGTCAGCCATGGAGCCATAGTAAATCAAGTTGTCCTTCCGCATCAGCGGATGTCCTTTATACATCAGAACTGCATTTTCATCAGCCATCAAAGGTACCTCCTATGCAAAATGTAATCAGATTGTAACACACTGTAATGAGAATGTCAAGTTTTTTGTTGGAAACGGTCGGGAAACGACCCTTGTTAACATAACTTTTCCTGAAAAAAGATTGAAAAACGGAAAGACGGAGGAAGAAAGTATGAGATTGTCAAGGTGCATGTCGGCCGCATCTGTTTGCATATTTCAGGGGAAGCTCTGATTAAATCGACGAGAGCTGGCGGCAGAAGATTTTGGCTCAGCCGAAAGTTCTGAAAGCGGCGAAATACTTTGTGTATTTCCCGCTTTCAGAACTGCGCGGATGGGGCAAAAGATTCGCCGCCAGCCGAAGGCGATTTATTCAGAGGTTCCCCAAGCTCGCGGCCAAAAAGCAAGGGGCTTTTGCCTTGGCAAAAGCCCCTTGGCTGGGTCAGGTTATTGGGCTTCCTTCTCGAAGAGGTACTCGCGCACCAGCACCTGCATCAGCTCGTCCCGGTCGATCTTGCAGATCATACTCCGGGCGTTGTTGTAGTTGGTGATATAGGTGGGGTCTTCGGTCAGCAGGTAGCCGACGATCTGGTTGACGGGGTTGTAGCCTTTTTCGGTGAGGGCTTCATACACATTCCGGAGAATACGGCGCATATTCTCTTTGTCATCGCTGGGGACGGTGAATTTTACAGTGTCCTTATCCGTCATGGTTTCAGCCTCCTTTTATATTTGTACTGTTGTCATTATAACCGAATTCTTTCGGGCTGTAAAGCCCTGAAATCGGAAATTTTTGTGAATCTTTGCAGAATTTTTGCCGAAGTACCAAATTATCGCAGAGCAGCGTCCAGCTTTTCCTTCAGCGCGGCCAGAACCTTGGTCACGACGGCCTCGGAGTCCGTATCGGTGAGGGTACGGTCGTCCGCCCGCAGCTCCAGAGAGAAGGCCATGCTCTTCTTGCCCTCGGGAACGCCGGGGCCGCGGTAGATGTCGAACAGCTTCACATCCCGCAGCAGCTTTCCGGCAGCGGCGGTGATGACGGCTTCCGCCTGTGCGACGGTGACGTCCTCAGAGCAGACAAGGCTCAGGTCACGGGACACGGTGGGATACTTGGGCAGGGGGGTATAGGTGGCGTCGGGCAGCTGCATCTCAAACAGTTTGGTGAAGTCGATCTCGGCGCAGTAGACGTCGGTGTCGATGCCGTAGTTCGCGGCCGCCAGAGGATGCACCTGACCCATCACGCCCACGTCCACGCCGTCGATGCTCACCTTGGCGCAGCGGCCGGGATGGTAGCTGGGGTTGTCCTTCACGGCGGTGTACTCCGCCTTCTTCAGCCGCAGACCGGTGAAGATGGCTTCCAGCTCGCCCTTCAGGGTGAAGAAGGTCTCGCCTGCGCCGTAGGTGCCGAGAACCAGCATCTTCGGCTCCTCGGGCAGAGGCTGACCGGCTACGGGCAGGTAGATCTTTGCCAGCTCGTAGAGCTTCACGGCCTTGTTATGGTAGGCGTTGTTCCGGGAGAGGATTTCCAGCATGGAGGGCAGGGCGATGGTGCGCATGATGGAGGTGTCCTCGCCCAGAGGATTCTGGATGCGCAGAGCGTTGCGCAGGGGAGAATCGGCGGGCAGCCGGATCTGATCGAAAACGGTGGGGGAGACGAAGGAATAGGTGATGATCTCACTGTAGCCCATGGCGCGGCACAGGGTCCCGGCCTTGGCTTCCAGCTTCATCACGGGGGAATAGCCGCCCTGCGTGGAGGTCTTGAAAGCGGTGGTGGGAATCTCGTTGTAGCCGTAGGAACGACCCACTTCCTCGGCGATATCCGCCATCAGGTTCAGGTCGGGACGGAAGGAGGGAACGAGAATGGTGTCGCCCTCCACGGGAATTTCAAGCCGGTTCAGGTACTTGACCATATCTTCCTTGGAAATGTCGGTGCCCAGCAGCCGGTTGATCTTCTCCGGCTCCAGAGGCAGCGTTTTTTCCTCGGGAACATAGTTGATGACATCGATGGTGCCGTTCAGCACGTCGCCGCAGCCCAGCATTTCCACAAGCTCGCAGGCACGCTGCACGGCAGGGACGGTCATCATGGGGTCAAGGCGCTTTTCAAATTTGCCGGAGGCTTCGGTGCGCATACCCAGCGCCAGAGCGGTCTGGCGGATGGAGGTGCCGTCGAAGTTGGCGGACTCGAAGACTACCATGGCGGTATCGTCCTTGATTTCGGAGTTTTCGCCGCCCATGATACCGGCAAGGCCGATGGGCTTATTTTCGTCGGCGATGACCAGCATACCGGCTTTCAGGTTGCGCACATTGCCGTCCAGCGTGGTCAGGGTCTCGCCGTCCTCGGCTTCCCGCACCACGATCTTGCCGGAGGAAACATAGCGGTAATCAAAGGCGTGCATGGGCTGACCGTATTCCAGCATGACGTAGTTGGTGATGTCCACGATGTTGTTGATGGGACGCACGCCGTTGGCGCGCAGGCGGCGGCGCAGCCACTTGGGGGAGGGGGCGATCTTTACGTTGGCAACCATCCGGGAGGTGTAGCGGTTGCACAGCTTCGTTGCAGGGACATCCACGTCCAGATGGTCGTAAATATCCCCGGCGTCGGAGCCGTGAACCACAGGCTCGTGGTGACGCATGGGCTTGCCGAAGGCGGCGGCAGCTTCCCGGGCAAGGCCGATGATGCTGTAGCAGTCGGGGCGGTTGTTGGTGATCTCAAAGTCCACAACGGTGTCGTCGTTGCCGATGACGAGGTTGATGTCCTCGCCAACCGTGCAGTCCTCGTCATTGAGGATCCAGATGCCGTCGGCGAACACGCCGGGCAGGTCGTTCTGAGTCAGTCCCAGCTCAGCGAAGGAGCAGAGCATACCGCCCGACACTTCGCCCCGGAGCTTGCCCTTGGTGATGTGAACGCCGCCGGGGAGCCAGGAGTTATGCAGTGCCGCGGGAACCAGATCGCCCTCGTGGACGTTCTGTGCGCCGGTGACGATCTGCACGGGGGCGTCGCCGCCCACGTCCACCTGACAGATCCACATATGATCGGAGTTGGGATGGCGCACCATGGACAGAACCTTGCCCACGACCACGTTTTTGATCTCCGCGTCCAGCCGCTCCCAGGTTTCCACCTTCTGACCAAAAACGGTCAGGGTTTCCACGAATTCCTTATCGGAGACGTTAGACAGGTCTACGAATTCCTCGTTCAGCCATTTTCTGTTGAGTTTCATTGTTTTTCCCTCCTTAGAACTGGTTCAGGAACCGGATGTCGTTGTCGAAAATCAGTCTCAGGTCGTTGATCTTCATGCGGCCCATGGCCATACGCTCCAGACCCATGCCGAAGGCAAAGCCGGAATATTTTTCGGGGTCGATGCCGCAGTTCTCCAGAACCTTGGGGTGCACCATACCGGCACCCAGCAGCTCAATCCAGCCCTCGCCGTGACAGGTGGAGCAGACCTGACCGTCGATTTCGCCGGTGCCGTGGCACTTGTGGCACTGCATGTCCATTTCACAGCTTGGTTCGGTGAAGGGGAAGTGATGGGGACGGAACCGCATCACGGCGTCCTCGCCGTAGATTTTCCGCATGATGGTGGTCAGTGCGCCCTTCAGGTCACCCATGGTGATGTTTTCCGCCACCACCAGACCCTCGATCTGATGGAACATGGGGGAGTGGGTCGCGTCGGCCTCGTCCTTGCGGAACACGCGGCCGGGAGCCAGCATACACAGCGGGGGCTTGTGCTTTTCCATGTAGCGGATCTGCATGGGGCTGGTCTGGGTGCGGAGCAGAACGCTGTCGTCATCGGTGAAATAGAAGGTATCGGAGCGGTCGCGGGAGGGGTGGCCTTCCTCAATGTTCAGCCGGGTGAAGTTGTAGTCTGCCAGCTCCACCTCGGGGCCGTCCACCACCTGATAGCCCAGACCTACAAAGATGTCCTTGATGGTCTGCAGCACCTGATTCATGGGATGCTGATGGCCGATGGACACGGCCTTGCCGGGGATGGTCACGTCGATGGCTTCGGAAGCCAGCTTGGCTTCCAGCGCGGCGGCGTGGATGTCGGCCTTCCGCTTTTCCAGCTCCTGCTCGATGCTTGCCCGGACGGAATTCGCCAGCTGACCCATGACGGGGCGCTCCTCAGCGGAGAGCTTGCCCATCTGCTTCAACACAGCGGTCAGCTCGCCCTTCTTGCCCAGCAGCTTGACGCGAAGCTCTTCCAGAGCCGCCGGGGTGGCGGCAGCTTCCAGCGCTGTCAGGGCATTGGCTTTGATTTGCTCTAACTGTTCTTTCATGTTCATTCCTCCTGAAAGGTCTAGGGAACCTCTGAATAAATCGTCTTTGGCTGAGCAGCGGATCTTTTGCCCCCAGCCTGCGGTATGAAAAATGGGAAATACATACAGTATTCCCGCATTTTCCATACCTTGCCTGGAGACAAAATCTCTCGCTGTCAGCTCTCGCCGATTTAATCAGAGCTTCCTTTACTACAAAAAAATAGACCCTTCATCCCGAAACCGGGACGAAAGGCATTCCTTCCGCGGTACCACCCGCAATTCGCCGAAACGGCGCGCTTTTCGGATGCAGACACATCCAAGACCGTTAACGCAGTCACGCGGCCAACTCTACTTTTCGTTCAAGCGGCAGCTCCCGGGAGAAAGCCCGGCATTGCACGCAAGCGGATCTCACCATCCCGCTCTCTCTGACAGCGCAAACCAACACAAGGCAGCCCATTCAACGCTTTTTCCGTATCGCCCTCATATTAGCATATACGGCGAAAATATGCAAGCATTTTTTTCACGGAACCCGCCAAAAACGGGAAATCTCTTGACGAAGGCGCGGGGGAGTGATATGGTTGGAGTATCGAAAAAACAAAGGAGTGCATTGCCATGAAATATGAATCCGTACAGCAGGCGCGAGAAGCCCTCAAGAAGCTGGAACAGACACAGGCGGCGTATAACCACGCTCTGGGTGTTCTGTATCTGGACGCCACCACCGCCGCGCCCAGCGACACCTGGGAGGGACGGGGCAAGACCATGGAGGTCATGTCTCAGATCACCTATGATCTGCTGGTGAACGATGAGAATGACGAGCTTCTGAGCTATCTGGAAGCCCACGCCAATGAGCTGGATGCCCAGACAAAGCGGGAGGTAGAGGTTCTGCGCAAAAGCTACGACCAGATTCACCGTATCCCGGCGGAGGAATACGTCGCCTATTCCGTGCTGATCAACGACGCCGAGAGCGTATGGCACAAGGCGAAGCCGGAGGACGATTTTGCCGCATTTGCCCCGTATCTGGAAAAGATCGTGGACTATAACCGGAAGTTTGCCGGGTATTACCATCCGGAAATGGCGCCCTACGACGCGCTGCTGAACGAATACGAGGAGGGGATGAACGTCCAGACGCTGGACGCCTTCTTCGCTCAGCTCCGGCAGACCATCGTACCCCTGATCGAGAAGATCCGGGCGACGAAGCAGATCGACGACGCTTTCCTGTACCGCCATTATCCTGTGGAGATTCAGAGAAAGCTCTCCGATTATCTCATGGAGGTCATGGGCATTGACCGCACCCACTGCGGCATCGCCGAGACGGAGCATCCCTTCACCACCAATTTCAACAACAAAGATGTGCGCATTACCACCCATTATTTTGAGGACAATCTGGTTTCCTCCATGTTCTCCGTCATTCACGAAGGCGGCCACGCCCTGTATGAGCTGGGGGCGGACGACTGCTACAATTACACCGCCCTCGCCGGCGGCGTGTCCATGGGTATTCACGAGAGCCAGAGCCGGTTCTATGAGAACATCATCGGCAGAAGTCCCGCCTATGTCCACGCCGTTTTCCCGAAGCTGAAGGAGCTGTTCCCGGAGCAGCTGGCCGATGTGGACGAGGAAATGTTCTACCGCGCCATCAACAAGGCGGAGCCGTCTCTCATCCGGACGGAAGCCGACGAACTGACCTACTGCCTGCACATTATGGTGCGCTACGAGATCGAAAAGCAGCTGATCGGTGGGACGCTGGCGGTCAAAGACGTTCCGGCGGAGTGGAAGCGGCTGTATAAGCAGTATCTGGGTGTGGACGTTCCCAGCGACCGGGAGGGCTGCCTTCAGGACAGCCATTGGAGCGGCGGCAGCATCGGCTACTTCCCCTCCTATGCCCTTGGCAGCGCCTACGGCGCACAGATGCTGCACAAAATGCAGGAGGAAATCGGCGACATCTGGCCGGACGTGGCAAAGGGTGACCTGAGCAAGGTCACGGACTGGCTGAGAAGCCATATCCACCGCTATGCCAGCTTCAAGAAGCCCGGCGAGCTGTTTGAATCCGTGTGCGGCAAGTTCGACGCAAAGTATTATACCGACTACCTGACGGAAAAGTACACGAAGCTGTACGGCCTGTAAGACCATGATAAGACGGCTGAATCACGAGTTGGTTTTGTCCCTCCTGCCTGACCGGAATCCATGGGGACACAAGGGGAATTTCGGCAAGCTCCTGCTGCTGTGCGGCAGCAGGGGGTATACGGGGGCGGCATTTTTCGCCGCCATGGGCGCTCTGCGCTCAGGCGCGGGGCTGGTGTTTCTGGGGGTGCCTGAGAGCATCTACGGCATTGAAGCGGTGAAACTCAATGAGCCGGTGATTTTTCCCCTGCCCGACGCGGGCGGCAGGCTCAGCGCCGATGCCGTGCCGGAAATTCTTACACGGTTTCCTCAAATGGACGTCGTGCTGGTCGGCCCCGGTCTTGGGCAGTCCGAGGGAACGCTGGCGGTGGTCAGGGCGGTGCTGGAAAAAGCGGAATGCCCGGTGGTCGTGGATGCAGACGGCATAAATGTTTTGTCCGCGCATAGAGATTTACTGCGCGGAAGGAAATTACCCACCATTCTGACGCCCCACGACGGAGAGTTTGCCCGTCTGGGCGGCGTCATCGGGGAAGACCGCATGGCTGCGGCTGCTGCCCTTGCCGAAGAACTGGGATGCACTGTCCTGTTAAAGGGTCACGAGACCTGCATCACCGACGGCACGGACGGCTATCTTAACCCCACCGGGAATCCCGGCATGGCCGTCGGGGGCAGCGGGGACGTGCTGGCGGGTGTCATTACGGCGCTGCTGGGGGCGGGATTGCCGCCGCTGGAAGCCGCCGCCTGCAGGGCGTCGGCGGTGGCAACTTTGATCCCAAGGGCACTACCACCCGGGGCGC
>ERZ809224.1289-NODE-1289-length-18636-cov-6.064205_pt1 | contig 18636 bp, 11 predicted proteins | sample MGYA00520513_ERZ809224 | MGnify/ENA primary metagenome ERZ809224 (study PRJEB31576, sample SAMEA3212658) | Homo sapiens | biome: human-gut; feature: human gut; material: fecal | place: Sweden | collected 2012 ... | reverse complement strand
GCGTCTGCCGAAAAAAGTTTACAAAGAGTTGAAGAAGACCATTGATGAGGGGAAAGAACTGAATCCGATGGTGGCAGATGTTGTCGCAGAAGCTATGAAAAACTGGGCAGTAGAGAAAGGGGCAACCCATTTTACACATATTTTCCAGCCTCTGACTGGTGTGACGGCGGAAAAGCATGATGCTTTCATTACTGCACCCAGAGAGGATGGAACAGTTCTTATGGAGTTTTCCGGCAAAGAGCTGATAAAAGGAGAGCCGGATGCATCTTCTTTCCCGTCCGGCGGTCTGCGTGCTACTTTTGAAGCAAGAGGCTATACAGCCTGGGATTGTACGTCCCCGGCCTATGTGCGTGAGGATGCGGCAGGTGCAATTCTGTGTATTCCGACAGCGTTTTGCTCTTATACAGGCGAGGCGCTGGATCAGAAGACGCCGCTTCTTCGTTCTATGGAAGCAATTAATGAACAGGCATTGAGACTTCTTCGGCTGTTTGGAAATACGACATCGAAAAAGGTTACGCCTTCCGTTGGACCAGAGCAGGAGTACTTCCTTGTAGATAAACAGAAATATCTCCAGAGAGAGGATTTGATTTTTACCGGCCGTACTTTGTTCGGCGCTATGCCGCCGAAAGGTCAGGAGCTGGACGATCATTATTTCGGAACAATTCGTCAGAAAATCGCATCTTACATGAAGGATGTAAACGAGGAGCTGTGGAAACTGGGCATCTCAGCAAAGACACAGCACAATGAAGTTGCACCGGCACAGCATGAGCTGGCACCGATTTATGCGGAGGCAAATATTGCTGTTGACCACAATCAGTTGGTTATGAAAACTCTGAAAAAGGTGGCATGCCAGCACGGCCTGCAGTGTCTGCTGCACGAGAAACCGTTTGCAGGAGTAAATGGTTCCGGTAAACATAATAACTGGTCTATTACTACAGATGACGGGATTAACCTGCTGGATCCGGGCAAGACACCGCATGAGAATATTCAGTTCCTGCTGGTTCTGACCTGTGTTCTGAAAGCAGTTGATGAGCATGCAGATCTGCTGCGTGAAGCGGCAGCCGATCCTGGAAATGATCACAGACTGGGTGCAAATGAGGCTCCGCCGGCTATCATTTCTATCTTCCTGGGCGAGCAGCTTGAGGATGTGCTGGAACAGCTTATCAGTACCGGTACTGCAACGCACAGCAAGGTAGGCGGCGTTCTGCACACAGGTGTTAAGAGACTTCCTGATTTTGCCAAGGATGCTACAGACAGAAACCGTACTTCACCGTTCGCATTTACAGGAAACAAATTTGAGTTCCGTATGGTGGGTTCACGTGATTCTATTGCGGGTCCGAATATCGTACTGAATACGATTGTGGCGGACGCATTTGCACAGGCATGTGATGTGCTGGAAAAAGCAGATGATTTTGAACTTGCGGTGCATGACCTGATTAAGGAATATGCTACTGAGCATCAGAAAATTGTATTCAATGGAAACGGTTACTCTGACGAGTGGGTTGAGGAGGCTGCAAGAAGAGGTCTGCCGAATATCAAGTCCATGGTTGAGGCAATTCCGTGCCTTGCAACTGACAAGGCGATTGAACTGTTTGGAAAGTATGGCGTATTCTCGAAGGCAGAGCTGGAGTCTCGTGTTGAGATTAAATATGAGAATTATGCGAAAGCAATTAATATCGAAGCAAAGACTATGATTGATATGGCCAGCAAGCAGATTATTCCGGCTGTTATCGGATACACTAAGAGCCTGGCTGATACAGTTTTGGCTGTAAAAGAAGCAGGTGCGACAGCAAGTGTCCAGGCAGATCTGCTGAAAGAGGTAAGTGCATTGCTTGAAGAAACAAAAGCAGCTCTGGCTCGTCTGGAAGAGGTTACTGAGAAAGCAGCAGAGGTGGAAGATATGGCAGCCGAAGCAAATTACTTCCATTCAACGGTAATTCCGGCTATGGATGCTCTGAGAGCACCGGTTGACAAACTGGAAGTTCTGGTTGACAAGAAAGTATGGCCGATGCCGGCTTACTCAGATCTGCTGTTTGAGGTATAATTAAAAAATATCTTTTTTCATCTTTTATATAAGGAAACGCGCCTTTGGCGCGTTTCTTTTAACGTTGCCAAGCATCCTAAGGAAGCTGCCGGTGGCAGGTTCTGCAGGTTGTCAAGTATCCGGCGAATGCTGCAGCCTGTATACTTTCACGGTGTACGAAAAGAGCATTGTCGGTTGCAAAATAAAATAAAATAGGGTATGATGCTATTGATTAAACCGCAAGTTTGCTATGGAGGAATTGGAAATGGAAAAGAAGATTAATGTTGTGGAGCTTTTTGGCTCAAATGTATTCAACGATAAGGTAATGCAGGAGCGTCTGCCGAAGAAGGTGTATCGGGAATTACATAAGACTATTGATGAAGGCAAGGAATTGGATCCTATTACAGCAGAGGTTGTGGCCGGAGCTATGAAGGATTGGGCCGTAGAGAAAGGAGCAACACATTACACGCACTGGTTTCAGCCGCTTACTGGTTTTACTGCGGAAAAGCACGATGCATTTATCACAGCACCGCATTTGGATGGAACAGTGACCATGGATTTTTCGGGCAAAGAGCTCATAAAGGGTGAACCAGATGCATCTTCCTTTCCCTCTGGCGGTCTGCGTGCTACTTTTGAAGCAAGAGGCTATACAACCTGGGACTGTACGTCACCTGCTTTCGTGCGCGAGGACAGTGCAGGGGCGATTTTATGCATTCCGACCGCATTTTGTTCGTATACAGGGGAAGCATTGGATCAGAAAACGCCATTACTTCGTTCTATGGAGGCTTTACAGACACAGACTCTGCGTCTTATCCGCCTTTTCGGCAATACGACTTCAAGAAAAGTAAAGCCGTCTGTGGGTGTAGAGCAGGAGTATTTTATTGTTGACCGCCAGAAATATTTAAAGAGAAAAGATTTGATTTTTACCGGACGTACGCTGTTTGGGGCTATGCCGCCCAAAGGACAGGAACTGGATGATCACTATTTTGGCGTTATACGGCAGAGAATTGCTGCTTTTATGAAAGAAGTAAACGAGGAGCTGTGGAAGCTTGGAGTTTCTGCCAAAACGCAGCATAATGAGGTGGCTCCTGCGCAGCATGAGCTTGCGCCGATTTATGCAGAGTGTAATGTGGCTGCCGATCATAATCAGATTATCATGGAAACCTTAAAGCATGTGGCAGAACGTCATGGTCTTCAGTGTTTGCTGCACGAGAAACCTTTTGCGGGTGTGAATGGTTCCGGTAAGCACAATAACTGGTCTTTGACCACGGATGATGGTATTAATCTTCTGGATCCGGGCAAGACACCCCATGAAAATGTACAGTTTTTGTTAATTTTGACCTGTATTCTGCGGGCAGTAGACCGTCATGCGGATTTGCTGCGGGAGTCTGCGGCAGATGTGGGAAATGATCACAGACTTGGAGCAAATGAGGCGCCGCCGGCAATTATTTCCGTGTTTTTGGGCGAACAGCTTGAGGATGTGCTGACGCAGCTTATCAGCACCGGATCGGCTACACATAGTCTGAAAGGCGGCAAGCTGCACACTGGTGTGAAAACACTGCCTGATTTTATGAAGGATGCAACAGATCGGAATCGTACCTCGCCATTTGCATTTACCGGAAATAAATTTGAGTTTCGTATGGTCGGATCCAGAGACTCCGTAGCAGAGTGCAATGTGGTCATTAACACAATTGTGGCGGAAACATTTTGCGATGCCTGTGACCGGTTGGAGAAAGCCGAGGATTTTGAACTGGCAGTACATGATCTGATTAAAGAATATGCAACCAAGCACCAGAGAATCGTATTCAATGGAAACGGCTATTCTGACGAGTGGGTAAAAGAGGCCGAGAGGAGAGGGCTGCCGAATATTAAATCTATGGTGGAAGCGATCCCGGCTCTTGTGACGGATAAGGCAATTGCTTTGTTTGGAAAATTTGGAGTGTTTACGGAGGCGGAGCTGCGTTCCCGCGCAGAAATACAATACGAAGGCTATGCAAAAGCATTGAATATTGAAGCGAGGGCTATGATTGATATTGCCAGCAAGCATATTATTCCGGCGGTTATGCGTTTTTCGAGAAATCTGGCAGGGACAGTGAATGAGATTAAGACTGCTGGTGCGGACGTGACAGTTCCTATGAATCTGCTGAAAGAGACGACAGGTCTTATTTCTCAGACAAAGCTTGCCCTTGCAAAGCTTCAGGAGGCCGCGGATTGCGCCAGCGCAATGGAAAGTGGAAGAGAGCAGGCGGAATATTATCATGATGTGGTATTTAAAGATATGGAGGAGCTGCGTATACCGGTGGATAAGCTGGAGATGATTGTGGACAAAGAAGAATGGCCGATGCCATCTTATGGTGATCTGTTGTTTGAGGTATAAAAAATATTTGCTTTTACAGCCTGTATGGCTGTAAAAGCAAAAGAAAAAGTCCTTATAAAAAGGGAGGATGCCAGACAGCAGGCTGTCTGGCATATTATGAAAAGTTTATTCAAATAGTATTAAAATACTGGGAAGATGTCAAGAAAATTATGAATATTTTTAATATGGTAATAGTATATCCATAAAAAATGAATACAGGATGATGACAAGATGAAAGAATTTTGAATGTAAAATGAATAAAATATGAACAAAATGCCGAAGGACTTATTTAAGAAAAAACAAAAAGTATTTGACAATTTTAGGAAAGAGAGTATACTAAAAAGCGTGAGGACAAAGGCGTTCCAGATAGCTGGAGCGCCTTTTTTGTTCGCCGTTTTCCAATTTCTTACATACATTTTTGCAGAACGCCCCGAAAGTAATTTCGGGGCATTCTGCATATATTAACATGTAAATGATTAGAATATACAATACAAATTGATACAAATTAAAGACAAAAATCATCTCTTTTTTAAATAATATTGACATATCGGAGATAAGAACTTATAATATATACATCTATTTTAAACAAACCAACGTTAATATACGTTGGTTTTTGAAATAAGAAAAGGAGGATTATATGGGGAAGAAAATGAACAAAGTTATCAGTCTTGTGCTGGCGTTGGTCCTGATTGTTTCCGGTATGCAGGTTACAGGATTGGCTGCACAGGCGGCAGAAGCAGATTCTGCGAAGCAGGAGTATGAGATTTATCCGACGCCGCGGGACGTCTCGTACGGCGAAAGTGAGCTGGTCCTGGGAGATACAGCTAATGTGGTAGTGGAAAGCACGATTGACGAGGCTACGGTAAATCGCCTGAATGAAGTACTTGCAATCAAAAACATTCAGGGTACTGTTTCTGAGAAAGTGGTGTCTGGCACGACCAATATTCTGGTGGGGACAAATGGCTCCGGCGGTGCGGCGGAGAGCTGGGTTAAAGCAAATGTTGCTTATGCAGAGGATTTGTTTGATCAGAGAGATGCTTATGTTCTGAGTATTCGTGATAATGTCATCGCTATTCTTGGAAAAGATACGGATGCAGCTTTTTATGGACTCAGTACTCTCAAAATGATTTTCAACCAGACAGCAGAGAAAAATGTCCGCGAATTGAAAATTGAGGATTACGCTTCCGGTCAGTACCGTGGATTTATTGAGGGTTACTACGGGATTCCGTGGTCTGTAGAGGATCGTATCAGCCTGATGCAGTTCGGCGGCGACTTCAAGATGAATATTTACATCTTTGCTCCGAAGGATGACCCGTATCATAACAGCCAGTGGAGAGAGCTTTATCCGGAGGATAAGCTTGAGGACATCCGAAAAATGGTGGAAGCGGGACAGGCTGCAAAATGCCGTTTTGCGTGGGCGATTCATCCATTTATGAATGATAAGATCACAACAGATAATTATGATGAGAGCTTGGAGGTTATAAAGGCAAAATTCCAGCAGCTCTATGACGTAGGCGTTCGACAGTTTGTCATCTCAGCAGATGATGCATCCAGCAGCGTACAGATTCACTCAAGACTTTGCAGAGACATGTCAGAGTGGGTTAAGGAGCATGAGGGAACTTATAATCTTGTATTTGTACCGCAGGTTTATTGTACTTCGGCGGTAAGCTGGAGCTACTGGGGAGGAAGTACAGTAGAACAGTATTTCAGCTATTTTAAGGATATTACGGATCTGGAGATTATGTGGACTGGTGAGTGGGTATGCCATCCGGCGAGCCAGAATACTTTTGATAATTTCTTAGAGAAGGCAGGAAGAGAAGCTTTCATGTGGCTGAACTGGCCGGTTAATGACGTAAATCATAAGCGCCTTGTTATGGGTCCCGGCGGAACTGATATTCTGCAGAAGGGTCTGACAAATTTCAAAGGTATTGTAACTAATCCGCTGGAGGAGGCGGAGGCATCTAAGACAGCGCTGTTTGCCATTGCAGATTTTGCATGGAATACGACAGATTTTGACGCGGAGCAGAGCTGGGCGGACGGATTTAAATATATTGATGCAGGAGCTCCTGAGGCACTCCATGAGCTGTGCAAGCATATGACCAATCCGAGTCCGGGCGGTATTACCAGCATGGGTGAGTCCGTAGAGCTGACTCCGTACATCAATGCATTTACCTCTGCGTACAATGCAAATCAGGATATCACAGAGCCAGGAAATGCGTTGGTTGAGCAGCTTCAGAAGATTGTGGATGCTGCGGATGATTTCCAGCAGAACGGAACAAATGAAAATCTGAAGGATGAGATGAAGCCTTGGGTAGATTCCCTGCGCTACCTGGCAAAAGCAGTCATCGGATATGTGCGTACCGCGATGGCTATTAACGTGAATGATACAGAAAATGCATGGAATAATTATGTAATGGCAGTCAACAACTATACGGCGTCTCAGTCATGCGAAGCGCCGCAGTTGTCGGGCACTACGATAGTAGAAGCCGGCGCTATGAAGATCATGCCTCTGGCAGCGACGCTGAATACCTCTCTGAAAACTAAGATGAACGAAATTTTGAAAAATAGCTTCAGCGGCGGTTCCAGTATCGGAGGCGGAGAAGAGCCGGGTGAAAAGAAGCTGATTTATTCCGGCATCGGAGGCTTGTATACAACAGATACATCAAGTAAGCTTGAACATATTACGGATGGAAACGATGCAACGTACGCATGGTTTAATGACAGTGTAAGCGCGGGCGCATACATTGGCTTTGACTTGGGTGATGTTTACAAACTGGAGAGTGTACGTATTCTTCAGGGTAATGCTCCTACACACGGAGATATTTTCAGCAGAGGTAATCTGGAGTACTCTCTGGACGGCAGCAACTGGACAAGCGTCGGGGTTTACACTACCAATACGATTGAAGTAGATCTGTTGTCCCAGAATCTGAAAGCACGCTATGTACGTCTGCGTTCTGAGACAGATACAAAAAAATGGTATGCGATTCGTGAGTTTACTGTGACAACTCAGCCGGCAGTGGATTATGCGTATACAAATGTTGAGAGCTTAGAAGAAACTGTGGCAGCTATTAATAAAAATGACGCGGCTATGAATGGACTTCCGTTAGATATTACCCTGAAAAATGGTGAGTATATCGGTCTGGAGTTCCCGACGGTGCGTGAAGTGACAGACTTGACGACTGATTATACAGAAAAAGATAAGCTGACGCTTGAGTACAGCTATAACGGAGTTGACTGGAATACCGCTGAGGCATCGGAAGGCATGGATGCAAAGTGGATTCGCATTATCAACAAAGGTGATGCGGACGTTTCCTTTACGCTGAATGCATTTGCAATAACCAACAGCGATGCAAATAGGAGTATTTTTGCGGAACCGGAAGGTAAAGATGGCGGAGAAGCGGTAAAAGCGGCTGACAATTCCCTGATGACTGCTTTTAAAGCCTCCGAGGGAAGCGGCAGTCTTACATGTCGACTGAATGCAAGTAATGCGGATGAATTGTTCATACTTGCGGATTCTTCTGCTGTATCGGATGCGAAAGTATCTGTCCGCACAGAAACAGGCGAGTGGAAAGAAGCAGGAAAGCTTACAGGCGGCCTGAATGTCTTCGGGGATCTGGTGTTCTGCGGCTCGATCAATGAGGTGAAAATCGAATGGCAGGAGGCTGGTCCGGATATTTATGAAATGTATGTAACAGAGGCTGAAAAAACGGCTGCAGAAGTTCTGCAGGATAAAGTGGATGGGGCGGAAGCTCTGGATAAAGCACTTTATACAGAGGAAAGCTGTAAAGAGCTTGAAAAGGCTATCGCAGATGTGAAGGCAGTGATTGAAAACAGTGCGGCTACCCCGGCTGAGCTGGCGGCAGCAAATGATGCGCTGACAGCAGCGCTGAATAATCTCAAGACAAAGGCTGAGGCAGAGCTTGAGGAAGCGAAAAAGGCAGTTTCCGATGCAATTGGTAAAGCAAATGCAATTTATGCGGACGGTCCGGATAAATATACGAAGGAGAGCTGGGAAGCTTTTGATGCGGCATATCGTGCGGCATCAGATGCAGCAGATGATGCAGATGCAGCAACCCTGAAGAGACTGGCAGATGCGCTGACAGAAGCACAGAATGCACTGAAAAAACCGGTTATAACACCGCCTGATGCTACAGAGAAAAAGCTGCAGACACCGACCATCAAGTCTGTGAAATCATCCGCAGCGAAGTCTGGTGTTGTCGTAACGGTTACAGTTAATCCTGTAGCAGGCGCTGATCACTATGCAATTTATCGTACTGTTAAGGGTAAGACGGAGCTTGCAGGAAATACTGCTTCCGGTAAGACTTTCTTTAAGGATACAAAAGCAGCAGGTATTAAGAATATTAAGTCTGTAAGCTACAGTGCAGTGGCAGTTTCCAAGGATACTGCTGTGAAAGCCAGCGATAAGAGCGCAGCAGCGAATATCACTTTTGCAGCAAAGACCAGCCTTAAGAAGCCGGTGGTTTCAGGAAAGAAGATAAAGCTTACCTGGAAGAAAAACAAGAAGGCAAAAGGATATGCAATTTACCGCTCTACAAAGAAATCTTCTGGTTACAAGTTAATTAAGAAGATTAATAAGAGCAAGACCGTTTCTTATCTGGATAAGGGTGCAAAGAAAAAGGGCACTTACTACTATAAGATTGTAACGATCGGTAAAAATCAGGTGAGTGTGATGTCTTCCGCCAAAAAAGTGAAGAGAAAGTAAAATTTCAGTAAAAATGTTATATGATTTTTTTGAAAAAGGCTGCCGCAATTCTGCGGCGGCCTTTTTGCAAGTAAAAAATAGAGCGAAAAGCATAAAAAAAACCAATTTTCTCTTTCTTTTTTTGGTGATTTATATTACAATAGTAAACAGGTCAGATTTTGACATTTGGAAAATGTATGGAAGGGAGAGAAAGATATGATATCGAATCAGATATTACAGTCCACAATAGAAGGGTTAAAAGCAATATCGAGGATTGATTTTTGTGTAATTGATTTGGAAGAAAATGTGTTGGCTGCTACATTTCCGGAATCAGAAGAGTACCGTGCTTCTGTTATTCCGTTTGTAGGTTCTCCAGCAGACAGTCAAGTGGTTCAGGGGCATCAGTTTTTTAAGATATACGATGAGCATCAGGTGGAGTATGTATTAGTGGCAAAGGGCAGCAGTGATGATGTCTATATGATTGGTAAGATGGTTGCTTTCCAGATACAAAATCTTTTAGTGGCGTATAAGGAACGCTTTGACAAGGACAATTTTATTAAAAACCTTTTGCTGGATAATTTGCTTTTGGTTGATATTTATAATCGTGCAAAGAAGCTTCATATTGATACAAATGCAAGGAGAGTTGTCTTTCTGGTGGAGACAAATCACGAAAAGGACAATGTATCTCTGGAATGTATACGCACATTATTGGGGACGAAATCGGGCGACTTTATTACTGCAGTAGACGAGAAGAGTATTATTGTGGTGAAAGAGTTGGCAAGCGGGGACGGCTATTCGGAGATGGAGAAGGTGGCACGTCAGATTTTAAGTGCCCTGCCGCCCGAAAAGAAGGAAGAGGCTCATATTGCCTATGGCACGATTGTGGAGGAGATAAAGGAAGTATCCCGTTCCTACAAGGAAGCGCGCATGGCTATGGATGTGGGTAAGATTTTCTTTGAGGGGCTTAATGTGATTGCTTACAGTTCACTGGGGATTGGCCGTTTGATTTATCAGTTGCCGATACCTCTCTGTAAAATGTTTATCAAAGAGATCTTTGAGAACAAATCGCCGGATGATTTTGACGAAGAGACATTGACTACGATCAATAAATTTTTTGAAAACAGCCTGAATGTATCTGAGACATCCAGACAGTTATATATCCATCGTAATACGCTGGTTTACCGTCTGGATAAGCTGCAGAAGAGTACAGGGCTTGATCTGCGTGTCTTTGAGGATGCGATCACGTTTAAGATTGCACTGATGGTAGTAAAATATATGAAGTACATGGAGACGCTTGATTATTAATTTTTCCAGGCGGGGAGCCGGCGGCAGAGTATTTTACTAATAATACAAAGAGCTGACGCGTAAGATATAGAAAACATAAGAGACCGGAAAATTCAGTTTATGCTGGAGCCGGTCTTTTCTCTTGATGCCTGAGTATGATAAGCAGGTACATGGAAATCACGCAACTGGGCAGAGAGGCTGCAAAAGGAGTGCAGATGCACATTTGTTTTATGAGGAGTGACAGATATGAGTGACGGGAAAAGATTTAGAAAAGGATTTTTGTGCGGGATATTTGCTTCAGCGGCGGTAGCGGCTGCAGGGTTTGGCATTATTCATGGAATTACGGATGGAGGAACGGATGCACAGGGACTCACTGCTGTGGAAGAAAGCACAGAGCTTCATCTGAATGAAGACAGGATTGAGAAAAAAATAGAGAAAATAGAGGATATTATCAATGAATGTTATTTAAATACGGTTGATGAGAACGAGGTAGAAGCACAGATTTATAAAGGACTTGTGAATGGTCTGGGCGATCCGTATGCCGCTTACTATACGCAGGAGGAACTGCAAAAGCTGCAGGAATCTACGACCGGGGAGTATAAAGGAATCGGTGCGAAGTTATCTCAGGATCCGGAAACGGGTGTGATTACTGTGGTGACCTGTTTTGAGGGGACACCGGCCGAGGAAGCGGGTCTGCTGCCGGGCGATGTCATTTATACAGTTAACGATACGGAAGTGACGGGGATGGATTTGACTGACGTGGTGAGCCTCATAAAAACTGCCAAGGGGAAGACCGTACACATGGAAATTGTGCGGGATGGCGAGAATGATTATCTGGGTTTTGATGTGGAGCGTTCCAATGTATCGGTTCCTACAGTAGCATCCAGGATGCTGGATAACAACATAGGATATATTGCAATCAGTGAGTTTGACGCGGTCACAGAGGAGCAGTTTTCAAAAGCCCTTAAGGATCTGGAAGATCAGGGCATGGAAAAACTGATTATAGACTTGAGAAATAATCTGGGCGGTTTGCTGCAGACGTGCTGCGACATGCTGAGGCAGATGCTTCCCAAAGGATTGATTGTGTATACGGAAGATAAATATGGTCAGAGGGAAGAGTATACCTGCGATGGAGAAAATGAGTTTACAAAGCCGCTGGTGGTGCTGGTAAATGGTTACAGCGCAAGCGCAGCAGAGATTTTCAGCGGCGCCATCAAGGATTATGGTATCGGTACGCTGGTAGGCACGACCACCTTCGGAAAAGGAATTGTCCAGAGGATTGTAAATCTTGAGGACGGTACGGCAGTAAAGCTGACTATTTCTAAATATTTTACACCGAAGGGGACTGATATTCATCAGAAAGGAATTGAGCCGGATGTGACAGTGGAGCTGGATGACAGTCTCAAAAATAAGGTTACTATCACGGAGGAAGAGGATAACCAGCTTCAGAAAGCCATTTCCATTCTTGAGGAAAAATAACAGGAGGCACGAAAATGCAGAATAAAATTATTTTCAGAGAAATGCTCAGTGAAATCAAGGTATTGGCTGATAAAAAGGGAAACCGGCTGACTAAGGATGAGGTGAAAGATTTTTTCGCAAATGCACAGCTTTCTGATGAGCAGCTTGCATTGATTTATGAGTATCTTGCCAGCCAGAAAATAAAAGTGGAGGGCTTTGTGCCGGAACAGAAAACCGGGAACGAAAAAACGGAAGCACAGGCGCAGAAAAATTTGGCCGGCGAAAACGGGCCGGAGGATCAGCGTGTTAACTTTCTTGAAATGTATCTGGAAGATCTGGAAGGAATTGCCCAGCTTTCTGAAAAGGATGAATGGAATCTGCTCATAAAGGCGGCAGCAGGAGACAGCGCTGCAAAGAGCAGGCTGGCACAGCAGTATCTGAGATTAGTGTATGAGCTGTCCATGACTTATGTGGGTGCACAGATTCCGCAGGAGGACCTGATACAGGAAGGCAATGTGGGACTTTTGCTGGCGCTGGAGGCGCTGGAGAAGAAGGAGAGTCTGGATGATTACCGGAATTTTCTGTTTGCAGCCATACAGCAATCCATGGAGGAAGCTATAGAAATGTCACAGGACACCAGAGATATGGATGAGGAGATTGCGGGGCGTGTCAATCATCTGAATGAGGCTATTTTGAATCTCGAAGAAGATTTGGGGCATAAAGTGTCGGTGGAAGAGCTTTCCGCCTATCTTGAAATGCCTCTGGAGGAGATCAGGGATATTCTGCGGATGGCAGGGGATGAGATGAAGGATAAATAGCCGGATTGGGCAAGTTTGTTCTATATGTGCGGAGCTGTTCATATACTATGGACAGGGGGGATGAAATGGAAAAAATGCAGAGACAGACGGAGAAACCATTTGTGCTGTTTAAAGCCATTCTGGTATCCTGGCTGGTGACAGCCATATTGCTGATGGTACTTGCGCTGCTTATGTTTAAAATGGAGCTGGATGAAAGCAAGGTGTCCATTGGAATTATAGCAGTCTATGTGATTTCCACCTTTTTCGGCGGCAGAATCGCGGGGAAAAGTGCACAGACGAGAAAATTTCTGTGGGGTATGCTCGCAGGGCTGGGATATTTTCTGGTGCTTTTAGTGGTTACACTTGCAATGGAAAAATCAATGAGCGCGTCGGTAACACAGCTTGCCACGACAGTGTGTCTGTGCATTGGCGGAGGGATGCTGGGGGGGATGCTTTCGTCCTGAAAGCATCCTTTTTGGGTTGTCAAGCATCCAAAGGAAGCTGCCGGTGGCAGGTTCTGCGGGTTGTGCGCGCCATGTATAACTTGGTATGGATTTTTTGATTTAAGTGTGTTACAATAAACCAATCCCGTTGGTTTGGATAGTTTCAGTCGATTCTGACAATGAATTCCCAATCATTATTTTTTAATTTCTAGAGGCGGTAAAGCTGCGAGGATGTGTGGAGCACACTTTTTGTATAAAAATAATAATGTATCTGAATATTTGCTTTATAGAGGCGAGTGCACAAAATAATATTGGCTATAGAAGATGGAGGAAATACAAAGTATGATGAAAGAAAAGTATGAATCGCTTTCTGCGGTTGAGCTCAAAGCGGTTGCCAAGGCAAGAGGTCTTAAAAATTTGTCTGGACTTAAAAAGAGTGAGGTTGTGGCTCGTATGCTGGAGCAGGATGAGAAAGAAAAAATGGAACAAGAAAAAATGGAACAAGAAAAAAGCGGGAATGAAAAAAAGGGAACGGAAAAGAACGAAAAAGAAAAATCTGAGCCTGAAAAAGCAGATAGAACGGAGCGGGAACCAAGAGCGGGAAAAACAGAGCCGGTACAGGAAAAGGCATCTGCTGCCGAAAATAGCAGAAGAGAAAACGAGCCATCCTCTGATTTCTCTCAGCTTGACAGCGGTCAGACTGTGCAGGGGATTCTGGAAGTCATGCCGGACGGCTATGGATTTATTCGTTCGGACAATTATCTGCCGGGCGAAAATGATATCTACGTATCACCTTCGCAAATCCGTAGATTTAATCTGAAAACGGGAGATATCATAAGCGGGAATACACGTATCAGAACTCAGCAGGAAAAATTTGCGGCGCTTCTTTATTTGAAGAGTACCAACGGGATGCATCCGGCAGAAGCAGCAAAGAGATGCAGCTTTGAGGATATGACACCGGTTTTCCCCAATAAACGTATGCGTATGGAACGTGATCCGAGAAATGTTGCAATGCGTATTGTAGATTTGATTTCACCAATTGGAAAAGGGCAGCGAGGCATGATTGTATCGCCGCCGAAGGCGGGGAAAACAACGCTGTTGAAAGAGATGGCGAAATCTATTTTGCGCAATGATCCAAATATGCATTTGATTATTCTTCTGATTGACGAGCGGCCGGAGGAAGTGACAGATATTAAGGAAGCGATTGTAGGTGACAATGTAGAAGTTATTTATTCCACTTTTGACGAGCTGCCGGAGCATCACAAGAGAGTCTCTGAGATGGTTATAGAGAGAGCTAAGCGTCTGGTAGAACATAAAAAAGATGTGACTATTCTTCTTGACAGCATTACAAGACTTGCCAGAGCATATAATCTGACCGTTCCGCCAAGCGGCCGTACGCTTTCCGGCGGTCTTGACCCGGCAGCCCTGCATATGCCGAAGCGCTTTTTTGGTGCGGCAAGAAATATGCGTGAGGGAGGCAGTCTGACAATTCTTGCAACGGCGCTGGTGGATACAGGAAGCAAGATGGATGATGTGGTTTATGAGGAATTTAAAGGAACCGGAAATATGGAGCTTGTGCTGGATCGCAAGCTTTCTGAAAAGCGCGTATTTCCTGCTATTGATATTCCAAAATCAGGCACGAGAAGAGAGGACCTGCTGCTTGATGCGGAGGAGCAGGAGGCGGTGTACATTATGCGCAGAGCTTTGAACGGCATGAAATCGGAGGAGGCAGTGGAGAACATTTTGAATATGTTTGTGCGCACAAGAAACAACCGTGAGTTTGTTCAGGTGGTCAAAAAACAGAAATTTATATAGAAAACCATTGCTTTTTGTACGCGGCTGTGTTATAATTCAAACGCTGTTTAACAGGCAAAATTAAATGTATTTTGTTTTTACTACGACGGTAAACTGTAGGGACTTACAGGGTTAGCCCGGGATATCTTGCCGTGGAAATATGAGGAGCGGCATTGGCCGGGAATGGATTCGAGAGACGGATAAGCAGTTCACAAAATAAGGAAGAAGAGGTGAAAATCATGAAGGAAGGAATACATCCAAAATATTATCAGGCAACTGTAACCTGCAACTGCGGCAACACTTTCGTAACAGGTTCCACAAAAAAGGATATTCACGTTGAAATCTGCTCAAAGTGCCATTCATTCTACACAGGCCAGCAGAAAGCAGCGGCAGCACGCGGACGTATTGATAAGTTCAACAAGAAATACGGCATCAAATAATCTGCCGTTTTGGATTGAAGATAGTGAGAGAGGGGTTGAGGTTGAAAAATCTCAACCTTTTTGTTACCAGGCATCCGAAGGAAGCTGCCAGTGGCGGTTTCTGTAGGTTACAGTGCGGCTGTGCATTGTTACTGTTATAATCAGGAGATGAAAGTATTATGAGATCATCGAATATCGGCGGTCAGGCGGTCATGGAAGGTGTTATGATGAAAAATGCCGATAAGTATGCTGTCGCCGTCAGAAAAACCGACGGGGAAATTATCGTTAAGACTGAGGATTATAAAAGCATTATCCGAAATAAAAAAATACTGTCTCTGCCGATCCTGCGGGGCGTATTTAACTTTATAGATTCACTGGTTCTGGGGATGGGGACACTTACTTACTCAGCATCTTTTTTTATGGAGGATGAGGAGGAAGAGAAAAAAGAGACGGACAATAAAAAGGAATCTCTGACGATGGGGTTGACGGTTGCATTTTCTATTGTAATGGCAGTGGCTGTGTTTATGCTTCTGCCCTATTTTCTATCGCAGTTGTTTCACCGTTTTACGGATTCTGTTACGTTGATTACTCTGCTTGAGGGGGCAGTACGCCTTTTTATTTTTTTCGGATATATTCTGTTGATTTCCAGGATGAAAGACATCCAGCGTGTCTTTATGTACCACGGGGCCGAGCATAAGTGTATTAACTGCATTGAGCATGGAATGGAGCTGAATGTAGAAAATGTGCTGAAAAGCTCCAGACTTCACAAGCGCTGCGGCACAAGTTTTTTGTTTATCGTTATGATTATCAGTATTATTTTCTTTTTATTTATTCGCATAGAGTCGCCCATCTGGCGCGTTATTGTCAGACTTTTGCTGATTCCGGTGATTGCAGGAGTTTCTTATGAATTTATCCGTCTGGCCGGCAGAAGCGACAATAAGCTTGTGGTTTTGTTGAGTAAGCCGGGCATGTGTCTGCAGAAGCTTACGACCAGAGAGCCGGACGCATCTATGGCTGAAGTGGCGATCGCATCGGTAGAAGCGGTATTTGACTGGAAAGCATATCTGCGTGAAAATTTTGGATGGCAGGGGAGCAGTAATGCAAAGCAGGAATCGGCAGAGGATGCACAGGCGGTTTAAAGGATGCATCCGGAGGAGAGCATGAAGTACAGAGAAGCCCTGAAAGAGACAAAGAAGCGGTTCGAGCAGGAAGGAATATCAGACGCAGATGTGGACGCATGGTATCTGCTGGAATATATTCTGCAAAACAAAATAGATAAAGGCGTAAACCGTACATGGTATCTGATGCATTGCGAAGAAGAGATGGAGAGCAGTGTTCTTGAGGATTACAGAAAGCTTGCCGGGAAGCGGATGGCACATATTCCGCTGCAGCATTTGACGGGAGAACAGGAATTTTTTGGATTTTCGTTTTATGTAAATGAGCATGTGCTGATACCAAGACAGGACACAGAGATTCTGGTAGAGGAAGCGCTGAAAAAAGCGCGGGATGAAATGCATGTTTTAGATATGTGTACTGGCTCAGGATGCATTTTACTGAGTATTATGAAAAATAAAGCGGGAATTACAGGCGTCGGCGCGGATATTTCGTCGGAGGCATTAGAGGTAGCGAAGGAAAATGCGTGCAGACTGCGGACACCCGCGCAGTTTGTACAGAGCAATCTTTTTGAGTCTGTAAACGGAAGCTTTGATATGATTGTGTCAAATCCGCCTTACATTGCAACTGCGGATATCGGGCAGTTGATGCCGGAGGTTCGGGAGCATGAGCCGCGCCTGGCTCTTGACGGAATGGAGGATGGGCTATATTATTACAAAAGGATTATTTCGCAGAGTCCGGCATATCTGAAGGATGGCGGATATCTGCTGTTTGAAACAGGATATGATCAGGGTGCAGCCGTCAGTAAATTACTTGAGGAAGCTGGATTTGAGGCGGTTTCTGTGGTACAGGATCTGGCTGGATTGGATCGTGTGGTGATGGGGACCTGGCGGCAGAGTAAATGAGGACCTGACAAAACCGTGGAAAGGATATCGGGAGAAAGACATGTTTGACAAATTAGAAGATTTGCTGATTCGTTTTGAGGAGATTATGAGTGAACTGAACGAGCCTTCCGTAGTCAATGACCAGGCACGTTTTCAAAAGCTGATGAAAGAGCAGAGCGACTTGCAGCCTATTGTAGATGCATACAAGGAATATAAGGCAAGCAGAGAGACTGTGGAGGACAGTCTCTCCATGCTGGAGGAAGAGTCGGACGAGGAAATGCGTGAGATGCTGAAGGAAGAGCTGAATGATGCGAAAAAGCGCATTGAGGAGCTGGAGCATGAGTTGAAAATTCTGCTTCTTCCAAAGGACCCAAACGACAGCAAAAATGTTATTGTTGAGATTCGTGCCGGCGCAGGCGGTGATGAGGCAGCTTTGTTTGCTGCTGAGATTTATCGTATGTATGTAAAATATGCAGATCTGCATCGCTGGAAGACAGAAATGATGAGCCTGAATGAAAACGGGATAGGCGGTTTCAAAGAAGTTACCTTTATGATTACCGGTCAGGGAGCTTATTCCAGACTGAAATACGAAAGCGGCGTTCACCGTGTACAGCGTGTACCGGAGACAGAGTCGGGCGGACGCATTCACACCTCCACGGTCACCGTTGCGATTATGCCGGAGGCGGAGGAAATCGATTTCCAGCTTGACTTGAATGACTGTAAATTTGACGTATTCCGAGCATCAGGCAACGGTGGTCAGTGCGTCAATACGACAGATTCTGCCGTGCGTCTTACACATATTCCTACAGGAATTGTTATTTCCTGTCAGGACGAAAAATCACAGTTAAAAAATAAGGATAAGGCATTAAAGGTACTGCGCTCCAGATTGTATGAGATGGAGCTTGCAAAACAGCATGATGCGGAGGCAGAAGCGAGAAAGAGTCAGATTGGCACTGGTGATCGTTCTGAGAAGATTCGTACCTACAATTTTCCGCAGGGGCGTGTGACGGATCACAGAATCAAATTGACACTGCACCGTCTGGATAGTATTCTCGGAGGAGATCTGGAAGAAATCATCGACAGCCTGACTGCCGCCGATCAGGCAGCAAAGCTTGCAAATCTGCAGGATGCATGATTTTTGCAGACAGGGAACCTGTGGAGATGTATTTTGTCATGCAAAATGTCTGTAAGCAGTCTGCATGGCCGTAACATGGCAACAGCAATTTAAGAATCGAGGTTTGTATTATGGGTAAATATTTTGGAACGGATGGATTCCGCGGTGAGGCAAATGTAAATTTGACAGTTGAACATGCATTTAAGGTTGGCCGCTTTCTGGGATGGTATTACGGAAGAGATCACAAGG
>ERZ809224.1287-NODE-1287-length-18705-cov-5.881555_pt1 | contig 18705 bp, 13 predicted proteins | sample MGYA00520513_ERZ809224 | MGnify/ENA primary metagenome ERZ809224 (study PRJEB31576, sample SAMEA3212658) | Homo sapiens | biome: human-gut; feature: human gut; material: fecal | place: Sweden | collected 2012 ... | reverse complement strand
AAGACACCTTTAAAAAGAATTTGTCATTCTATACAGAGGATGGAAAATATAATATTCTGGCTCAGTTGTTATCTGATAATTCCCATATACCAATCCGGGTAGCAATTTTTTTCTGGCTTGACAAAAGCTGATAATATGTATTCTGTGCGTGAATTTGGCAATCAGTGCTTATTGTATTCCTTAGATGAAGTACTACGTTATGGTGATGTGCTGAATATCATTCAGGCAGATGAAAGAGAACGTGTTGTTGAGAGAAAAGAAGTTCCGTTATTTGAGAATGATGCTTTTCGTGAGGCGGTGATTAATGCCTTTGTTCATAATAAATGGGTCAGTGGAAATGAACCGATGATTACAGTGTTTTCTGATAGGATTGAGATATTGTCCCGGGGTTCCCTTGCACCAGAGCAGACGATGGAGGGCTTTTTCGCGGGAGAGTCTGTACCGGTAAATAGGAAATTATCAGAAATATTATTACAGCTTCATATCAGTGAGAAAACAGGAAGAGGCGTGCCTAAAATTACGCAGAGATATGGAAAAGAAGCTTACGAGTTCAGAGAAAATTCTATTGTAGTTACAATTCCATTTAATTGGATTAATGTTATGGGCGATAAGGCGGGTAATAAAGGGAGTGATAAAGTGGGCGATAAAAGTACAGAATCGCTTTTGAATCATACGCAGGCACGTATTTTGGCAGAAATACGGAACAATCCCAATATTACGAAGCTGCATCTTGCTGAGACACTTAAACTCGGAAAAACTACAATAGATAAAGGCATAGCAGTTTTAAAGAAATATGGATATATTGAAAGAATAGGTTCTAATAAATCTGGTTACTGGAAGGTGTTAAAATAAATTCAGTGGATTTTCGTAGAAGGTTATGGAATTTAGTTTCCCTCAGCTATGCTTGGGAGAATAGTGTAAGTTGGGGTGATAAGGGTATAATTGAAAAACCGCCTATGTTGAAATGAGATTGGTGCCGCAAGCAAAACTTAAGAATAGTAGGAGGCGACCAAAATGGACAGTAAAGGTATACCACATACTAGTACTTCCGTTATTAATTAACTCGACTTTAGTTTGGATATGGAAGATTCTATCGGCTTGAGCGTAACAGGGCGCGAACCGTAAAGCAGAGAGCCAATCGCCTTTGAAGTAGCCAACTCACGGTTTCTGCCTGCATCCTGTCTGTGAGCGTTAGTGATAAGTTGTTGTGAATATTTCCTTATCAGTGTAAACCGAATGAACAGTCCCTTTTTTGCAGTTGTTATGTATTCGAGGAAATCTGCTGGCGGCAGGTCCTGCAGGTTCAGGGCAGTTTGTCGATGCGTGCTCTGAGGCATTCAATGAATCGTCTGCTTGCCATGGGCAGACTGTTCTTATCTTTAAAGCCGATTGCGATAGTGCGGGAAATCGGCGGATCTGTTGGGCGCAGTGCAAGCTGGTAATTGGTTCGGTGCAGGATCAGTTCGGCCAAAATACTTACGCCCAGTTCAGCCTCTACCATGGTCATAATCGCATAATCATCGTGAATGGTGTATTTTATATTTGGCGATGCGCCGATAGATTTAAAGGCTTCCAGCGGCTCATAGTAATGGCCTTCTTCAAGAAGAATAAATGGCTCCGATGCCAAAGCATTCAGGGGAATAACCTCCTTTTCGGCAAGAGGATGATTTTTAGGCAGTACGGCAAGCATGGCTCCCTCTTTCAATACAATGGTCTCCATACCGCTGACAGCTTTTGGATTGACAAAGCCAAAATCAACAGCGCCGGTCCTGATCCATTCTTGTATGGAGGTATAGTCTCCCTGATGAATAACAAATTCTACATTAGGGTATCTGGCCTGAAAATCTTTGAGTAATCCCGGCATCCAGTGAGCAGAGATGCTGGCCAGGGTGCCCATACGTATAATGCCTGTTTCCAATCCGCGTATTTCCTTTGCTTTTTCCTGAGCAGCCAGATATTGATAAATAGTTCGTTCAAGATATGGGTACAGTTCGGCACCTTCCAGTGTAAGCCTTGCACCTGTGCGGAAGCGGTTAAGTAATTTTATGGATAATTCATTTTCAAGGGACGCAATCATTTGACTCATAGCAGATTGTGTGTATCCTAAAACTTCTGCAGCTTTTGAAAAGCTTCCCAATTCTACAATTTTTTGCAGTGCAAGATAGCGATTCATAAAGTTAATTCACCTTTTCTAATATTTGAATAAGAAATTTTCGTTTTACTTATAATCGTTTCAAGTATATACTAAAGCCAGAAAATATTCAAGAGGTATGAAAAGAGAAACAGGGTATATATGGAAATGGGGTGCAGAAAATGGAAATTGTGGAATATCAGAAAAAGTATAAGCAGGATTTTATTGACTTGAATACTGCATGGGTGGAGCGCTTTTTTGTGATGGAACAGGAAGACATAGAAATTCTTTCTCATACGGAGGAGTATTTGGAAAAAGGAGGTATGATCTTTTTTGCCATAGAAGACGAAAAGGTGCTTGCCACCTGTATGGTTTATCCATCCGGTGATAATGTATGGGAAATCTGCAAGTTGGCAGCGGCGGGACAGCATACAGGAAAAGGCGCCGGAAGCGGCGTTTTTAAAGCCTGTATGGATTATGCAGTTGCACATGGCGCAGAAAAAATCACGCTGATTTCCAATCACATATTGAAGCAGGCTCTGCATATTTATGAAAAGTTTGGTTTTCAGCGTGTGGAGCTCAATCGGGGAGACGAGTATGAACGTGCAGATGTGCAATGTGAATATATTGTGCCGCAGAATATATAAAGATGATCTTTTGGCATTCCTGTTTTCCGGATAGCACATACTGAAAATTTTCAGCGCAGCTTGCTGCGTCTGCGGTTTTCAGTATGTACTCTCTGAAAAATAGTTTATGTAAGAAGTCTGGTTAATTACAGAATGATATATTAATATACTGTGCAAAAGATCTGGAGAATTATTTTTTCTTACATTTTACAGTGTTGGAATATTCGCCGTACACTTTTTCGCCATTCACTTTCTTATAAGTACGGATTTTGTAATACGCAGTTTTTCTTTTTACATTTTTGTCGAGAAAAGAGATGGTATTTTTTTTGGTAATAGTTTTAATCTTTTTATAGCCTTTTGAGCGTTTGTAGGAGCGATAAATTTCATAACCGCTCACATTTTTCTGCTTTAACCAGGTAAGCTTGACTGAGCCGTTTTTTTGGCGCTTGGTCTTGGGCTTTGTCATTTTCTCAGGAACGACATGAATGACAGTTTCTGTCACTTTTTTCAGTCCATCCCTCTGCGTAAGAGTTATTGTGATGATAGCATCACCTGCTGCGTATGCAGTCACTTTTCCATCCTTGTCTACAGCGGCGACAGTGTGGTCAGAAGATTTCCAGGTTACCTGACAACTGCTGGCATTCACAGGGGTAATCTGCAGAGACAATCGGAAGGTACTGTTTGGATTTAACGTGATTTCTGTCTGTCCAAGACTGACTGACGTCACAGGAACGATTTCCGTGGCAGCTCCCGATGATGAATGATTGCTGTCAGACGAAGATTCACTTTCTGTCGTGGATTCGTTCTCACTTTGCGTCTCTGTCTCGGATTGACTTTCGCTTTGTGTTTCAGATTCAGATTCATTTTCACTTTGCGTCTCTGTTTCAGATTCGCTTTGTGTTTCAGATTCAGATTCGCTTTCCGACTCTGTTTCCTGTTCATCTTTCTGTATTAATACTGCGTAATTAGAACCTGCATATTTTCCATCGGTGCTTTTGCCATAAATTTGAATGGTATTGTTTTTGCTGTGGGGTTCAGTGAACAAACGGGCTGGCAGTGTAAGAGAGGCCTGTCTGTCTGAGACAGTGACTTTTCCAGCATAAATGCCATTTACATAATATTCCGCTTCTTTGATTTCATCAGAAGAAAAGGTTACTTCTGTCCGGATATCAGCATTTGCGAATGCCTCGCCCTGGAGTATTTCTTCTTTAGAGCCCTCGTATAAGGTGATAGACCATCCATTTTGTTTTTTGTAACCATAATTTCCGAAGGAATTTGTGAGAGTGTCGATGGTGGTAAACTGCCTGTCCAGCCAGTTTATGCGGTTTGTCAGCCAGCGCTTGAAATTATTTACACCTCCCTGGTAAGTGTAGGAAGGCCACCATTTTGAAAAATCACGTTTTCCGGCATCGGATAAATAGTTGTAATAGGTATCTACATTTTCCAGCATATCGGCAATGAGTGTGGGACGAATACTTTTGTATAGTTCCATTGCTTTCTCAAGGAAATAAGGGTCACGCACCATCTGTGCAAACCAGTTGCGATAATTGACATCGCCTGTCGTTGTGGTGTGCCAGTAGGATGTACTCTGGGAAGCCTCGTAATTCTGGCCGCCTGCGCCGTAATCCATATCCCACACAGGACCCATGTACATGATCTGGTCCACATCCTTGTACAGATAGGTGCTGTTTTTGCCGGCGTCCATATTGCAGAAGATTTCGTTGACCAGCCAGTATTTCAGAGAAGAATCAAAATCAAGCAGGTCAGTGTAGCGCACCTGCGTCCCTTCGTAGGAAGTGTAAAAATTATCTGCATACACGGCATCTTCTATAGCCTGTACATAATTCTGGATATAAGAAAACATCTGGGGATTTGTTTTCAGATATTCCGGATTTTTGGCATTCATTTTTTTGCCTTTTGCGGTCTGCCATTTGCTGATTTCATCCCAGTAGTCGTCATTTTCCAGTAAAAATCCTCCGTTATAATCGGGTATCTGAATTTTGTCTGCGTATTTTGTCAGGTCATAGGCTGTGTTTTCAAAAATTACTTCTTTTGTAGTGATCCATTCCATGTGTTCCAGAAGCTGCGCCTCAAGTGCATCCCGTTTACTTTTTTCAACAAGCGCTTTCGCAACATCCTCTGCCAGCCCTTCCCAGTCAAATACATCTACGCGTTCGGAATCTACGCGCACCTGCTCTGCAAACTGGTAGGTTCCCACATATTCTCCGTTCAGTACGACTTCCACCCAGGTGGACTCAATATAAGGCATACCAAGAGCGCCGGAGAGATCATAGGCCAGCTTGTTTTTCATAAAGCTATAATCCTTGTAATTGGCCAGAAGTACCCAATGTTTATTTTTGCCCATACCAAACAGGTCTTTTTTTGTACCGAGTTTTATTTTGTAAGGCTTTTTGGGACCCCAGGTCCAGGTTACATTTCCCCTGCCGCGGATTTCAATGGGAGCGTCCTCGCCGTCTATGCTGTCATATAGATTGTTCTCATTGGAAAACTGGCTGTTGCCTACAATCTTCAGATCAGCCTGCACGTAATTTTCTTTGCTGGTAATGGCAGCGCCGTTTTCCGTATCAATGTAGCAGATCGGGAGATTGCTTTCAAATTGTGTCATAAAGACTTGCTCTGTGACGAAATTTCCTTCTGTCCAGAGCTCTGCGCGGATGGTTTTTCCCTTCCATTCATCTGTGAGTGTCAGCGTTTTAGAAGTCCGGATATAGGAATCATCTGCATACCAGCGAATGTCGTAATCCGCACTGTCAGAAAGACCCTGGACAATTACACCTACTGTGTCACCTGTACCGGGATTTTTAAGGTCAAAAGAGAAGCTTACATCCTGATATTTTCCCGTCGTGTCGCCCTTTAGTGAGCTGGTAAATGCAATATTGTCTACGTAGTAAACGCCCTGATTCCACTCGCCAATAACAACTTTGCTGACGGCAGTTTTATCCACGCCGGAGAAATCACTCATGGGAATGGAATATTCTGTCCAGTGATTGTGTATGGTTCCGCCGTTTGGTGAGGACTGGGTTCTTTTCCATTCCAGGGAAGATTTCACTCCGTTTTTGTCAATCAGACCTACTTTTAAGGTGTTGCTTCCCTGAGTATCGTATAACCAGATAACAAGATGTGTGCAATCTGATACATCGACAGGGGAATTGCCGCTGTCAATAGTGAGCATGGCGTTTGTTGTTTCCGGATCTCCGCTGCTCTTTACCTCATATTTCAGCGCTTTTGTACCGGTATAGAATCGTTCTGAGGTCACAGAAACTTTTGCATTATCGCCTGCAGAGACGACATCCAGACTGCCCTCAAAATCTTGAAACAGAGTCTGCCTTTCGGATGCCTGGACGTAAAAGCTGCAGGCAAACAGCATCAGCGCCGTACACAGCCACAGCAGAAGTTTGTGTTTTGTCCTGTCTGATAACATGATTTAAAAACCTCCTTTGTTTGATTTCCGCTGATTTGTGCGGCAGCGGAAGTATTGAGAAAATTATAACATAGGGACTGGAAGATTACTTTGGAATTTATAAAATTTAGAAAATACTGCACGTTTTTCGAAAATTATCCACCTTTGTGCGGAAAACGGTTGGTTACCGCAGCATTCACTCAATACATGGAACGGCGCCTGTACTTATATTCATTGCCCGTAAATATGAAATAACTGCCGCAGGGTGCTCTCACACTCTACGGCAGTTATATTAACTGGATTTATATGAAAAATAAATTCGTCTGTAATTCAATAATTTTTACTGCGTTCGTCTATTCCACATCTTTCAGTGCGGCAAGATCTTCTTCACCGGTGCGAACCTTAATGACATGTCTTACGTCGTAAACAAAAATCTTTCCGTCGCCGATGTGTCCGGTGTACAGACATTTCTTAGCAGTTTCAATGACTTTCTCAACAGGAATGTTTCCGCCGATAACCTCAACCTTAACCTTGGGAAGCAGGGTTGCATCTACCTCAGCGCCGCGGTATTTTTCACCTGAACCTTTCTGAATGCCGCAGCCCATAACCTGTGTTACCGTCATACCGGTTACGCCAAGCTCGTTCAGAGCTTTTCTCAGCTTATCATATCTGGAAAGCTTAACCAGAATAGAAACCTTATACATGCCGGTTGGATTGGCAGCTATAAGTTCCTCGCCCGCAACCTTAACGGCAGCATTTCTTTGAGTGTCGCTTGCTTTTACATAGTCGGACTCGCCAAGATCTGTATTTTCGTTGATATCCATAGTTGCTGTAATATCCGAGATGTTAAAGCCGGCGTAAGCGCTTGCCAGACCATGCTCATGGTAATCAAGACCTTCAATTTCAATGTCGGCCGGTACACGAAGACCAACTGTTTTGTCAATTACTTTGAAGATGATGGTCATGGTAACGATTACCCAAACCATAACAGCCGCAACACCTGCAAGCTGTACCAGGAAGTAATGTACACCGCCGCCGTAGAACAAACCGCCGTCCGTTGCAAACAGACCTACACAAAGAGTACCCATTGCTCCGCAGGCGCCATGTACAGAAATAGCGCCGACAGGATCGTCAATTTTTGCAATACGATCAAAAAATTCAACAGATACACAAAGCAGAATACCTGCAAATAAACCGATAAAGAAGGCACCTACAGGAGAAACCTGATCACAGCCTGCGGTGATGGCTACCAGACCTGCCAGGGCGCCGTTCAGTGTCATAGAAACATCTGGTTTACCATAACGGATCCATGTGAAGATCATTGCGGTACAGGTTGCTACTGCAGCAGCAAGGTTTGTGTTCATGTATACAAGGCTGGCACTGATCAGATCTTCATCTGTTGACATTGCAGTGGTACTTGCACCGTTGAAACCGAACCAGCAGAACCAGAGAATAAATACACCAAGGGCAGCAACGGTCATATTGTGACCAAGGATAGCTCTCGGCTTTCCGTCCTTATCATATTTGCCGATACGGGGACCAAGAATTTTGGCTCCGATACATGCTGTAACACCGCCGACCATATGTACGGCTGTACTTCCTGCAAAATCGTGGAATCCCAGTTGAGCCAGCCAGCCGCCGCCCCAGATCCAGTGACCGGAGATTGGATATACAATCAGGGAAATCAGAGCACTGTATAAACAGTAAGCCTTAAAGTTGGTACGTTCTGCCATGGAACCGGATACGATAGTAGCGGAAGTTGCGCAGAACACAGTTTGAAAAATGACAAAGCACCAGGTCGGCAGTGAGCCGAAATCATAAGTACCTCGAATCAGCGGATCAAAGCCTCCGATAAAGGCACCGGTGCCTCCGAACATCAGACCGAAACCAACCAGCCAGTAGGCAGGAGTGCCGATACAGAAGTCCATCATGTTTTTCATAAGAATGTTGCCGGTGTTTTTTGCACGAGTGAGGCCGGCTTCGCACATTGCAAATCCTGCCTGCATGAAATAAACCAGTGCAGCTCCAAGTAACGTCCAGATTACGTCAGCAGATGAATAAGTCATAATATTTCCTCCTCTTTCTCAGTGCCGAAGCACCTTCATAACGAAAAAAGCGCCGAAACTGTAAAATACAGTTTCGACGCCTTCGTCTGTTGTTACTTAGTATAAAGATTTTAATTTCAAAATACAATATGTAAAATGCACGTAATTTTTCGAAAGAAAAAATAAAAATTGTAAACTATTTATAAAGCAGATAAAAAATATTATTATAATAATATAAAATGTTTAAAATAGTAATCTTGTATTTGACTATTGTGGAAAGTGAATCAGCGATGAATCACGATAGTTCATCGTTTTCTGCCGCGGAGACATCACGTGCCAGTGTGCGTGCCGGAATCCCGTTTACCGTTACGCTGTCATCTACAGTGATAACCAGACATTTCTTACCGTCAACTATGCGTGTTTCGATAAGATCAGCACATTCCGGGCTGACCTGGATCGTGAGATTGGGTGTCTTGACCTCAAAGCGGCGGGTATTGATGATATTGGAAGCAATCAGGGAGTTGTGTTCTCCGATGGCAGCATCGTAGTGCTCGTCAAACTCTTCGAGTTTTGTATCCTGCACGCCGCTCATGGACAAAAGCTGCTTCACTTCATGCTTATCAAGCATGACTGGATTCGGATCATCCTTATGTTCATCCATGATTGTGCTAAGATTATCATGGATGGTTTTGACCGTCCTATATTCGCAGTCTTCTCCCAGAGTTTCCAGGATGACGGAATGAAAATATTCCTTTTGCTCTTTTGCCGTGAGAGTGGCTTCGCAGCCAAACATTTCCTGTATAAAATCAATTTGCAGCTCTTCCGGATTTTTGGAGTAGTAAAGCATACTGTGGAGGTCCGTACTGCGGTCATTAAAAGCAGGGAACAAAAATCCCTTATCGGGAAGTTCCACCAGCCAGTCGCGAATACGGTCCTCAATACGGTTTGTCTTGGCATTGTAGCATAGGCCGGCTTTCGAGAGATTTACCGGACAGAGACTGCACAGAAGATACTCAAAAACCTCGTCGGAAGCGTCAAACATTTCTGTATTATCTTTTGCCTTGCCGGGGATATCGTAGGCGGCATGTACGAGAATGATAAAATAGTTTTCTCCATTATAATAGTGTTCGATAATTTTGTCATAAAACTCATCGACCAGTGCGTCATCGTTCAAACGGCTGTTTTTAAGCCGCAGAAGAAATTCCTGTTGCCCGCCGTAAGACTCTGCTTTCAGTGGAAAATCCAGGTTTATAAGGTTTTTGCCGATAGTGCCGGACAAAGTTTTTTTGAAAATCTCAAAGTATTTAAAAATTTCTTCCTCCGACAGTGACAGAAAAGCTTCTTTCATCTCAAGCTTTTTTTCTTTTTCGGCATCTACGTAGCAGCCGCAGATTCGGGTAATTGTACATCTGTCAGGAGTGTACTGCTTTTTCAGCTCTGAAATCTCTTTTTTATTCATTTGCTTCCTCCTGTGCCGCATATAGCGGCGAAATTGTATAACAAATTCTAACAAAAGAAATATGAAAAAGCAATATAAAAAAACGGGGACAGGCATTGACAAAATCCGTATTTTAGCCTAAACTGTTCTCTATATGAAAGGCAAAGAAGAGGGATAGTACATTCAGGACAATCATCAGAGAGGGAATTATTGGTGTGAAATTCCTGTGCGGAATGAGTGGAACCTGCCTTGGAGCTCTGTATGAAAGTACAGCGTATTTCCGGCGATAACGGATAGATTGAGAGAGTACTGTGAAACAGTGCTAATCAGGGTGGCACCGCCGATGAGTGATATCCTCGGTCCCTGCGTGTGAATGCAGGGATGGAGGATTTTTTTGTTGCCAAGCATCCGGCGGCAGGCTCTTCGGATTATTTCACAGTGTTAAACAGAAAAAGGAGAAGAATGATGGCTAAGGAAAAAAAATTAGTGGAAGCGATCACCTCTATGGATGAGGATTTCGCTCAATGGTACACAGATGTGGTAAAAAAAGCGGAGCTTATTGATTATACAAGCGTAAAGGGCTGTATGGCAATTAAGCCTGCGGGCTATGCGATTTGGGAAAATATTCAGCATGAGCTTGACAAGAGATTTAAGGAGACAGGCGTGCAGAATGTCTATATGCCGATGTTTATCCCGGAAAGTCTGTTGCAGAAGGAGAAGGATCATGTGGAGGGATTTGCGCCCGAGGTTGCATGGGTGACACATGGCGGGCTGGAGCCGCTGCAGGAGCGCATGTGTGTAAGACCGACCTCCGAGACGTTGTTCTGTGATTTCTATGCACGTGATATTCAGTCTTATCGTGATCTGCCGAAAGTATATAATCAGTGGTGTTCTGTTGTGCGCTGGGAGAAAACCACACGTCCATTTTTGCGTTCCCGTGAATTTTTATGGCAGGAAGGTCACACGGCACATGCCACAGCGGAAGAAGCGGAGGAGAGAACAATCCAGATGCTTAACGTTTACGCAGATTTCTGTGAAGAGGTTCTGGCAATTCCTGTTATAAAAGGAAGGAAGACAGATAAAGAGAAGTTTGCAGGCGCGGAGGCGACCTATACCATCGAGTCTTTGATGCACGACGGAAAAGCTTTGCAGTCCGGTACAAGTCATAACTTTGGAGACGGATTTGCAAAAGCATTTGAGATCCAGTTTGCAGATAAAGACAATAAGCTGAAATATGTTCATCAGACTTCCTGGGGTATGACGACACGTATGATTGGAGCAATTATCATGGTTCACGGTGACAATAGCGGTCTGGTACTTCCGCCGAGAATTGCACCTGTGCAGGTTGATATTATTCCGATTCAGCAGAAAAAGGCGGGGATTCTGGAGAAAGCGGCCGAAGTAGAAGCAGCTTTGAAGGCAGCCGGTCTGCGTGTTAAGACAGACGACAGTGACAGAAGTCCCGGATGGAAATTCTCTGAACAGGAGATGAGGGGGATTCCGGTCCGCGTGGAGATAGGACCGAAGGATATCGAAGCAGGCCAGGCAGTGGTTGTGCGGCGGGATACCCGCGAAAAGATAACCGTTGCCATTGAAAATCTGGCAGTGGAGGTTCCGAAGATTCTTGATACGATGCAGCATGATATGTTGGAGAGAGCGCGTACCCACAGAGATGTGCATACTTATGCAGCATATAATATGGAAGAAATAAAAGATATCGCGGACAACAAGCCAGGTTTTATCAAAGCGATGTGGTGCGGAAATCAGGAGTGCGAGGATAAGCTGAAAGAGGAGGCGGGTATTACATCCCGCTGCATGCCATTTGAGCAGGAAAATCTTTCTGATGTATGTGTATGCTGCGGCAAACAGGCTAAGAAAATGGTATATTGGGGTAAGGCGTATTAAAATGAGACTGGATTCTACAATTTATCAAGGAAAACCAGAAAATGGGGAAGGAAGACTTCCGAAAGAAATGGCTGTATACGATCTTCTGGATAAGCTTCAGATTCCTTACAGACGTGTAGACCATGAAGTGGCGCCTACGGTAGAGGCATGCACTGAAATTGAAAAATTATTGGAAATCGGCATTTGCAAGAATTTGTTTTTGTGCAACCGCCAGAAGACGGATTTCTATCTTCTGATGATGCCGGGTGAGAAAATATTCAAAACGAAAGAGCTGTCACATCAGTTAGGCTGTGCGAGACTTTCTTTTGCAGACGCATCTTTCATGGAAGAATATCTGGACATTACTCCCGGCTCTGTCAGTGTCCTTGGTCTGATGAACGACAAGGGAAATCATGTGCGTCTTCTGATAGATAAGGAGCTGCTGGAGGAGGAATATCTGGGCTGCCATCCCTGCATCAACACTTCCAGCCTCAAGGTTAAAACGGGAGATATTCTGGAAAAATTTCTTCCGGCTGTCAATCATGAGTATACGGTTGTGGAGCTGTGAACAAGTTTTCTTGAAATAAAGCAATGAAAATATACCGTTTTGGCAGTATTATCCTTAGTGACGAGAACGTATAGATTAAGAAACAGGCAAATAAGAAGGCGAAATAATTCGTGTATCTGCTGAAAATGCAGATTTCGGAATTGTTTCGCCTTCTTGTGTGCTATAATCGATAAGCATATATCGGAAGGCCGTCCTTCATGGGCAATGAGGGGCTTCCCTGAATTAAAGGCAGAGCGTATTTGATAAATTCATCTGAAATATCTGTTCCGTTTTTTGTAATCCATGCAAGCGGGACTGTTTTTTCCTGATTGCAGACTTCATTTACATCCACAAGTCCGCATTCTATCTGATAAGGTACGTCCTGCTTTCGGATAAAGGAAACCATTTTACCGGTTTCTCCTCTAAGAGCTGCGCGGACTCCGCTGGCGCCGGCCCAAGCTGCTTCCTCTGCATCCGTTAGAGACTGTGCGAATGATGAGCAGCGCTGGTTCACATTTAATTCTATGGAGCGCACCTTTACTCCTAATTGTTCTTTAACCAGATTTTCCAGATATTTTCCGCATCCCGTAAGCATCTTATGACCAAAAGCATCTACACCTGCTTTCGATGCATATTCGCAGATAAATCGCCCATCCTTGTCATGGATACCTTCAGAAACACAGACAATCAGATTCTTTTTTGTTTCAAAAAGCTGTTTTAAAGAAGCGATAAAAGAATCCTGATCAAAATCTGTCTCGGGCAGATAAATGAGCACCGGATTGTCATTTTCAAATTTGCGTGCAAGCACGGAGGCGGCTGTCAGCCATCCTGCATGGCGTCCCATAATTTCAATGATAGTTACAGATTTTGCGTCATACACAGATGCATCAATCCCGATTTCGCATACAGAAGCGGCCACATATTTGGCAGCGCTTCCAAAGCCGGGGGTGTGATCTGTAAGAATCAAATCGTTGTCAATCGTCTTGGGAATACCTATGATACGTACATTTTTGCCATTTACTGTCGCATAGCGGGAAAGCTTGCTGACCGTATCCATAGAATCGTTGCCGCCTATATAAAAGAAGTAACCAATGTTGAGCTCCTCGAATTTTTCAAATAGTCGGATATATACAGGATCGTTCAGATTTTCGGGAAGCTTGAAACGGCAGGAACCGAGGAAAGCTCCGGGAGTAGTGCGCAGGGCCTGCAATGTCTCATTATTCAGCTCTTTCATGTCCATAAAATTTCCATTTAAAAAGCCCTGAATACCATTAATCATGCCGTAGACCTTGCCGATATTCTTTTCGTTGGCAAAGCCCTCTCGAATTACTCCATAAAGACTGCTGTTGATGACGGCGGTAGGTCCGCCTGATTGTCCTACAATTAGATTTTTCACGAGTTGTACTCCTTTCAGATTTTACTGAGTATCAGATTTGTTGTCTGAATTTTCATGCATGTTCACTTAGCGGTCGCTGCGGTACCATTGTTTATAATGATATAAAAATATCAATATAAAGCACGAAAACAAACGGGATAGTAATGTGCAGTTACAACTTCCTGATTATTTTACTACATTTTGTGAAAAAAAACATATCGTAAATATTACGAATGTTTAAAATTATTGCATAAAAAAGGAAAAAATGAACCTAAAATTTACGGAAACAGGGCAAAACAATTTAAAAACGTAAAAAAACAATTGACAACCATAAAGTCAGGCGGTATCATAGTTTCCAAGATTTTTTATTTTGCTCGTATGCGGAACAGGGTACGAGTGTAATAGAAAATTGCAAGAGAGAAAGAAGGAGGATTTATTATGAGAAAGTTTACCAGATTTTTTGCAGCAGTAACTGCGGTTACTATGGTAGCGGCATCGCTTGCAGGTTGCGGAAACACAGGCTCAAAGAGCACAGAGGCAGGTTCAGAAGCAGCATCCGCATCCGCAGAGAGTGGAACACTGAAAATCGGCGGAATCGGACCTACGACCGGCGGAGCAGCCGTTTATGGTCAGGCTGTTAAAAACGCAGCGGAGCTGGCTGTAAAAGAAATTAATGAAGCAGGCGGCATCGTCGGCATGCAGATTGAATTTAAGTATGAGGATGATGAGCATGATGCTGAGAAATCCGTTAACGCATACAATTCTCTGAAGGACTGGGGTATGCAGATGCTGATGGGTACCGTTACTTCTACACCATGTACAGCAGTTGTCGAGAAATCACATGAAGACAATATGTTCCAGCTTACACCTTCAGGTTCTGCAGTGGATTCTATTAAATATGACAACGCATTCCGTGTTTGCTTCTCTGACCCGAATCAGGGTGCAGCATCCGCAGTATATATTGGTGAGAATAAACTGGCTTCCAAGGTAGCGGTTATCTACAACAGCTCCGATGTATATTCTTCCGGTATTTATGAGAAGTTTGCAGCAGAGGCGGAAAATCAGGATTTTGAGATCGTTTCTGCAGAGGCATTCACAGAAGACAGCAAGACAGACTTTTCCGTACAGCTTCAGAAAGCAAAGGATGCAGGTGCAGAGATGGTATTCCTGCCGATTTACTATACAGAAGCTTCTCTGATTCTTACACAGGCCAATGCTATGGGCTATGCTCCGACTTTCTTCGGATGCGATGGCCTTGACGGTATCCTGGCTGTAGAAAACTTTGATACTTCTCTGGCAGAAGGCGTTATGCTTCTGACACCGTTCGCAGCAGATGCGGAGGATGAGTTGACAAAGAGTTTTGTATCAGCTTATCAGGAAGCTTATGGAGAAATTCCAAACCAGTTTGCAGCAGATGCTTATGATGCTATGTACATCATCAAAGCAGCCGCAGAAAAAGCAGGTATCACAGCAGACATGAGTGTAAGCGATATGTGTGACGCTATGAAGACTGCTATGACAGAGATTACTCTGGATGGTCTGACAGGCACAGGTATGACCTGGACAGCAGACGGTGAGCCGGATAAAGCTCCGAAGGCAGTTGTTATTAAAGACGGCGTTTATACAGCTATGTAATTTATTTCCGTGGACAATGAATTGAATGGATGTGCCTGCATGTCCATTTGATGATTGCCGCGAGGGCTAAATATTCCGCAGCCCTGCTGCGTTGCAGGCATGCATAAGGCCCGAAGAAGGGCTGCCTTTTGGCAGCCCTTCTTCATTATTATATATTGATGCCTGAGTACAAAGCAGAGTGTGGGAGTATATCTTCAGACCGGACAAAAATATCAGGGACAAGTTACATAGTGTACTGACACGATTACATTCTGATTCGTGGCTCGCTTGAAAGTAATGGTGTCAGCACACGCGAATGTTTCTGATATTAGTAAAATATTTGAAATTTTAAAAATACGACAGAGGGGTCAGCGTATGAGTTTTGTTTCTTATTTAATTAATGGTATCAGCCTTGGCAGTGTTTATGCAATTATAGCACTTGGCTATACGATGGTATATGGTATTGCAAAAATGCTGAATTTTGCCCATGGTGATATTATCATGGTGGGTGGTTATGTGGCACTGACTGCTATGAATTCATGGGGGGTACACCCGATACTGGCAGTGGTGCTTGCTGTTATTTTCTGTACTTTGCTCGGTGTTGTAATTGAAAGAGTGGCATACAAGCCTCTGAGAAACGCGGCTTCTCCGCTTGCCGTTCTGATTACAGCTATTGGTGTCAGTTATCTCCTTCAGAATCTGGCATTGCTGATATTTGGAGCAGATACAAAATCCTTTACTTCTGTAGTAAAGATTCCGGCGCTTGTGCTGGCAGGCGGCAGTCTGACGATCTCGGGAGAGACGATGGTGACGATCGCGGCCTGTATGATTATTATGATTGGCCTGACGCTTTTTATTAAAAAGACAAAAGCCGGACAGGCGATGCTGGCAGTTTCCGAGGATAAAGGAGCCGCACAGCTTATGGGTATCAATGTGAATGGAACGATTGCACTTACCTTTGCAATTGGATCTGCACTGGCAGCGATTGCAGCGGTTTTGCTGTGTTCAGCGTATCCGTCCCTGACTCCTTATACAGGAGCTATGCCGGGTATCAAGGCCTTTGTAGCGGCGGTTTTCGGCGGTATCGGATCTGTTCCGGGAGCGCTGATTGGCGGTATCCTTCTTGGTATCATTGAGATTCTTGGCAAGGCGTACATTTCTTCCCAGATGGCAGATGCGATTGTGTTTGCAGTTCTGATTATCGTACTTCTCGTGAAACCAACCGGATTGCTGGGCAAGCAGATTCAGGAGAAAGTGTAGGTGGCAGTGATGAAGAAGATAAAGATGAACAAGATAACAAAAAACAACCTGATAACTTATGGAATTGTCATTGCAGCATATATAATTGTACAGCTTTTAATTGCCGGAGGAAAGGTCTCCAGCCTGATGCAGGGTCTGTTGGTACCGCTATGTGTATATGTTATCCTTGCAGTTTCTCTGAATATGGTCGTTGGTATTCTGGGCGAGCTGAGCCTTGGACATGCAGGTTTTATGTGTGTCGGTGCGTTTACCAGTGCTTTTTTCTCAAAATGCATGAACGGGGTGATGCCGGATGGTCTGCGCTTTTTCTGCGCCCTGTTAATCGGTGCTGTTATGGCAGCGCTATTTGGACTGATTATCGGTATTCCGGTTCTTCGTCTGAAAGGTGATTACCTGGCTATCGTTACTCTGGCTTTTGGAGAGATTATTAAAAATCTGATTAATGTGTTCTTTATTGGGCGGGATGCAAATGGATTCCATTTTTCCATGAAGGATTCTCTTTCTTTGAATCTTGCAGAAGGGGGAGAGGTTATCATAAATGGTCCGCAGGGTATTAACGGTACGCCGCATGACTCGAATTTTACAATTGGCATCATTCTGGTGCTGATAACGTTGTTTATCATATTGAATCTGGTTCACTCGAGGGATGGGCGCGCAATTATGTCCATACGTGATAATCGTATCGCGGCTGAGTCTGTAGGTATCAATATAACAAAATATAAACTGATGGCGTTTATTATTTCTGCTGCTCTGGCAGGAACAGCAGGTGTACTCTATGCGCATAATCTGGCTACACTGACGGCGCTTCCCAAAAACTTTGGGTATAATCAGTCTATTATGATTCTGGTATTTGTAGTGCTGGGAGGTATTGGAAGCATCCGCGGTTCTATGATTGCGGCAGTAGTATTGACACTGCTTCCGGAGCTTCTGCGTGGATTAAATGATTATCGTATGTTGATTTATGCGATCGTTCTGATTGTGATGATGCTGCTGAACTGGAGTCCGAAGGCTTTGGAGATCAGAGAGCGCTATTCACCGAAGCGTCTGCTTGCAAAGAAAAAAGAAGCAAAGGAGGCGGAGTGATATGGAAAGCATGTTAAATGTAACAAATCTCAGTATTTCTTTCGGAGGACTGCGCGCAGTATCCGGATTTAATATGGATATCAAAAAAGGACAGCTTTACGGATTGATTGGACCGAATGGAGCCGGAAAGACGACAGTCTTTAATCTTCTGACGGGTGTTTACAAACCGGATGAAGGGATCGTGAAGCTGGACGGGCAGGATATCACAGGGAAGAAGACGATTGATATCAATAAAGCGGGTATTGCCCGTACATTTCAGAATATTCGTTTGTTTGCGCAGATGAGTGTATTGGATAACGTAAAGGTTGGTCTGCATAATCACCACCATTACAACACGATTGAGGGTATTTTACGCCTGCCTAAATACCGCAGGGTTGAAAAAGAGATGGATCAGAAGGCGATGGAGCTTTTGGAGGTATTCGGCCTTCAGGATCACGCGGATTATCTGGCATCCAATCTGCCTTATGGACAGCAGCGTAAACTGGAGATTGCCAGGGCGCTTGCGACGGATCCTAAGCTCTTGCTTTTGGATGAGCCGGCGGCAGGAATGAATCCAAATGAGACACAGGAGCTGATGGATACGATCCGCTTTGTTCGCGATAAATTTGATATGACAATACTTTTGATTGAACATGATATGAAACTGGTTTCCGGCATTTGCGAGGAGTTGACAGTACTGAATTTCGGAAAGGTGCTTGCACAGGGCGCTACAAGTGATGTACTGAATGATCCGCAGGTTATCACGGCATATCTGGGAGAATAGGAGGAAACAGACTTATGGCAATGCTTGAGATAAAGGATTTGAATGTATACTATGGTATGATTCAGGCCATTAAAGGTATTTCCTTTGAAGTAAACGAAGGAGAGGTCATTGCCCTGATCGGTGCAAATGGTGCGGGCAAGACGACAACACTGCATGCCATTACAGGACTTGTACCTGTAAAATCCGGGCATATCATGTTTGAGGGAAAAGATATCACAAAGATTCCGGGATATAAAATCGTATCTATGGGCATGGCCCATGTGCCGGAGGGACGCAGGGTATTTGCAGAGCTTACCGTTTATCAGAATCTGAAAATGGGCGCTTATACGCGAAAAGATAAAGAAGAGATCAGAAAATCACTGGAGATGGTTTATGAGCGTTTTCCGCGTCTGGAGGAGCGCAAGAATCAGATAGCCGGTACGCTTTCCGGCGGCGAGCAGCAGATGCTTGCTATGGGACGGGCGCTGATGTCTCATCCGAAGATTATTCTGATGGATGAGCCATCTATGGGACTCTCC
>ERZ809224.1283-NODE-1283-length-18743-cov-7.622378_pt1 | contig 18743 bp, 16 predicted proteins | sample MGYA00520513_ERZ809224 | MGnify/ENA primary metagenome ERZ809224 (study PRJEB31576, sample SAMEA3212658) | Homo sapiens | biome: human-gut; feature: human gut; material: fecal | place: Sweden | collected 2012 ... | reverse complement strand
ACAAGTCCTACAAACCTTCCAAGCCCACAGTCATTGCATTTGCCATTGCCCTTGAACTGCCGCTTGTGGAAATGAAAGATATGCTCATGAAGGCGGGGTTCGCGCTCTCCCATTCCAACAAATTTGACATTATCGTGGAGTATTTCGTGGAGCATGGAAACTACAACATCTTTGAAATCAACGAGGCTCTGTTCGCCTTTGATCAGAGCTTGCTCGGCGCATAAAAATGTCGCTTGAAAAGCGACCACTGCTCTCCTGTGATTTGCTACCATAGAGATAACAAATCACAGGAGGTTTTTTTATGAAGCATACAACAGAATTGGTTTTTATCCTGGACCGCAGCGGCTCCATGTCGGAGCTGGAGACAGACACGATCGGTGGATTCAACTCCATGATCGCCAAGCAGAAAAAGGAAGCGGGCGAGGCGCTGGTCTCCACCGTACTCTTTGACAACGAGAGCGTGGTCATCCACGACCGCCTGCCGCTGGAGGATGTGCCGCCCATGACCGAGAAGGAGTATTTCACCCTCGGCTGCACGGCGCTGCTGGATGCCGTGGGCGGAGCCATCCACCACATCGGCAACATCCACAAGTACGCCCGCCGCGAAGATGTACCGGAAAAGACGATGTTCATTATCACCACCGATGGTTACGAAAATGCCAGCCGCCGTTATGACTATGAGACGGTGCGGCACATGATTCAGCGGCAGAAGGAGAAGTACGGCTGGGAGTTTCTCTTTCTGGGTGCCAATATCGACGCAGCGAAGGAAGCGGCACGCTTTGGCATCGGTGCTGACCGTGCAGTGAACTACAAGTGCGACGAGGCCGGTACAGCCCTGAACTACGAGGTCATCAGCGAAGCGGTTTGCAGCGTTCGCGCCGCAAGACCTCTCGGCGCCGACTGGAAGCGCCGCATCGACGAGGATGTGCAGAAACGTGGGAGATAATGAATATGTACGGTGCGATTTTGGGCGACATTGTGGGCAGCCCCTACGAGTTTGACTGCAACAACTACAAAGGCAAGGACTTTCCGTTATTCAGCCAGCGATCCGAATTTACCGACGATACGGTAATGACGCTGGCCGTGGCATGGGCCCTGCTGGATACTCGCGGGCAGGATGATATCACCATCAAAGCGGCGCTGGTGCGGGAGATGCAGCAGCTGGGACGTGCTTATCCCGACAAGGGCTACGGTGCGCGGTTCAATCAATGGCTGTATGAGGATAATCCGCAGCCGTACTGCAGCTATGGCAACGGCAGTGCTATGCGGGTTTCTCCCGCGGCGTGGCTGGCAGAGAGTATACAAGAGGCGCTGCATCTGGCGCGGCTCACCGCCGAGGTAACCCATAATCATCCGGAGGGAATCAAGGGCGCACAAGCTGTCGCTGCGGCGATTTTCCTCGCCCGCACCGGCCACAGCAAGGTGGAAATCAAAGTGTATGTGGAATGCAAGTTTGATTATGATCGCAGCCGTACCTGCGACGAAATCCGCCCAACCTATCATCATGTGGAGAGCTGCCAGGAGACGGTGCCGCAGGCCATTGCTGCATTTTTGGAAAGCACGGATTTTGAGGATGCTCTCCGCACGGCGGTGTCCCTCGGCGGTGACAGCGATACGCTGACCGCCATCACCGGCAGCATCGCCGAAGCATTCTATGGTGTACCGGAAAATCTGAAACAGGAGTGCCGCAAACGGCTGACACCGGAGCTGGAAGAGATACTGCAAGCGTGTGAAAATATGCTTTTACAGCGGTAAAAAACATGATAAACTGTAGATGGAAAGAGAAAAGGAGGGGCTGTCATGGCGATTTTAAACTTTTCCGATGTGCTGAAGAAAGTAGGACTTGACCCGAAAGAGGTCAAGCTGATACGCCACGCATTGTCTGATAAACAATTCAGGGAATGCTACAAGGCCGGTATGGTGCACGAATACACGCAGCATCAAAAAGCAGGTTTCAGCAAAGGGTATTCCTACTGGATCACTTTTATCAGTGACGGCGGTACATACGCGAGACTGCATTCCTGCTGCCGTGTCAATGGCTTTGTAGCGGATATACCGGATGTATGTCCCGCCGGTTTACCCGATTGTGAGGCAAAAAAATACCGTGGCGAAGGAGCGTTTTTTGATTTGGAACCGGTGGATCTGCTAAAAGACTACGAAGGAAAGCTAGTCATCGACTGGGGCGGATCGGCTCGAATGTGGCATCAGAAAGCCACGACCGAAAAGCCCATCGTAGCGATTGAGTCGAAGAATCAAAAGCCGTTTGCGGGGTTTGAACAGCTCATTCTGTCCTTTGATGATCTGAAAGAAGTGATCGAAAATGATACGGACTATGAACTGTGGCATGCGGCCATGTCTTCTGTCAACGCAGTTTATCTGATCGTGGATACCAGGACAGGGAACCGATATGTCGGATCGACATATGGCTACGACGGACTTCTGGGGCGCTGGTCCGTCTATGTATCCACCGGCGGCCACGGAAATAACAAGGGCATGATCAGCCATTTGAAGTCTGCGGACCACAGCTGTCACGATTTGCAGTTTTCTGTTCTGCAAGTTTTGTCAAAATCGCTTTCGGATCATCAGATCATAGATGCAGAAACGCTCTGGAAGAAAAAGCTGCTGACCTGCGAGCCGTTTGGCATGAACCACAACTAAGCGTTTTGTAATATTTTTCGGATGATACAGCAATTCTCTGTTGGAGTGACAAATTCTATCCAGCACCCTATAAAACGCTATGCAAGGGTAAAAACCAGTCTAAACCAACCTTAAAGCCGGCGAAAAACGAAGGGATATGTGCCTTAACGGTACATATCCCTTTTGTCAGCAACCCCTGTCCGGCAACTGTCATAGTATTTGTTTCTCAAAACCTGCTTTATGGACAGCTTTTTTAGAATAGAATTATGCCGCCTCTATACGCCGCGCGAAGCGCACTTGTACTTTTCCGAAGCCGTATGCTACAATAAAACCACTACATTCGACAGAAAGCAGGAACAGCCATGCGCACCAAACGGGAACAGATTATTTTTCAGGCATTTCATGACCAGATCTGCCGGTCAGAGTTCAGCAGCGGTTTGACGCTGTTTTTCGGGCTGCACGGAAACAGCTCAATCCGATACCAGTCCGCCGAGTACTCCATGCCCGCAGGCGCGCTGCTGGTTGTCAACCCGTTTGAATTATATCAGGTGAACTGCTCGGAAAACGCCGAGATGATCGCCATGCAGATCCCCGAAAATCTGCTGCAGCTTGCCGGCTGGAGCAGACAGAATGTCTGCTTCTGCTACGCCTCCAGCCAGAATGAAAAGCAGGAGTACCAGACCATCCGCGTATTATTTGCAACGATTTTTCAGGATTTCTTTCAGAACCCGGAGCAGAACGCCTCCGGTATTGTCACTAATGTACTCAAGCTCGTTGATCTGCTGACAGCGCATTTTCTTATTTCCGATGTGCCCAAAAGCAATACCAAGCGCGAGGAAACCATGCGCCGCATGAAGCGCATCATGGATCATATCCATTCCGGCTGGAATGAGGATATTTCCCTGCGCGAGCTTGCTGCACGCGAGTTTCTGTCCGAAGGCTATCTGTCCCGATTCCTCAAGCAAAATCTGGATATGACCTACTCCCAGTATGTCATGGGGCTGCGTCTGGAGCACGCCGAAAAGCAGCTGCGCAGCACAGATCACTCCATCACCCAGATCGCCTACGACTGCGGATTTCACAACGCCAGTGCTTTCATCGAAAATTTTCGTCAGAAACACGGTCTGACACCGCGGCAATACCGCCAGCAAGCCACCCAGAAAGCCGCCGCTGACCCGACCGGTGAAGAAACCTTACTGCAGGACGGCGTTGCCTATCTGCTGCAATTTGCCGTTCCGCCCGATCCGCAGCGCGAGCTGCCGCATGAGACGCGGTACATCACGATTGATGAGAATGTACAGCCGCACAGACTTCGCCATACGTGGAAAACCCTGCTCAACGCCGGATACGCCAAGCACCTGCTGACATCTGCTGTGCAGCAGCAAATCATCAAAATCCAGCAGGAGCTCGGCTTCCGCTATCTGCGATTCCATGGCATGCTCGATCAGGAGCTTCACATCTATCAGGGTATGGAAAACGGCAAAGTGAAGTGCTGCTTCACCTACTTCGATATGGTAATTGACTTTGTGCTTGAACAGGGACTGCGCCCGTTCCTGGAATTCAGCTTTATTCCCCGGGAACTGGCGAAAGCACAGACCAGTATCTTCGAGACCGGCTCCATCACCGCTGCATGCGCGGACTGCACGGCATTCAGCGCACTGGTTGAAGCTATTCTGTGGCACGCAATCTGCCGGTACGGCTGGGACGAGGTATCCCAGTGGAAGTTCTCTACCTTTCAGATTAACTATGTGTTCTTCGACTGCATGACCATGGAGGAATATCTCGAACTGTATGACTGCGTGTACCGTGCGGTCAAAGCTGTCGATACACGGCTGCAATTCGGCGGACCCGGTGCCATGTCAAGCGTGGTATGGGACCCGCGCGGCATGCGTGTCTTTCTGCAGTATGCCAAAGCCCACAACTGTCTGCCGGATTTCCTGACCGTGCAAAGCTATCCGCATGAATCTTCGTCCGCCGATGCAAATTTTATGAGCTATACGCTCAGCCAGCAGTCTATCCCGTCCGTATTATCCAAGGATACGAATTTCGTTAAAACCTTCCTCTATGACCTCAACGGCATCTGCCGTGAATTTGAATTGCCCGACATGGAGATTTTCATCGAGGAATGGAACTCCACACTATGGCAGCGCGACCTTTCGAGCGACACCTGCTACAAATCCGTCTGGCTGGTAAAGAACATTTGCGAAAACATGGATGCGGTTTCTTCCTTCGGCTACTGGACCCTCTCCGACCTGATGGACGAGCGTGCGAACTTCGATTCCATGTACCACGGCGGCTACGGTCTGTTCACCTACAACGGCGTGCCCAAGAGCGGTCTTGAAGCACTGCGCCTGATGAATCAACTGGGTAATACCTGCATTGCCTCCGGCGACGGCTGGTATCTCACCCAAAGTGAACAGGAATGGCAGCTGATTCTATATAATTACACCCATTACGACAACATTTACCGCTATCGCTACCGCCGATTGGAGCATCCGGAGGATGCCTATTCGGTATTCGAGAGCGGCAAGGTCGTGCGGTTTCAGATCACATTTCCCGCTCTCGGACGCGGCCTGTACCGGATTGAGCAGCAGGAAATTACCCGTACCTCGGGTTCCTCGTTCGACCTGTGGCTTGCCGCCGGCGCACCGCCCTCCCCTGACCGAGCCTTCCTGCAATATCTGACCGAGCACGCTTCCGCGCACCGCACGCTAACCACCGAGCAGGTGGATACCGCGCTGCGGCTCGAGACCGCACTGCAGCCGCTTGAAGTCCGGCTCTTCCGCATCAGAAAGATGAATTTTTCATAAAACTTTTGCGAAATATCTGTTTTTTGACCTTTTTCTATCTGTCATTTCACATTGCGCGACAGAACCGCCGTTTTCCCTCTGAACAAATACAAAATATATCGCTACATCCAAAATGAATATCCTATATTTTCTCTGCCTATTTCGTACTATACTATAGTCATATTCCAAACAGAAACGCTGCGCAGCCGATTCTGAACAAAAAGGTGGTAAGGAAAATGACGAAAAAACAGCTTTCAATGAATGACACCTCATTCAAAACCAGTCTGATGGAAAAAATCGCATACGGCATGGGCGACACCGCCTGCAACGTCGTATTTGCAATCACCTCCAGTCTGATCGTATACTTCTACACGAATGTAATCGGCATGTCTGCGGCACTTGTCGGAACGATTCTATTGGTATCTCGTGTATTTGACGGCATCAGCGACCTGCTGATCGCCCAGATTGTAGACAAGGTAAACTCCCCGAAGGGCAAGGCTCGTGCGTGGATACTCTGGATGGCAGCACCATACGGTATTGCCTCCGTGCTGATGTTCTGCGTGCCGCCTCATTCGAGCACGATGGTGCAGGCAATTTATGTATTCATCACCTATAACCTGTGCACCACCGGCGTATATACCGCACTCAACCTGCCGTATTCCAACCTGGCGCCGATGATGACCCGCAATGACGATGACCTTGCAAAGCTCAATCTGTTCCGCATGGCCATGTCCCCGATCGGCAACCTGATCGTTACCGCACTTACCCTGCCGTTCATCAACATGCTCGGCGGCGGCCAGAAGGCATGGATCACCGTTTGCGCGGTTTACTCTATCGTTGCTTTCTTCATGCTGCTGTTCTGCTACAAGGGCTGTCAGGAACGTTTCCACACCGATGCAGCCAAGGAAGCCGAGGCTATGCCGTTCGCACAGCGTCTGAAGGCTACCCTGAAGAACAAGTACTTCATCGTTCTCACGCTCACCATGATGGCCGTTGCTCTGTACCAGAACGTAAACGGCACCGTTGCTACTTACTACGCACAGTATATGCTGAACAACGTCGAAATCATGGGCGTTATGCAGAGTTTTGAGAATATTCCGAAGATCATCGCTATCATCTGCCTTGCCCCGTTCATCAAGAAGTTCGGCAAGCGCAATCTGGTTCTGTTCGGCGCTGTACTCTGTGTACTCGGTCAGGTTGTTGTCCTGTTTGCGCCGCAAAACATGACTATGGTCATGGCTGCCGCTGTTATGCGCGGTATCGGCGAAGCACCGTTCTACGGCTGCATCTTCACCATGCTGGCTGACGTTATCGAGTACGGTCACTGGAAGACCGGTATCCGTGTACAGGCCCTGATCTTCTCCGCATTCACCGTTGGTCAGAAGTTCGGCGGAGGCGTTGCAGGCTGGCTTGTTGGTCAGCTGATGGAGGCTTCCGGCTTTACCGGTCTGGCAGTGGAGATTCCCTCCGCAGTAAGCATGGTCAAAAACCTTTATATTTACGGCAACATGATCGCATGGGCCTTGGTTATCATCCTGATGCTGGTCTACCATCTGGATAAGGAATACGACGGCATTATGAAGGACCTCACCGGCCGTACGGCGTAACAGAAAGCGTGAACAACATGTATACCCATAAGATTTTAGACAAATGCGACCCGAAAAATCCCTATGCCCCCAAGTTCTCCGGCACGTTTGAGCTGCCGGTAGAGTACGCGGGCAAAAAGCGCCGCATGTTGGCCTATGTGCCGCATGATATCCGCGAATCCACCGCCGGTATTCTTGTGCTGGGCGAAAACGGCCAGACCGCCGATGACCTGCTCGAGCACAGCGGCTGGTGCGAGATTGCGGACACCGAGGAGTGCAAGGAACGTCTGATTGTGTTCTTCCTCGAGCCGGAAAACGGCACATGGAACATGGACGAAGCCTACGGCACACCGGATGGCGATGTTGCGTATATCAACGCGGCAGCCCTTGCTGCCGCAGACCGCAAGCTGTTCTGCGTGCACGAATCCAAGTTCTATCTGGTCGGCTGTAAGGAGGGCGGCGTGCTCGCCAATATGGCGGCGGCTTACGACCCGGCGTTCTTCGCAGGTGTGGCTTCGGTCGGCGGCTCGGCAGTTTCCGAACGGTATCTGACCGACTGCGGACAGGCGTATGCCCTTAATCTGGACGGCTTTGAGGATCCGGAACACCGCAAGGACATTCGCAAGCAGGATATCCCGATGCCCGCATGGATTATCGACGACCCGACCGTATCCACCGGTACCGGCGATGCTATCCTCACCTACTGGCGCAAGGCGTGTGAGGCTGAGGAATGCCGTCAGCTGTCTCCCGATCAGTACGAGTATTACCGCGTGAAGGAAACACCTTACGCGCCCAATCAGGAGAAGGAAGCGTACCGTGTCTGCCACAGCAGCATTTCCGGTGCGTCTGAGCAGTATGCCAAACGCCTGCAGCGCCGTATCTGGAAGGACTTTCTCTATCGTCAGCGCCGCTGGATGAGCAGTCCCGGCGGTGAACTGCGCGTGACAAAAGATCCGGTCCGCGACCTCGGTATGGAATACCACTACGAGGAATTTGACGGCTGGATGCGCGAATGGTATGTTTACATTCCGCAGTCGGTACAGCACAATCCGAACAAAAAGGTGCCGCTCGTGCTGGCTATGCACGGCTACACCTGCACCGGTGAAATCTACGCAGGCAACAGCGGATGGTACGATGTCGCAGAAAAGCACGGCTTCATTGTTGTGTTCCCGTCCGCGCTGCATGCCAAGGTCAATATGCCCGAGCAGGGTCTTATGCCTGACTGGGCGCCGCTCAACGCATGGAACGTGTTCCTTGAGGACGACCGTCCGGATGAACTGAAATTCTTCTCGTTCCTGCTGGACAAGATGATTGCCGAGTATCCGGTGGACGCGCACCGCGTGTTTGCTACCGGTCACTCGTGGGGTTCGCTGATGACCGAAATGCTGGCGTTGGGACTGACCGAGCGTTTCGCAGCGGTTGCTCCCTGCTCGGGTGCATTCTTCGGTGGTGCGTATGAAAAAATGACTTCCCTGCCGTATGCCGCCGAAAACGGTGTACAGCTTCCGATCTGGATGTTCTGGGGCACGGACGAGGAATGGCTTATTCCGTGTGAACCCACCCACGAGAACGAAACCGGTCTGACCGTCGAGCTGTGGCTGAAACGCAACAGCAAGTCAGATATGATTCCTGCAGACTGGGCACAGTGCGCCTACACGGTCAATGGCCGTTTCAAAGACCATTGCTTCGACCGTGAGGACACGGCTCCCGTGCAGTTCACGCAGGTGGACTACATGCCGCATGCTACCATGCCGGAAATGTCGTTCCGCATCTGGGAAGAATTTTTCAGTAAATTCTCCCGCGATTGATATTTCATCTGCTACTCCCCTTTACATATCCCTTATTGATAAGCGACCGCGCTTCAAGTTTTCGTTTGAAGCGCGGTCGCTTTGTTGATCATGATGAAATTTATAGTGATTTTTTCTTGTTTCGCGCTCAAAAGCGTGGTATGCTGAGAGAAAAGTAACATGCAGCGGATATCTCTCTATCCGTTGAGAAGGAATATAGAATGAAGATCACCTATGCAGAAGAAAAAGACATCGCTGCCATCGCCGCGGCAGAAGCCGCCTGCTTTCCGCCGGCAGAAGCGGCAACCGAGCAGGAATTTATCGTTCCTGTATTTCCTTGCCGCTGAGGTACTCCACTTCTATTTCAAAAATTTGCACAGCCTTTCCTGCGTGGGTAATTTCCTCATCAACTAACTGTTCGCTGGGATAGTATTTCATTGCAAATCGTTTTAACAGAGTTGTTGCTCTTGCACCGGATTCTACGAGGTGACATCTGCCGAATACCACAACGCTCTGCACAAACGGTGCCCAATCTTCTTCTTTGATGGTTTCATTTCCATATACCGTGAAACATACTTTGTCACAGGCACGCAGTGCATCTACTTTATGGCCTGCACGTGCTCCATGAAAATAAATTTTCTGCGCATCGTCATCGTAGACATAGTTGATAGGAATTGCATAGGGATATCCTTCATCTCCATTTACGGCAAGAACGCCACGTCGGCTGAACTGCAAAAGAGTCTTTGCCGTGTCGATGCTGATTTCATTTTTCTTTTTACGAATTGTTCTGAACATGACATTGCTCTCCTTCTTACGCTGATACAAATCCCGCTTTACGCATCCCTCGTCAAATCCACATCCGGACGGTTATTCGTGCCATACACAATGCGCGGCACGCCGCTGTAATCCTCGGTGATAGTAACATCCTTGTAGCCGTGCCGCTGCATGATGCCTGCCACGTCGTCGGCCTGATGCCAGCCGCACTCGAACAGCAGCCTGCCGTTCGGCACCAGCAGCTCCCCCCAGCTGTCGCAGATGGCATGATAGAAATCCAGACCGTCTTCGCCGCCGTAAAGCGCCTCATGCGGCTCAAAATCGGCTACACTGCGGTCGAGCATCTGCATTTCGTCCTCGGTAACGTACGGCGGATTGGAAACGATGATATCAAACTGCCCAAGTCCGCGCGGAGGCGCGTGCATGACATCGGCCTTCATGGTCAGCAAACGGCTGCTCACGCCCAGATCACGGGCGTTCTCGCGGGTAATGTGCAGCGCACCGTCCGACAGGTCGATCGCGGTCACGCGGGCATCCTCGACCGTGTGCGCCGCCGCAATGCCGATGCAGCCCGAGCCGCAGCACAAATCGAGAATACGCGGTGAAACCCGCTCTTTGGCCTGCTCAATGACCAGCTCGCACAGACGCTCGGTATCCGAGCGCGGAATGAGCACCGAACGGTCCACCTTGAAGGTCAGGCCATAAAAATCCCATTCGCCGATAATGTACGCCAGCGGCTCGCCGTCCAGACAGCGGTCGCACAGCAGACCGGCGTAATCCACGGTCGTATCCTCAACGTAGAAATGGGACCAGCCGGCAGTCTGCTTTTTGTCTGCTTTGCAGGCGTAGGCAGTAATCTCCCGCGCGGTCAGCTGCGGCATCGGGTCACCGCCCTCTTTCAAGCGGCGGAAAAGCTGCATGTAAACATCGTTGATAGTCTTGGTCACACAGAGTCAACTCCTAAATTTACGCGGGTTTGAACCACAGCGGCACGGCGTTCGCACGCACCCTGCAATCGCGGAACACGGCTGCGGCCGCTGCCTGAAATTCTGCGGCATTTTTGGCTTTTTTTATCGTTTTTCCCGTTTTTTCGCTGTTTTCAAACAGATTCAGATGATAAAACCAGATTTCCTTCATGCGGAGCATGGCAATCCGGCTGTCGCCGAAGGCTTCGCAGTAGCGCACGAACAATGTATCGTGGAAGGTCTCGAGCATTTTTGCGTCTGCAGCCTTGCCGCCGTTCAGGCGCATCACGAGAGACGGATCGGCGATCAGCGCACGACCGATCATCACCGCCGGCAAATCGGGATAGCGTTCGCTGACGGCGCTTACGTCCCGCTCGGTGATGAGATCGCCGTTGTAGCACACGGGCATGCTGCAGCGCGGAAGCGCCGCCGCGAAATCGCTCTCGCGCACCTTGCCCTTGTAGAAATCCTGCCGCACACGCGGATGGATGGTCAGCTCGGTGATGGGATAGCGGTTGTAAATCTCGAGCAGCTTGTCAAACTCGCTTGCCTCATGCACGCCGAGACGGGTTTTTACCGAAATCCCCTCGCATTTTGCGAAAACTTCGTCAAAAAACCGGTCCAGCTCGTCCGGATGTGCGAGAAATCCGGCTCCCTTTCCCTTGGCCGTCACCGTGCCGGACGGACAGCCAAGGTTGAGATTGACCTCGGGATACCCGAGGTCATGCAGTGCATTCACCGCCCAGATGCAGTCCGCGGCAGACTTGGTGAGCAGCTGCGGAACCGCAGGCACGCCCTCGTTGTACTCCGGCAGGACATCGCGCTTTTGCCGCGGCGTCAGCTTTTCATTCGTGGTCGGTGTGATAAACGGCATGAAATACTTGTCCACACCTGAGAAAAATTCGTGGTGCGTCCGGCGATAGACCGCACCGGTCACGCCTTCCATCGGCGCAAAATAATAGTGCATGGCGCTTACCACTCGTCCGAGCCGTCATCCGGAATGACCGCCTTCATCGCGGTGATCGCAACCTCGATCATGGAATCGTCCGGCTCAAATACGGTCAGGTGCTGCACCATCAGTCCCGGCCAGCGCAGCGCACGCGAGAGCAGACTCTCCGAGCGGCCGGCGTAGCGGTTAAACTCGTAGCTTATGCCGACAACAAGCGGCAGCAGGATCAAATGCGCGAGCATACGCAGGAACGGATTGGTAATGTCGATGATGGAAAAGACGATCGACGAAACGATAGTCGCAATGATAATCAGCACAAACATGAAGCTGGTGCCGCATCTCGGGTGGTATTTGCCCTGTTTGCGAACATTTTCAACGGTCAGTTCTTCGCCTGCTTCGTAGCAGAAAATGGTCTTGTGCTCTGCGCCGTGGTACTCGAACGTGCGGCGAATATCCTTCATATGCGACACCGACCACATGAACAGCAGGAACAGCACAACGCGCACGCAGCCCTCGAGCACATTGCGCGCAAGCACACCCCAGGTTTTCGGCACAAAACCGCCGAGAAAGCTCGGCAGCAGGATGAACAGGCCGATCGGCAGGGCAATGCCGATGACAGTCGAAATGCTCAGGATAACCTTGTTCAGACCCTCCGAGCCGAATTTCTTTTCCAGCCAGAGTTCAAACCTGGACGGCGGCACATCGGCTTCCTCGTCCTCAAAGAAGGACGCGGAGTAGTTGATGGCCTGCATGCCCTCCTTCATGGCGGTAAACAGCGTATACGCGCCGCGGAAGATCGGCTTTTCCCAAATCGGGGCACGGCTCGGCGTCGGTTCGGTCTTGCTGACAAGCTCGCCGTTCGCCCTGCGCACGACCGTGCAGGACTTCTTGGGTCCCTTCATTACAATACCCTCGATGATCGCCTGACCGCCGATGGTGGTTTTCTTTTGCGTTGTCATGAATGCTCTCCTTCGGTAAACGGGGTTTCAGGTGCCTTCGAAATGGCACCGGTAATGCCAAGCGCCTCCTCGGACTTGGCGGACGGCATGGTGACGGTAACCGTCGTTCCCTTGCCGACCTCGGACGCGATATCCAGCGTACCGCCGTGCATGGAAACGATTTCCTCCGTCACGGCAAGGCCGATGCCGCTGCCGCGCTGCTTGGATGACCCCTTGTAGAATTTCTCCTTGACGAACGGCAGCTCCGCTTCGGGAATACCCTGACCGTAGTCGCGTACAGACGCGACGATGTTGCCGCCGTCACGTTTAAGGTCAATATCAATCTGCTTGCCGTCGCCGCCGTATTTCGCGGCGTTGTCCAGAATATTCAGAAACACCTGCTTCATGCGGTGGCGATCGCCGTTGATGTAGTAGTTTGCATCCACATCTTCGTCGTACAGCAGGCGGATTCCGCTCTTTTTGAGCAGATTTTCATACATATAGACCGCTTCATACAGCTCGATGGACATATCAAACGTCTCGATCTCCAGCTTCATGCGGCCGGATTCGATGCGCGCAAAGTCCAGCAGCTCCTCGACCATGCGGGTCAGACGGCCCGCCTCCTTCTGGATGATCGTCAGGCCCTGCATGACCTCCTCCGGGTCCTCGCCGCCGCCGGCCAGCAGTGTCTCACTCCAGCCGCCGATAGCAGTCAGCGGTGTACGCAGTTCGTGTGAAACCGAAGAAATGAAATCGTTTTTCATGCGTTCGGCGCGGCTGATCTCGTCCGACATATAATTGATGGTATCGCACAGCTCACCAATCTCGTCATCATAGGTCTTCTGCAGCCGCACGCCGTAACGTCCGGCCGCGATCTCCTTGGCGATGGTGTTGATCTTGAGCACCGGATCGACGATCGACCGGATAAAATAGCTGTTCGACGCCACAACCAGCATGAGGAACAGCAGGCACGCCAGCAGAGAGAAGCCGACGATCATCCAGATCTGCCGTTCGACGATACGCAGCGAGGTGATATACCGCACGCCGCCGACCAGATCGCCGCGCGCACTCAGCAGCGGCGCTGTGACGCTCATCACGCGCTCGCCGGAAAGCGGGTCTCTGCCGGTGAAAACCGCGGTTTTCTGACCGGAAAGCGCCTGCGATGCATCCTCGGTCGAAGCAACGCCGCCACCGGATAATCCGGAGGTGGACAGCAGAATGCGGCCGTTTGCGTCCAGAAACTGCTGTTCAAACTTGTCCTGATCCTGAAATGTGGTGACGGTTGCCTCCGCCTGCGTGTAAAACTGATCGTAGGTATCGGTGAAGTATTTGCGGAACGTGTCCGACGTGGTCGCCGCGCGTGACGCGAGGTTGTCGCGCACGGTGGCATAGTAATACCCTGAAACGCCGACAGAGATCAAAATAATCACAACGGCCAGAATAACGAGCACGAAGGACAAAGAGTTCACCAGCCAGCGACCCTTGATGCCGCCCGGCGAGTGCTGTACCTTTGGTACCTCCGGCTTCGGAGACGGTTCCGGTTTGCGTTTTTGCTTGCGATTTGTCATAGAAAATGACCTTTCTGATGCCGCTTACCAAGCGGCGGAATGTGCGCTGACGCCGCGCGGGAATTCGCCTACCCGGCGGGGCACAAGAAGGAAGCAACCTACGGTTTCCTCCTTCTTGTGAATCTTCCTCTTTCCCTTAGAGGGCACGGCAATAATTCATAACTGAGACTATAGGGGAACGGGCGTACTGTTCATCTTCCGCAGGTGCTATCTATAATAACGTGCTAACGAATTGCGCGACACTGTTATCCCCCAGGGGACCTTCTCTTGCCCTTCGGGCAATTCACCTTGTGTCGCGCCTGCGAAGATAAAACCGCCTGTGTAGCAGTACGCTGTCTGACACTGCGTATCGGTTAGGACATGGGAGCACTCCGTGCACCCCTACGGCAGAAAAAATCCTCTGCCGTTCCCCTATTTCGGAGCAGTCGCCGGTCTCTGGTCTGCACCAGATTAGGAAACAAAGGGAAACGGGAGTTCCAAGAGGGTAGAAACCGCAGGTGTCTACCCTTTTGGTTTCCGCGGCGAAACCGCCGCCGTTCCCTCGCCGCGGGTGCGGCGATTGGCTATATCAGCCCTCCCACATATAACCGTAGCCGCGGACCGTTACAATATGGGTCGGGTCCGCCGGCGAATCCTCAATTTTAATCCGCAGACGGCGGATATTCACATCCACAATCTTCAGCTCGCCCACATAGTGGTGTCCCCAGACCATTTCGAGCAGCTCATCGCGCGAAAGCGCCTTGCCGATGTTCTGCATGAACGCCTTGAGCAGACCGTATTCGATCTGCGTCAGCTCGATCTTCACACCGTTCTTGAGCACCTCGCGGGCACGCAGATTGAGCTTGAACGGACCGGACTTGATCACGTCATCCTCGGAGAACGGCGAACCGGATACGCGGCGGTACAGCGCGTCCACACGAGCCGCCAGTTCAATAACCGAAAACGGCTTGGTGACATAATCGTCCGCACCGTTCATCAGACCGGTTACCTTGTCCGCTTCCTGCGTGCGGGCGGTCAGCATGATAACGCCCGCCTGATAGCCCGCGCCGCGCATGGCGCGGCAGACCTCGTAGCCGTCGATACCGGGCAACATAACATCCAGCACCGCAACCGCGATATCCTGATTTTCATGGTACTTTTCCAGTGCTATTTCGCCGGTTTCGGCCTCTATTACCTCGTAACCGCTGCGTTTCAGGTTGAGAACCAGAAAGGAGCGGATATTCTCTTCATCTTCCAGAACCAGAATTTTGCGCTTCATTGTAATATCCTCCTGTACTTTTAGCGCTTATTGGTAACTGCCGCGTTTCTGCGGCGTTTGATGATTCTTAATTGTTCCACGCCTGGTTGACCAGCGAGAATCGGGCTTTGATCTCGTCTCCGGTCAGCGCCAGCTCGCTCTGCTCGCCTTCATTTGTCAGCTTGGCGAAGTAGATGGCCTGCGTGGTCTGTCCCAGCTGGATCAAATCGGTGCGCTCGGCGTAGTATTCACGGTTGGAGCCGGTCGCGCAGTAAATGTTAAACAGCGGGATGGACATTTTGTTCTTGCGGTACTCAAAAAATTCCACATAGCTGAGTCCGCCGTCGTTTGCCTTGATTGCGGTGATGCGGTCATGCCATTTCTGGTCGATCAGCAGGCTCCACGCATCCGAAATGTTCTGATAAGTGGTTGCAACCTTGGTCGGAACCTTGCCGATGCCGTAGGCATACCAGTCGAGCATATACACCGCATCGGACGAGGATGTGTCCTTATAGCCCGCCATCAGCACTGCACGCGGCAGCTCGGTGATGCCGTCGCCGTTGACGTCGCTCGCGTAGACCGCCACCGGACGGTAGGTGCTGTGGCTGGCGGTATCCTCGCCGTCCAGTGCCAGATTGCGCAGCGTGTCGTTCGAGTAAACGAAAATATCCGTCGTCAGACCGGCGCCATTCGCCACCTTTTCCTCAGCGAACACGGCGGTCTTGCTATCCTGCACACGGCCGGACTGCATGCGCTCAACCGCAGCTGTCCCCTGACTGGTCGCCGTCTCACCGGCCGGCAGCATGGAGCCGTTGTCATACTGATACAGGCGTGCCACGCGCTTGCCGGAGGTATCGCTCGTAATCAGCAGCAGATCCTTTGCGCCGTTGCCGGTCAGATCGGTCAGCTCCATAGCGGTATATTCGGTTTCAAGAATGATACCCGGCGTGCAGTTTTCGTCAAAATCGCACATGGTAAGCGCACCTGTTCCGTCTCCCGGCAGGCGCCAGGTGAGGACCATGCCGCGCTTGCCGCTCGGCTCAAGCACCGGAAATTCGACCGAACGCAATGCCGTTCCGCGGCCGTCGATCGTGCCGGTGCAGACGTAGCTGTCATCCTGCTTGCGGTAAACAGCTACCGTAAATTTGTTGCTCGTCGCCGAGGTGGCACCGCGGAAAAACGTGATGGCCTCCTCTACGCCGTCGTTGTCCAGATCGGCAAGCTGAATAGACGAACGGTTTTCGCCCTCGCTCGGCGAGGCGTAGGATACGCCCTGTGCCAGCTGCTTTTCCAACTCAGTCTGCAGGCTTTGGTAATTGCTAGATGGTTTGGGCGCGGCCAGCAGCTCATCGCCCGAAGGAAACACACAGCCGCCCAGCAGCAAAAGGAACAGCAGCGCCGGTAAAATTCGCAGTGATCTCATGGAGCTCTCCTACCTAAAATGATGCAAATATTGGTTGACAGGTGCAGGCACCTATACATATTAAGTATAGCACATTCTGACAGTGGGTGGTACTGAAATTTACGCAAATTTTGCAGGATTTCAAGCGGAAAGGGATAGAAAAAGGGCGGACCGTTGGTCCGCCCTCAGGCTGTCGCAAAACTGCAGTTTCGCCGACAAGAGGAACGGACCGCAGGCCGTTCCAAAGTCGTCCAAAAGTTCCTCCCGATGGTCGAAACTTTTTCCCTCTATAAGTCAAAAATCCGAACGCTATCCTTGCGCGGCTTCTCGGCCGCGCTGCGTGGCACATGTCCCCGGATTTTTGGAATTTGCACAGCAAATTCTATTTGATATGCGCTATCGCGCAAATTAACTTTAAAAGGACGCACTATGTGCGTCCTTTTACGGGATCTCATCAGTATCTCAGCGGAATACCGTGCGGTTCAGCCTCACCGGCAGGCAGCAGCGCCGCCGTAATGTCCGGCCGGCGTGTTTCGATAAAGTTTACGCCTTTGCGTATGAGTTCCGCAAGCGTATTGGGATCGTCCGTGCATCGGCTCATGGTGAACAGCCCCGCCTGTCGGCACGCCGAAACCAGCCGCTCGGATAAATCCTTCGGCTCAGCCCGCAGACCGAACAAACCGGTTGTCTGCGCGGCATTGACCAGCGCGTCAATCTCGCTCGGCAGATTGGGCAGCTCACCCATGATATGTAAATCCGGATTGGCAGACGCAACACGAGCCGCTTCTACCAGTCCCAGACCGATGATGATCGTGTCATCCAGACAATCCGCATACCGTAGCGTCATACGCAGTTGCCGCAGCATGGTCTGATCGTGCACGGTAATGGCAATCTTGCCCTGACAGGTGCGTGCCAGCTCGATTGCCTGACTAACCGGCGTCAGCTGCGGCGCCGCCTGATGCAGCTCCGCGTAGCTGTAATCGCTGACGGGCAGCCTCGTGCCGTCGGGCGCGGCAGCACAGCCGTCCGACGAAAGCACGGCAATACCGTCTGCCGACATGGCAACCGAAAAACAGCAGCCTTTTGCGCCCTCGTCGTTGCCAGCCAGAATGGATTCCAGTCCGCCGCGTTCGGTATCCATGCAGCCGTCCGCAGACAGGGCAAAAGTCTCCTTATTGGTATAGTACAATACCGATCCTCTCCCTCTGTTACAGGGTCTCCGGAGCCTCGTACTCTACGCCCTGCGTATCCACGGTAACGGACTTCATCTTCTGCTCCTCGCGCGGACGGTCGTGCCAGTCGCGCTTGGTGTTGACGATGGCGTCAACAATGTCCATGCCGTCGATAACCATGCCGAAGGAAGCGTACTGACCGTCCAGATGCGGTGCGTCCTCGGTCATGATGAAGAACTGGCTGCCTGCGGAGTCCGGTGCAGCGGTACGCGCCATAGACAGAACACCGCGAGTGTGGTTCAGGTCGTTCTGGAAGCCATTTGCGGTAAACTCGCCGCGGATCTCATAACCCGGGCCGCCCATGCCGGTGCCTTCCGGGTCGCCGCCCTGGATCATAAAGCCCGGGATAACACGATGGAAGATCGTGCCGTTATAAAAGCCCTTCTGCACCAGAGAAACAAAGTTGCGAACCGTGTTCGGTGCAACTTCCGGGTACAGCTCTGCACGGATTACGCCGCCGTTTTCCATTTCAATCGTAACGATAGGATTGCTCATTGGTATCAACTCCATAATTTTTGTCATTTTGCAGCATATGCACAGCCGAGCTGTACATATATGTACTTCTATTGTAGCAAATTTGGAGTGGAACGGCAAGTGGTGTTTGTCGAACAGCGGCAGCTGTCTATTATTTTGCGCTGATTGACTGGTGCGCTTGAACCGCGTAAGCGGTTCACCCTGTCCGGGCGGCGCCTTTTCTGCACCGGGTGACCGGGGCACACGAGTCGCGTGAGCGATACGCTCTGTCTGGGCGACAGTCTTTTCTGCACCGATTTTGCGGGGTACACGAACTGCGCAAGCGTGTTCGCCCCTAACGGGCGGGGAGTTGCGCTCTGCGGAGCGCGGGAGACTGCCGCATCCGCGGCGGGGACAAAGAGGAAG
>ERZ809224.1279-NODE-1279-length-18789-cov-10.357478_pt1 | contig 18789 bp, 17 predicted proteins | sample MGYA00520513_ERZ809224 | MGnify/ENA primary metagenome ERZ809224 (study PRJEB31576, sample SAMEA3212658) | Homo sapiens | biome: human-gut; feature: human gut; material: fecal | place: Sweden | collected 2012 ... | reverse complement strand
GGGCGTTGGGGCGGGGGATTCAGAGGGGGCCTGCGAGGGCTCCTCAGACGGCTCCTGGGAAGGGGCTTCTGAGGGGGTCTCGGAGGGCTCCTCGGAAATCTGGGAGGAAGATGTGGGGGAGGAAGTCGGCTGGGCGGGAGGGACGGTGCAGGCGCTCAGCAGGACCAGACACATGGCCAAGCCCATGATGGAAGAAAAGAATTGTTTCATGACACACAGTCGCCTCCTTTTCAGGAGGGGGGCGCCGCGCGCCCCCCTCTGTTGTCAGCTTTTACTCCGCGGCGGTGTCAGAAGCGCCGGCGGCGTTGAACAGTTCCACCATCTGATCCTTCTCCGCGCCCACGAACAGGGCTACGTAGTTGTCCCGGACCACGATCTCAGAGCTGTTCTGCCAGGCCTCCACGGTGGCGGGGTAGAAGGCGCCGCTCTCGATCTGAGTGTCGATGCGGGTCTGGAAGATCTCCTGGACGGTGGCCACATCGTCGGCGTTGGCCACCTCCACCAAGGCGACCTCATAGGCCACAGCGGTGATCATGGGGGCGTACACCAGGCACTGGGTGGTCTCCACCTCGCTCAGGCCGGGGTAGGCCTGCTCCAGCATGTCGCCCTCCAGGGCTGCCATAGAGGGGGAGTTGTTGGGGTCGGTGAAAATGGTGCTGAACATCTCGTTGTAGAACTCGGTCAGGTCAATGCTCAGGGGAGCGGGGGTAGGCTCGGTGGAGGCGCCGCCGTCCTGGCTGCCGCAGGCGACGAGGGACAGGGCCATCACACCGGCCAGTACAAGAGAAGTCATCTTTTTCAGCATTGGTTTCATACTCCTTTTTGGTTTTGAAGGTTTTAGCTGCGGGAGGCCCGCGCTGTACCATTTGACGCAGACGATTCAAAAAGGTTCCCAAGAGAGCTGAAAAATTTTGACTCACGGTGAGAGCTTCGGGAAAAGGGCGGTATCAGGAGGCCAGGGATCAGTTCCCGGATATGTGGCCGCGTATGTGATGAATGATCATGTCCAGGGCCACCAGGTTGTGACCGCCCTCCAGCACCACGATATCGGCATACTGGCGGCTGGGCTGGACAAACTGTTCATGCATGGGCTTGACGGTGGTCAGATACTGGCTGATGACGGAATCCAGCGAGCGGCCCCGCTCCTTCACGTCCCGAAGAATGCGGCGCAGGATGCGCACGTCGGCGTCGGTATCTACAAAAATGCGGATATCCATCAGATCCCGAAGAGCCTTGTTTTCAAAGATCAGAATGCCCTCCACGATTATAACCTTGGTGGGGTGAATCTCAATGGTCTGGTCAGAGCGGTTGTGGACAGTGTAATCGTAGACGGGGCACTGGATGGTCTGACCGGCCAAAAGCTGTCTGAGATGCTCTACCATCAGGGGGGTGTCAAAGGCGTCGGGGTGGTCGTAGTTCAGCGATGCCCGCTCCTCATAGGTCATGCCGTCGTGGCGCTTATAGTAGTTGTCGTGATAGACCACGGACACATCCGGGCCGAAGGTCTCCTGGAGCTTGCGGGTGAGGGTGGTCTTGCCGGAGCCGGTACCGCCGGCGATGCCGATGATCATAGTATCCACAAAATCAGCTCCTTTTTCTGAAACGGGACGCTGCCAATATTTAGACCAATTTATTGTATCACCGGACTGCTGTGGTTGGCAACTGCTTTCACGCCATTTTGGTCAAAATCCCCGAAAACAGCGGATATTTTGGATAAAAAGCGAGAAAAGTTAAAATTTTCACACTTATACCGGATTTGCTCTTGTATTTTGATTTGGGAACGCATATAATGTCCATGGTTAAGGGGGGCAATTATGGTCAATATTGTGTTGGTAGAGCCTGAAATTCCGCAGAATTGCGGCAATATTGCCCGTACATGTGCCGCAACCCGAAGCCGCTTGCACCTGGTGGAGCCTCTTGGATTTGATATCAGCGATAAGGCGGTGAAACGGGCCGGACTGGATTACTGGCCTATGGTAGACCTGCGGGTCTATCCCAGTCTGGAAGAGCTGTTTCGCCAAAACCCTGACCCTGATCTGTGGCTGGCGACGACCAAGGCGCCCCGGGACTATACCCAGGCCCGGTTTCAAGACGGGTGCTGGCTGTTTTTCGGCAAGGAGACCGCCGGCTTGCCGCGGGCGTTCCGGGAACGGTACCATGACAGGTGTCTGCGCATCCCCATGCGGCCTGGCGCCCGCAGCCTGAACTTGGCTAACTCTGTGGCCGTCCTTGCCTATGAGGCGCTGAAACAGCAGGGATTCCCCGGCTTGAGTGGGGAAGGGGAAATGGCTGGATTTGGCCCATAGCTCTGTGTCCCATGGGGGCGCGTGCCCCCGTTTCTTTCCTTATGACTTTCTGAAAGGAGAACTGTGCCATGAACTACAACAAGAAGACCGTGCGCGACATCGATGTGAAGGGGAAGAAGGTGCTGTGCCGCTGCGACTTCAACGTTCCCCAGGACAAGGCCACCGGAGCCATCACCGACGATAAGCGCATCGTGGCCGCCCTGCCAACCCTGAAATACCTGCTGGAGCAGGGGGCTGCCGTCATCGCCTGCTCCCATCTGGGCAAGCCCAAGGGGGAGTGGAAGGAGTCCCTTACGCTGGCTCCTGTGGCCAAGCGGCTGAGCGAGCTGCTGGGCCAGGAGGTCATCTTCGCCAAGGACATCATCGGTGAGGATGCCAAGGCCAAGGCCGCTGCCCTTCAGCCCGGCCAGATCATGCTGCTGGAGAATCTCCGCTTTGACAAGGGGGAGGAGAAGAACGACCCCGAGTTTGCCAAGGCCCTGGCCTCCCTGGCCGATGTGTACGTGTCCGACGCCTTCGGCACCGTCCACCGGGCTCACGCCTCCACCGCCGGTGTGGCCGCCTACCTGCCCGCCGTTTCCGGCTTCCTGATTCAGAAGGAGCTGGAGGTCATGGGCGGTGCCCTGGCCAATCCCAAGCGGCCCCTGGTGGCCATCCTGGGTGGTGCCAAGGTATCCTCCAAGATCGGCGTCATCAACAACCTGCTGGACATCGCCGACACCATCATCATCGGCGGCGGTATGGCCTATACCTTTATCAAGGCGATGGGCGGCAGCGTGGGTACCTCTCTGCTGGAGGAGGACCGCCTGGATTACTGCAAGGAGATGATGGACAAGGCCAAGTCCAAGGGTGTGAAGTTCCTGCTGCCGGTGGACACTTTGTGCGCTGCTGAGTTCTCCGCCGACGCCAAGCCCGAGCTGGTGGACACCATGAAGATCCCCGATGACCGCATGGGCATGGACATCGGCCCCAAGACCATTGAGCTGTTTGCCGATGCGGTGAAGGATGCGGGCACCGTGATCTGGAACGGCCCCATGGGCGTGTTTGAGTTCCCTGCCTTTGCCGAGGGCACCCGCGCCCTGGCCAAGGCTCTGGCTGATACCAACGCGATCACCATCGTGGGCGGCGGCGACAGCGCGGCCGCGGTGGCCCAGTTGGGCTATGCCGACAAGATGACCCACATCTCCACCGGCGGCGGCGCCAGTCTCGAGTTCCTGGAAGGAAAGGAACTGCCCGGCGTGGCGTGCCTGCTGGACAAGTAAAGAGTTTCTGGCCGGGCAGCTCCGCAATGGGGACCCCGCCGGAGCCCAGCGAATCGGGTCCGGCGGGGGAGTGAGAAGCGCCCGAGCCGTTGTGAGCAGCCCGGATGGACCGCAGCAAGGGGTGAAAACCAAGGACAGCATGTGTCCTGTTTTCAGCCCGAGTCGGAGGAAAGCCGGGCGTCGCGAACAGGCGAGGCGTGACAATACAGGCAGAGCAGCCCGGTAAAGCGGACTTTGCGACGACGCGCCCGGCGTGGCAATGCAAGGAGGCCAATGCCATGGATGAACTCAAGTGGATCTTAGAGAAGTTCGCCGCCTCCGGCTGGGACCTCATCGCCGGGCCCAGCCGGGCCTGGCTGAGCGGCCATGGAGACTGGCAGGCCCTGACCACTGCCATCCGCCAGGCGGACCGGGAGTGCGGCAGCTGTGGCTGCGCGCTGGACCCCCTGTATAAAAGGGCTTTGGAGCTGCTTGCCTGAAAAGCGGTTTCATTTTTGAGAAGGAAGAAAAGCAGAAAGGAAGTTTCCCAAGATGAACCTGAAGTACCGTAAGACCATCATCGCTGGCAACTGGAAGATGAACAAGACTCTCACCGAGACCAGGGCCTATGCTGAGGCCATCAAGCCCATGTTGGGCAAGCACAAGTGGTGCGAGGTGGTGCTCTGTGTTCCATCCGTGAACATTCCCGGCGCCGTCCGGCTGTTCAAGGACACCCGGGTGGCCATCGGCGGGGAGCCCTGCCACTACGAGGCATCCGGCGCCTACACCGGCGAGGTCACCGTGGAGATGCTCAAGGATGTAGGAGCCAAGTATGTGATCATCGGCCACTCCGAGCGCCGTCAGTATTACAACGAGACCGATTTCACCGTCAACAAAAAAGTTCGGGCGGCCCTGGACGCCGGCCTGCGCCCCATCCTCTGCGTGGGCGAGAGCCTGGAGCAGCGGGAGCTGGGCGTCACCGAGGAGCTGATTACCTATCAGGTGAAGGTGGCCCTGGCCGGCCTGAGCGAGAGTCAGGTGCGCCGGGTGGTCATCGCTTATGAGCCCATCTGGGCCATCGGCACCGGCAAGACGGCTACCGCCGAGCAGGCGGGGGCGGTGTGCTCTCACATTCGCACCATCATCCGCAAGGGATATGGCGCTCGGGTGGCCCGGGCGGTCACCATCCAGTACGGCGGCTCCATGAACGCCAAGAACGCCGCCGAGCTGCTCGCCCAGCCCGACATCGACGGTGGGCTGATCGGGGGAGCGTCCCTGAAGCCGGACGACTTTCTCGCGATTATTAACGCTGCAAACCAGGAGTGATGGCGCCCGCGGCGGGGGTGCCACCCTGTTGGCACAGCCAACAGGGCCTGCGCTGAAAATTTGCCACCGGCAAATTTTCATCACGCTGCGGTCAACGCCGCCAATCAGGAGTAAACCGACCGCTGATGACGGATCGGGGACCCAACAGCGTGAGAAAAAAGAAGCGCCGGATTCCTCCGTATTGTTTAAAAGAAAGGCATATTTGGATGAAAAAACCAATCACATTGATCATCATGGACGGCTTCGGCCTGTCCAAGAGCACCGCGGCGGGGGACAACGCCATCGCCGCGGCCAAGAAGCCCAATCTGGACCGGATCTTCGGGGAGAACCCCTGCTGCAGGCTGTCCGCCTCCGGGCTGGACGTAGGCTTGCCCGATGGGCAGATGGGCAACAGCGAGGTGGGCCACACCAACATCGGCGCCGGCCGGGTGGTGTTCCAGGACCTGCCCCGCATCTCCCTGGACATCCAGGAGGGGCGGTTCTTCCAGAACCCCGCCTATGTCCGCGCCATGGACGCCTGCAAGGAGAAGGGCACCGCTCTGCACCTGTACGGCCTGCTCAGCGATGGCGGCGTCCACTCCCACATTGAGCACCTGTTTGCCCTGCTGCGCATGGCCAAGGAGCGGGGGCTGACCCAGGTGTACGTCCACTGCTTTCTGGACGGGCGGGACGTGCCCCCCACCTCGGGCAAGGGCTTTGTCCAGCGGCTCCAGGACTACCTGCAGGAGCTGGGCGTGGGGAAGATCGCCACCGTCATGGGCCGGTACTACGCCATGGACCGGGACAGCCGCTGGGAGCGGCTGGTGCGGGCCTACGACGCCATCGCCTGCGGACAGGCCCCCTACGAGCCCGACCCCGTGGCGGCGGTGCAGAAGTCCTATGACGCCGGGGTCACCGACGAGTTCGTGGAGCCGGTGGTCTGCCTCCAGGGCGTGGGGGTGAACGAAGGCGACTCCATCATCTTCTACAACTTCCGCCCCGACCGGGCCCGGGAGATTACCCGCACCTTCGTGGATCCGAATTTTGCCGGGTTCGAGCGGAAGAAGGGCTACTTCCCGGTGCAGTACGTGTGCACCACCGAGTATGACGCCACCATGCCCAACGTGGAGGTGGCCTATCCCCGGGAGCAACTGACCAACATCTTCGGGGAGTATATCGCGGAAAAGGGTTTGACCCAGCTGCGCATCGCTGAGACGGAGAAGTATGCCCATGTCACCTTCTTTTTCAACGGCGGCGTGGAGCGGACCTTCCCCGGCGAGGACCGCTGCCTGATCCCCTCCCCCAAGGTGGCCACCTATGACCTCCAGCCGGAGATGAGTGAGCCCGAGGTGACGAGGGAGGCTGTGGCCCGCATCGAGAGCGGTAAGTATGATGTGGTCATCCTGAACTTCGCCAACTGCGATATGGTTGGCCACACCGGCGTATATGACGCCGCGGTCAAAGCCGTAGAAGCGGTGGACGACGGCGTAAATCAGGTGGTGCACGCCACCCTGAAGATGGGCGGCGCGGCCATCATCACCGCCGACCACGGTAACGCGGAGCACATGGTCAACGCTGACGGCTCCCCCTTCACTGCTCACACCACCAACCTGGTGCCCTGCTGCCTGGTGGGTGTGGATGTGAAACTGCGGGACGGCCGCCTGGCCGACCTGGCCCCCACCATGCTGGAGCTTTTGGGCCTGGACAAACCGGCAGAGATGACCGGCGAGAGCCTGATCACCCATTGAAGGGCGCGTCACTGAATTTGTGTCCCTGGCGGAGCGTTCCGCCTCACCATTGTCTTTACTTTTGAAAGGAGATTGATTCCCATGAAAAGCATGATCGAGATCGTCGACGTGGTCGGCCGCGAAATCCTGGACTCCCGTGGCAATCCCACGGTTGAGGTGGAGGTCACTCTGGATGACGGCGTGGTGGGCCGCGCTGCGGTGCCCTCCGGCGCCTCCACCGGCATCTACGAGGCCTGCGAGCTGCGGGACGGCGACAAGAGCCGCTACCTGGGCAAGGGCGTGGAGAAGGCCGTGGCCAACGTGAACACTGAGATCGCCGAGGCCCTGATCGGCATGAACGTGCTGGACCAGCCCGCTATCGACAAGCTGCTCATCGACCTGGACGGCACCCCCAACAAGTCCCGCCTGGGTGCCAACGCCATCCTGGGCGCCTCCCTGGCCTGCGCCAAGGCCGCCGCTGAGAGCCTGGGCACCAGCCTGTACAACTATATCGGCGGCGTCAACGCCAAGACCCTGCCCGTGCCCATGATGAACATCCTCAACGGCGGAGCCCATGCCACCAACAACGTGGACATCCAGGAGTTCATGATTATGCCCGTGTCCGCCCCCTCCTGGAAGGAGGCCCTGCGCCGCTGCGCCGAGGTGTTCCACACCCTGAAGACCGTCCTCAAGGAGAACGGCACCCCCGCCGCCGGCGTGGGCGACGAGGGTGGCTACGCCCCCAACCTGAAGAAGGATGAGGACGCCCTGAAGGTCATCGTCAAGGCCATTGAGGAGGCCGGCTACAAGCCAGGCGAGGACTTCATGATCGCCATCGACGCGGCCACCTCCGAGTGGTACAACGACGAGACCGGCTGCTATGACCTGCCCAAGGCCAAGAAGACCATGACCAAGCAGCAGATGGTCAACATGTGGAAGAAGTTCGCCGACAACTACCCCATCATCTCCCTGGAGGACGGCATGGGCGAGAACGACTGGGAGGGCTGGTCCATGCTCACCAAGGCCATCGGCGACAAGGTCCAGCTGGTGGGCGACGACCTGTTCGTCACCAACGTGGAGCGGCTGTCCACCGGCATTGAGAAGGGCGTGGCCAACGCTATCCTCATCAAGGTCAACCAGATCGGCACCCTCACCGAGACCCTGGACGCCATCCAGATGGCCAACCGGGCGGGCTACACCGCCGTGGTCTCCCACCGCTCCGGCGAGACCGAGGACACCACCATCGCCGACATCTCCGTGGCTCTGAACGCCGGCCAGATCAAGACTGGCGCCCCCAGCCGCACCGACCGCGTGGCCAAGTACAACCAGCTGCTGCGCATTGAGGAGGAGCTGGGCGACAGCGCTCAGTATCTGGGCCTGAAGGCGTTCTTCAACATCAAGAAGTAATCAAATCAGACCCCTGAGAAAAACTGCCCGGGCTCCGGCCCGGGCAGTTTGCTCTTCCGTCGCCCAGCTCCCGGGCCGGAAGCGGTCTCCCCAACTGAACAAGGTCTACACAGCCAACCACAAGGGCCTGGACAGCGTCCAGGCCCTTGTGGTTGGACCGATATTTCGGGGGGCTGCTGGTGGTTTGCGTGGGTATGGTCACTCTCCGCTGTGCCAATCACATATAAGCGTTGGCTTTTGTGAAGAGAAAGACAAGAAAAACAGATCTTGGAGCACAAAATGGGAAAGAATGTAGAGATTCTAACGGAACTGGATGCAACTGCCAAAACTTGTGCACAAATTGAAACAACTTTCGGATAAAAACTGAATTGACCGGGAAAACTCTGCTGCGCTAAAATATACGAAAATGAAAATCCTTTAATAAAGTTAAAAAATTGTCAAGAAAGTGGCAAAATTAACCCTAAAGGAGGCCGTGAAATGTCAACCTATTACTTCCTTCCAACCAGAAATGTCTTCGGTATGGGTGCAGCCCAAGAGGCGGGCGAGCTAATGAAGAGCCTGGGCGGGAAAAAGACTATGATTGTGACAGATCAATTCCTGAACCAGAGCGGGATGGCTGCGCAGATTCAGGAGGTCCTCACCCGGGCCGGCGTGGAATCCATCATTTTCCCCGGTGCGGAACCCAACCCTACAGACAAAAATGTCGCGTTGGGCGTGAGCGTGTTCCAGGAAAATGGGTGTGACTCCATCCTCTCCCTGGGGGGCGGTTCCTCCCATGACTGTGCCAAAGGAATTGGTATGGTGGCCGCCAATGGGGGGACGATCCACGACTACGAGGGGATTGACCGCGCCCACGGAGCGCTGATGCCGCTGATGGCTGTGAACACTACAGCAGGGACCGCCTCCGAAATCACCCGCTTCTGTATCATTACCGACACGACTCGAAAGGTCAAAATGGCCATTGTGGATTGGCGGGTCACCCCGCAGATCGCCATTAATGACCCGGAGCTGATGAAAGGGATGCCGCCCTCGCTGACGGCTGCTACCGGTATGGATGCGTTGACCCACGCCATTGAGGCCTATGTGTCCTCTAACGCCAATCCGCTCACCGATGCCGCGGCGATCATGGCCATTCAGATGATCAATCATTACTTGCCCAAGGCGGTAGCCAATGGCAGCTACATGAAGGCTCGGGACAAAATGGCGTATGCGCAGTATCTGGCTGGGATTGCCTTCAACAATGCGTCTCTGGGGTATGTCCATGCAATGGCCCACCAACTGGGCGGCTACTACAACCTGCCGCACGGTGTGTGTAACGCCATTCTGCTCCCCTATGTCATGAAGTTTAACCTGATCGGCAATACCTACCGATACAAGCAGATCGCCTTGGCCATGGGTGTCCAGGGCGGGGGACACTCGGATCGGGAGATCGCTGAGATGGGCATCGAGAATATCAAGCGGATGAGCAGTCTGCTGGGGATCCCAGCCAATCTAAAGGGGCTGGGGGTCCGGCCGGAGGACTTTGAAGTGATGGCGGAGAACGCCCAGAAGGACGTGTGCTGCATGACCAATCCTAGAACTGCGACAAAGGATCAGGTGATTGAGGTCTATCGCCAGGCTTACGAAGGAGAGTAATCCACTGAAACGGAGAAAGGCCGGATAAGGGGAGGCTGCCCAAAGGCAGCCTCCCCTTACAATGTTATTTGCACCGCCAGAACGCCACGCTGCAGGGCGCCAGCGTACTGCCGCCGCCAAAGTCGTGAATTTCCCCGGTGAGCAGGTTCACCGCCTGGCCGCAGCCGGCGTCAAAGTGTGCGGTGTAGGGCTGGCTGTCGGCGTTCACCGCCACCAGCACCCGCTCCCCATCGACTTGGCGTTGAAAAATATACTGACGGTTGGTGAGCAGCACCTCCTGATAGTCACCATAGCACAGGGCGGGGCTGTTCCGCCGGGCCCTGGCCATGGCGGCGATGGCATCGGTGAGCTCGTTCCACTCCGGCCGGTCAAAGGCGGGGCGCAGGGCCTGGTCCCCCTGGGACTTCTCCCCCCGGGCGCCCCACTCGCTGCCGTAGTACACGCAGGGGATGCCCGGCATGCCGAAGAGCAGACCGTAGAGCACCGGCAGCTGCTTCTCGTCCCGCAGGATGCCGGCCGCCCGGGTGACGTCGTGGTTGTCCACGAAGGAGAGCAGGTGCTTGCCCCGGTACAGGCACCAGGGCTCAGAGCCGAACTGCCGCTTCAGACTGTGGCCGATCTCAAAGAGGTTTAAGTCGTTGAGGCTGGAGTACAGCCCCTTGTAGCACTCGTAGTTGGTGCAGCTGTGGAGCATGGCGTCGTTGACCCACTGGTTGTAGTCCCCGTGGAGGGTTTCCCCCACCAGGAAGAAGTCGGGCTTGAGTTCCTGGGTGAACTGGCGCAGCCGGGCCAGAAACCCCTTGTCCAGGCAGTAGGCCACATCCAGCCGCAGCCCATCGATGTCGAATGTCTCCACCCAGAATTTCACGCAGTCCAGGAGGTAGTCCGCCACTGCGGGATTTTGCAGGTTGAGTTTGACCAGCTCGTAATGGCCCTCCCAGCCCTCGTACCAGAAGCCGTCGTTGTAGTTGGAGTTGCCGTCAAAATTGATATGGAACCAGTCCTTGTAGGGGGAGTCCCACTTCTTCTCCTGCACGTCCCGGAAGGCCCAGAAGCCACGGCCCACATGGTTGAACACCCCATCCAGCACCACCCGGATACCGTGGGCATGGAGGGTACGGCACACCTGGGCCAGCTCCTCGTTGGTGCCCAGGCGCACATCCACCCGGCGGTAGTCCCGGGTGTCATAGCCGTGGCTGTCGCTGTCAAACAGGGGGGAGAGGTACACCGCGTTGGCGCCCAGCCGCCCGATGTGCTCCGCCCAGTCCCCAATCTTGCCGATCCGGTGGGCCTGTACCCCGTCGTTTACCCAGGGGGCTCCGCACAGGCCCAGGGGATAGATCTGATAGAACACGCTCTCCTCCGCCCACATATCCATGTGCTCCTCTCAAAACAAGATTCTCAGATGGAAAGCCGGCGGCCCGGAACCCAGGCCGCCGGCTTTCCTCGGTACGAAGCTATCATACCCCATGGAACTGATTTTGGCAAGGGCGGAACTTGACAAAACCGCGCGCCAGGCTATTTACAGACGGGAGGATACGGGTTACAATAGTAAAAAAGAGCGGGAGCATATCGGGAACGCTTTGTCCAAAAATTCTAAAAATGAGGAGGAGTCTTTGTGAAACTGACCTTTTTCGGTGCGGCGAAGGCAGTTACCGGCAGCTGCCACTGCGTGGAGTGTGGTGGAAAAAAGATTTTGGTAGACTGTGGTCTGCAGCAAGGCCGGGACGAGCGGGACAACCGGGAGCTGGACTTCAACCCCGGCTATATTGACGATGTGGTGGTCACCCACGCCCACATCGACCACTCCGGGCGGTTGCCCCTGCTCATCAAGCAGGGCTTCGCGGGCAACATCTACTGTACCCGGCTCACCGGACAGCTGCTGTCCATCATGCTCCGGGACTCCGCCCATATCCAGGAGAGCGACGCTAAGTGGGAGAACCAGAAGGGCCAGCGGGCGGGCAAGCCCCCGGTGGAGCCCCTGTACACCCTGGCCGACGTGGAGAAGACCATGCGCCACGTGGTAACCATCGAGTATGGGCAGAAGATCCAGATCACCGATGGGGTCAGCCTGCGGTTCGTGGACGCGGGGCACCTGCTGGGCTCGGCCAGCGCCGAGCTGTGGCTCACCGAGGGGGGAGAGACCCGGAAGGTCGTCTTTTCCGGGGACATCGGCAACCGGGAGCAGCCCATTATCCGCAACCCCCAATATATTACGGAAGCGGACTACGTGGTCACCGAGAGCACCTACGGCGACCGGCTCCACGACATGAGCCAGGACCCCGACTACACTGGTGACCTGGCCAAGATCATCGACGAGACGCTGGGAAAAGGGGGCAATGTCATCATCCCCTCCTTCGCTGTGGGCCGTACCCAGGAGCTGCTGTACTTCATCCGGGAGATGAAGGAGGAGGGTCTGGTCAAGAGCGTACCCGACTTCAAGGTCTATGTAGACTCCCCTCTGGCGGGAGAGGCCACCCGCATCTTCTCCGGCGACCTCCATGGCTATCTGGACGAGGAGGCCATCGAGGCCCTCAAGGGAGGGGCGCTGTTCCAGTTCCCCGGCCTGTGCATCACCGAGAGCACCGACGAGTCCCGGGCGCTGAATACGGACAAGACCCCCAAGGTGATCATCTCCGCCTCCGGCATGTGTGACGCCGGGCGGATCCGCCACCACCTGAAGCATAACCTATGGCGACCGGAGTGTACCATTGTCTTCGTGGGCTTCCAGGCGGAGGGCTCCCTGGGCCGCCGGCTGGTCAACGGGGCAGAGAAGGTTAAGCTCTTCGGGGAGGAGATTGCGGTGCGGGCCAGGATCGTCAACTACCACGGCCTGTCCGCCCACGCCGACCGGGACGGGCTGCTGCGGTGGATGGAGGCCTACCAGCCCAAGCCCCAGCACGTGTTCGTGGTCCACGGGGAGAGCCAGGTCACTGAGGTGTACGCCCAGACCCTGCGGGATTACGGCTTCCAGGCCCACTCCCCCAACTATGAGGAGGTCTATGACCTGCTGGCCGACCGGATGCTGGCCCCCGGCGTGGTGCTCCAGCCCAAAGCTCCCGAGGCCCTGCCTGGCTCCGCCTCCCCGGCCTTCCGTCGACTGGAGGATGTGGGCCAGCGCCTGATGCAGGTCATCGCCCGCAACCGGGGTGGGACCAACAAGGACCTGGGCAAGTTCGCCGACCAGATCCGGGCCCTCATCGAGAAGTGGGACCGGTGACATGCGGAAAGCCGCCTAAAAGATGTGAGAGGGGCGGGGGCTCAGTGCCCCCGCCCCTTCTAAAATTTTAGGTGGTTGTTGGGAAGTATCGGCGTTTTCCCTGAAGTTCCTGGAAGTGAACTTCACCCAGTATTGCCAGCCGGTCTAGGTGGGCCATGGTTTCTCCCACGGCGAAGAACTTCTGGGTGAGAGGAAACTCCTCCCAGTTGCGGCACCGGATGCTCCAGGCCATCCGCCCGGCGATCTCATAGGCGGTGAGACCGGGTGCTTCCCGTACGGTGTCCAGGGCATTTTCCAAGCGGCGGACATGGTGAGACTTCAGCTGAGCGACCCGCTCCTGGAGATTGCCCGTCTCCGCCCGGTGGGCTGGGTAGAGTTCACGGACCTCCAGCGAGGAGATCTTGTCTAGGCTGTTCAGATAGTCGCCCAGGGAATCGTCCACGCCGGCCCAGCGGCAGATGTTGGGAGTGATGTGGAAGAGAATGTGGTCGCCGGAGAACAGACGCTGGAGATCGGGGTCATAGAGACACAGGTGCCCCGGAGTGTGTCCCGGTGTCAGAATACAGCGCAGGGTATGCCCGCCGTAATGAAGCTCCGCCCCATCCTTCAGGTAGGTATACAGTCCTTCCCGCCAAGGAGGCGCTGAAGTTTTGGCGGGATTCGCTCCCCAGAGCTCGGCCATCTCCTCTGGGGAGAATCCGTCCAGAATATACTCTTTGTAGAGTGCCTCCCAGTAGATTGGGTTTGCAGCCCGCGCCAGTCCGGGGCCATCGTTCTCCCCAATATAGATCTGGCAGCCGGGACGGATCAATTCGGGTGCAAGGCCCGTATGGTCACTGTGGAGATGGGTGCAGAAAATGTCCAGCCGGTCCCGATCTACGCCGATCTCCGCCAGCTGGCGCTCCATGGCCTCCCGGCAAGGCTGCTGGCAAAAGCCGGTGTCGATGAGCAGGTTTCGCTCCCCAATAAAGAGATAGCTGTTCAGATTTTTCAGAGGATTTCCCACCAGTGGGATGTCCAGGAGCCAAAGATCTTTTGCCAAGTGTACTGCCATGGGTGTACTCCTTTGCGCTTCTTTTGCCCATAAGTTTAACAGAAGAAGCGGCCTGTGTCCAGCTCAAACGGATGAAAACCTCCCTGCAGAAGCGTGTTTCACTCGGAGTTAAGGGAGAGGAGCGCTGGAATGAGCTTGGCTGGGAAGCTGGTCAGGCAGTTTGCGGAAGCGGCGGTAGACAGTGACGTACATGGTCAGGCTGCACGCCAGTCCGCCCACCAGTTGAGAGACCGCCTCAGCGGCAAAAACACCGGTGGTCCCCATCCAGAAAGGCAGGATCACGGTCAGGGAGGCGTTGATGACGGCTTTACGCAGCAGGGAGAAAAAGATTGCCTGCTTCGAGCGGCCCAGACTGACAAAGACGCTCTGACCGGCCATCTGCAGGGACATGAGGACGAACAGGCAGAAATAGATCCGCAGGGCAGGGATACCGGCCTCCACGATCTGCGCATTGCGATTGAAAATTTGGATCAGCGGGCCGGGGAACAACATGGCCACGATCCAGAAGAAGGCAGCACAGGTCACGGATACGGCAAAGTTAAAGCGGATGCCGGCGCACACCCGGGAGTATTTCCCGGCGCCGTAGTTGTAGCTGATAATGGGTTGGGAAGCGTTATTCATTCCCATGATGGGCATGGTAACCACCTCCCGCAGGGAGTTGATGATGGTCATCACCCCTACATATGGGTCCCCTCCGTAGTATTGCAGGGTGGCATTGCACAGCATCTGTACCAGGCTGTTGGTGAGGTTCATGAAGAAACCGGAAAGGCCCAGGGAGACGATCTTCCGGACCCGGGCGGCTTTCAACCTGAGGCAGGACGGACGCAGGCGAAGGATGGCCTTCGGCCCGGTGAGAAACTTCAATACCCAGACGGCGGAGCAGCCCTGGGAGAGAACGGTGGCCAGGGCAGCGCCCTCTACCCCCATGTCAAAGGCAAAGATGAAGATGGGGTCCAGAATAATGTTGGCTACCGCACCTAGACAGACCGTCATCATTCCGGTTTTTCCAAAACCCTGGGTGTTGATGAAAGGGTTCATACCAAGGCCGATCATCACAAAGACCGTGCCCAGCAGATAGATGGTCATATAGGCGTCAGCATAGGGATAGGTGGCGCTGCTGGCCCCAAACAGGTAGAGCATTGGTTCCTTAATCAGCAGGAAGAGAGCCGTGATTGCTACGCCGAAGATGAGCAGCAAGGACAGGGAATTGCCCATGACCTGCTCAGCCTCCTCCCGGTCCCCCCGGCCCCGGTGCATGGAGCACAGCGGCGCCCCGCCGGTGCCGCACAGGTTGGCAAAGCCCATGATGATGGAAATGACTGGCAGGGTGACACCCACGCCGGTCAGCTCCAGACTACCCGGCAGCATCCCCAGGTAGATGCGGTCCACCACGCTGTACAGCACGTTGACCAGTTGGGCGGCCGTCATAGGGACAGCCAGGGAGAGTATGTTTCTGGAGATGCTGCCCTGTGAGAAATCGTTGGTTTGGTTGGCCATCGCATTCCCTCCCTTGTCGCACTACCCTGTACTCCATGCCATTATACCACATCATACAACATTTTGCCGCCTATAAGCAAGGGAAAACAGTGAAAGGGATCATAAAGCGAAAGAAAAGACCCGAGCGAGTTCCACACTTTCGGTGGGCTGAGGGTGATTGGCCCTTTGCAGGAAAAGAGGGGGGCAGGCATTTCTGCCTGCCCCCCTCGGTGGGGAAAAACTTACTTAAAATACCGCTCCAGCAGGCCCTTGAGCGCCTTGCCGTGACGGGCCTCGTCCCGGGCCATCTCATGCACAGTGTCGTGGATGGCGTCCAGGCCGTTCTTCTTGGCACAGACGGCCAGATCCACCTTGCCCTGGGTGGCGCCGAACTCGCAGTCCACACGCCAGGCCAGGTTGGCCTTGGTGTCCGCCTTCATGTTGGGCTCCAGCTCCTCGCCCAGCAGCTCGGCGAACTTGGCGGCGTGCTCGGCCTCCTCGTAGGCGGCTTTCTCCCAGTACAGGCCGATCTCGGGATAGCCCTCGCGGTGGGCGATCCGGGCCATGCACAGGTACATGCCCACCTCGGAGCACTCGCCGTTGAAGTTGGCCTTCAACTGGTCCAGAATGTAGGTTTTATCCTCATTGCTGATGTCGGGGTTATTCTTGACGGTCTTGGCGTAGATGCCGTACTCATGCTCGGCGGCCAGCTTCATATCGCTGCTCTGCTCCACGAACTTGGAGCCGGGGACATGGCAGACGGGGCACTCGGCGGGGGGGTTCTCGCCTTCGTAAACATAGCCGCACACAGGGCAAACCCATTTCTTCATGATACAGATTCCTCCAATGTAATATGATTTTTGCAGTCCTCGCACAGACCGCGGAGATTGAATTCATGGCCTTCCACCATAAATCCATATTGCTCGCTGAGGGACTGGATATATTGCCGCGATGGCGAACAATCGGGCAGATCCAGAACAGCCCCGCAGCAGTTGCAAACAAAGTGGGCGTGGGGGTGGGTATCTGCGTCGAAGCGTTCCTGTCCATGGATGACCCCCACACGGCGGATGATGCGCTGTTCAGACAGCTGGTTCAAATTACGGTAGACCGTACCCAGGCTCAGGTTGGGATACTCATCCTTGAGCTGTTGGTAGATCCAGTCCGCCGAGGGGTGGCATTTGGTGGTACGCATCAGGCGCAGGATCGCGTCACGCTTTTTGCTGCGTCGAACGATAGCCATATCGTCACCTCAATAACAATAACCTTTTCTGTTAAGAAGGATAGCATATTTCCTGCCGCTTGTAAAGAAGAATTTTTCTTATTAATGAAAAATTCATGATTGCTTTACCGGGATAAACCAAATCCCACCCCGGCTTTGGCCGGGGCGGGATTCCTAAGCCCGGATCGGATCAGAAATACTTGCGGATGCCATCACTGGCCTTGGAGGCGTCCTCACTGATGGAGACAGTGTATTTGATGCCGCTCTTCTGAGAGAAGGCCTCCAGCCAGTCCAGGAAGGGCTCTACGTCCTCGTTGCCCACCGTGGGAACCAGCTTGTTCAGGCTCTCGATGAACACGTGAGTGATGTCGTAGTTGCTGGCGTACAGCCCATACAGGAAGCCCTTCAGAGTGTCGTAGTTGGGGATCACATAGTCCGAGGTGTCAATCAGGCGGATCTTATAGCTAATATCATAAGTCAGCTTGGAATCGTGGGCGATAGCAACCACGTTGCCGTGCTCCGTATCCACAGCCGTATTGATGAGATCGATCATCTGCTTGGTCTTGCCGGTGCCCTTCAGGCCCATAATTACCTTGACCATCACAATCACTCCTTGATTCATTTTGGGGGAGTCCCCATTGGTACAACTATGTTATCATCTTTACAAAAAGATTGCAATATCTCTCCAGAAAGTTTCCAAAAAAACGCCGGGAAACTAACCAAGGGCTAGGGCGAAATGGGCGGCGGTCTGTCCCTGACCCACTGCCTTTGCCAGCTGGAGGGGCTGGCCGGTGCAGTCCCCCGCGGCGTAGATCCGGGGCAGGTTGGTGGCCATGTGAAGATCCACCTTGATGTAGCCGTCCTCCAGCTCCAGGCCGGGGGCAAGCTGGGTGGGGGCGATGGAGGAGCGCAGCAGGAACACGCCCTCACAGGGGATCTCCTCCCCGGCGGCGGTGCGCACGCCGGTGACCTGATCCTCCCCCAGGATCTCCATGCCGGGCAGCCGGGCGGTGGTGACCTGGCAGCCGATGGAGCGCAGCCACTCCGTCTCCTCCTCCAGGTCTGGGGCGTCCCCTGCCACCACGATAGGACGGTCCCGGTAGAACATGCCGTCGCAGGTAGCGCAGTAGCTCACCCCCCGGCCCAGCAGCCGCTCCTCCCCCTTCAGGGGGGTGGCCCGAGCTACGCCCACGGCGAGGATGGCGGCGGAGGCCTCCTCCACCTGGTCGCCGATGGAGGCCATGACGCTGTCCCCCAGGTTCATCAGGCTGAGCACCCGGCCCAGGCGGAGTTGGGCGCCCAGATCTGTGGCCTGGGCCACCAGCCGCTCCACCAGGTCCAGGCCGTTCACATGGGGAATGCCGGGATAGTTATCCATCTGCACGGCCTTGCACAGGGGGCTGGCGGTGGGCTGGTTGGACACCACTAATACGGATTTGTTCCGAGCCCGGGCGTGGATAGCGGCGGTGAGGCCGGCGGGGCCGGCGCCCACCACCAGCAGGTCGTATTTCATGCGGATTCCTCATTTCAAAAAAAGTGTCTGTATGGAGGCATTATACCAGAGGGACAAGCCGGGGGCAAGTTGCAAAATCCCCCGCCGTCTGCTATACTCCAGCTTGACCGAAACCATTAGGGGAGAGATCACAGTGAAACGGATTCTATTGCTGACCACAGGGGGTACCATCGCCTCCAGACTGACGGAGGAGGGGCTTGCCCCCGGGCTGGACGGAGAGGCCCTGACCCGGTACCTGGGTGGGTTGGCGGAGAATTACGCGCTGACCGTGCGGGATATCCTCCACCTGGACTCCTCCAACATCCAGCCGGAGGAGTGGCGGCTGATCGCTCAATGCGTCTTTGAGGCCCGGGAGCAGTATGACGGAGTAGTGGTCTCCCACGGCACGGATACCATGGCCTACACCGCCTCGGTGCTGTCCTACATGGTGCAGAACATCCCTATCCCGGTGGTGCTCACCGGGGCGCAGCTGCCCATCGAGCATCCCCTGAGCGACGGATTGGACAACCTGCGCACCGCCTTTGCCATGGCCGCCTCCGGCTATCCCGGTGTGTTCCTGGCCTTCAACCGGAAGGTGATGCTGGGCTGCCGGGCGGTGAAGACCCGCACCACCGATTTCGATGCCTTTGACAGCGTGAACTGGCCGCCGGTGGCGGTAGTGAACGGCTCCGGGCTGGCGGTGCGCC
>ERZ809224.1278-NODE-1278-length-18805-cov-8.471360_pt1 | contig 18805 bp, 15 predicted proteins | sample MGYA00520513_ERZ809224 | MGnify/ENA primary metagenome ERZ809224 (study PRJEB31576, sample SAMEA3212658) | Homo sapiens | biome: human-gut; feature: human gut; material: fecal | place: Sweden | collected 2012 ... | reverse complement strand
CGAAGGAGCCACGCTGGCGCAATTATTCTATCTTTTGGGAGTGGAACCGGTACGGGATCAATTTGGACGGGTGTTGGATATCCGGCTCATTCCGGAAGATATATTGCAACGTCCCCGCATCGATGTGGTTGTACAGACTTCGGGACAATTCCGTGACTTGGCTGCTTCAAGATTGTCTCTTTTACAAAAAGCGATAGATATGGCCGCGGAGTCCGGTGACCAAGGAACCAATTATGTAGCCAAAGGAAAGGTAGATGCCGAGAAAGTTTTACTTAATAAAGGATATTCTCCCAAAGATGCCCGGGAATTGTCGACTACCCGTATTTTCGGCGGTGTCAACGGCATGGCGGGCACTGGCATTACCGGAATGGTGGAGAGCGGCAGTCAGTGGGAAAATGAAAATGAAATAGCCCGGGTATATCTTAATAATATGGGTGCCACATACGGGGATTCCAAAAATTGGGGAAATTTCCGCGAAGGTGTTTTCGAAGCTGCCTTACAGAATACGGATCTCGTGATACAGCCTCGCCAAAGTCATACGTGGGGTGCCCTGAGTCTTGATCATGTGTATGAATTTATGGGAGGCATGACCCTCACGGTAAGAAATGTTACCGGTAAAGATCCCGACAATTACTTCAACGATCTCCGGAACCGTTACAACGCGAGAGCACAAACACTTCAAGCCGCGATCGGCGTGGAATCGCGTACCACAATATTAAATCCGACCTATATTAAGGAACAGCTAAAAGGAGGCGCTTCCTCAGCGTCAGGCTTTACGGAAGTGGTGAAAAATACTTACGGCTGGAATGTGATGAAACCTTCCGCTATCGATAACCGGTTGTGGAATGATATTTATGATGTATATGTGGAAGATAAACACGACCTTCTTATCAAAGATTTTTTCAGGAAAGAAAGTCCCGCGGCTTTACAGGAGATGACTGCCGTAATGCTGGAAACGATCCGTAAAGGCTACTGGAAGGCTTCGGAAGAACAGATCAGCCGGCTGTCTGCTTTACATAGCGAAATGGTACAGGAATTCGACGCAGCCTGCAGCGGCTTTACCTGTGATAATCCCAGTCTGATCAATTTTATCAGCCGGTATCTCGATCCTCAACAGGCACAACAATATCAGCAAAAAATAGATGATGCCGTTAAGGTGGCTATTTCCGGCGAGAAAAGTATGGTACTGAAGAAAGAAGAAGCAAGTAACGGAGAACAGCAACGGCAATTCAACGGGGTACGGGTGGCGATCATTACTTTCGTATCTATCAGTCTCCTTATCTTATTATTCTATTTCGTGAGAAGAAGAAGGAAATAAACGATGGACAATATCATCTATTTCATGGTACCGCTCGTCCTCATCAAAACAATGCTGATGATGAGCCTGCTTCCTAAAAAAAAGTACACCTTTATCTTTGGAGGACTGTGCGTACTCTTCATCATATTGACGCATCCGATGGCTATCGCCCAGAATAAACTGGCGGTGGAACAGGCCCTTACTTCGCGGGAGATGCTGACCAATCTCTCGGTGATCGTCATGGTGGACCTGATGCTCTCTCTTGGATTCAGCAAGTCGGTTCTGATGAAATTATCGGGGCAGAAACTCAAAATAGGAAATGTCATACTGAGTTATATTCCTTCCGTATTAATATTTCCGGTTTTATATTATCTCCATTTAAATATCTTTTTTCTAATGCCCGGGAACAGCTTCTCCCTTCTCACCGCTTCTTTTTTCTTATTTTCTTTTATCCTTTTAGTGGGAGGGAGTTTGTTGTTCCGCAAATATTTACCGGAGATCGAATTCCGTACCGAACTTACCCTGCTGATCAGTTTTCTTCTGTTTCTGCTCACCGTTTGCTTTACCGTTTTTCATCCTTCCGCCATGATTTATACTTATAGCCAGCCGATGGACTGGAAAGCTTTACTCCTGACAACGGGAGTTGTAGTACTCCTTTTTACGGCGGGATTTATCTATAAAAAATGGAGGAACAAAAGAAAGTGCCTGCAGGAAGAACATCACATAGATTTAAAATAGCATATAAAACAATCTTAATTAATTATATAATGGAACAAATATCGAATGTATTATTCTGGATATCTAACGGATTACTCGTTCCGGTTATCGTCGGGCTGCTTTATTTTTTCGCCAGAAGTATCATCATGCTGGGAGGATTCCTCAGCATTTACGTACAACGCCAAAAGCAGGAGAAGATACTGGGTGATTGGATGGAGACCGTGAATGAACAGAATCTCTCCACTCATTATGATCAGCTCCGGGAGCAACCCAGGACACCTTTTATGAAAACCATCGACAAGATATTCGAAAATGGATATAATCCCGCTTTTGTGGATAAGGCGATCTCCACTTTTGAGATCAATGCTCTTCGTGACGTGGCAAAAGCGCAAACGCTGATCAAATTCGGTCCGATCCTGGGTTTGATGGGAACCCTGATTCCTATGGGTCCGGCGCTGGCGGGACTTTCCACCGGTGATATCTCTTCGATGGCATATAATATGCAGGTGGCTTTCGCGACCACGGTGCTCGGGCTTTTTGCCGGAGCAGTAGGATTTATCCTGTTACAGGCCAGGCAAAGATGGCTTAACACAGACCTGATGCGGCTGGATTTTATCGCGGAACTGGCTAAGCAAAGGGAAGAGAAACTAGGCGTTAAACATGAGGTGATCAAAACGAACGGGGAAAATATCATTAGCCATGCCTCACTTTTAGCATCAAAAATATAAATCAAATTAACCGGGATACGGATTTCGTAATTCATCTCCCGGTTCAGCTTCACATATTATGAGCAGGAAAAACAGACGAAAACTTCATGGGACGGGCGGCGATGATGATCCCGTTTCCATGTTATCCAATCTCTTCGATGTGGCCATGGTTTTTGCGGTGGCACTGATGGTTGCTCTGGTGAGCCGTTTTAATATGACTGAGATCTTTTCCAAAGAAGATTATACCATCGTGAAAAATCCCGGGCAGGAAAATATGGAGATCATCACCAAGAAAGGGGAAAAAATCACCAAATACCAATCCTCGAACGACCAGGAGGAAGCTACCGGTTCAAGAGGTAAAAAAGTAGGTGTAGCTTATGAACTGGAAACCGGCGAGATCATCTACGTGCCGGAATAGATAGAAATATCCGGAAAATTCATGAATCAGTCCGTCTTGCTTCGAGATCTTTTCTCCTTTGGGCCAATTTTATTTTAGCATTCTCATACTGGTCAAATTTTTTCAATTTTAACAGATCCGAGTATTTATCGAGAAAATCCCTGGCGGAAAGATAATCTGTAAATTCTTTTAATTCTAAAGATTCTGTCACCTTAGAAGTGAGCATTACATTGTAGGTATGGGTAGTAACCTTTGTTGAAGGTGCAAGTCCAAGATTCATCCTTTGTGATTCGTAAATGTATTTTAATTTAATACCGTCATATAGATCCAGAGATTGCCATTTTCCTGTTTTAAAGAAAAAAAATATTTGATATTGTTTTATACGATTATTCTCAACGTCCAGTAATAATCCTTTAATGGAAATAAATAAAAAAAGCCCCAATATAATTATCATTATAAACAAAAGATATAACAGAATAGACGAAGTGGGGTCTAAAGAAGATATTCCCCATATCCCGCCAACAGATATAAAAAAACCGATTAAAGAAAGGTATCCTTCAAAAGAAAGTCCCTTTCGGATTTTTATTATGTTCATATAAAAAAGTTGGGTTAGATTAAAAATTCTATTGAAGCGTTTATATAGTCATCCTGGATAAATTATCCAAATCAATGTCCGTGGCTACACCGGTGCCCGTGGTCATGCGCGTGGCAATTGCTTCCCGAATCCGAAACCTGTTCTTCCAGAAATAACTTCACCAACTGATCCGTATCGCCGGAACATCCTCTGTATACGTTAATTCCATGGTAATTGAGTACGTTAAAGGCACCGTCTCCCATATTGCCCGCCAGCATAACGGTAACGCCCATCTGTTGCAGTACGGAGGCGATATTGCTTTTACACCCGCAACCCTGGGGCGACGGCAACGATTCCTTACCGGTAATTTCCCTGTTATCATCGATGGTGTAAATGGTATAACTTTCACAATGCCCGAAATGGCTGTCCACAATGTTATCTCTTGTCGGAATCGCTATTTTCATAAATTATATTATTTGAAGTATATTGGTGGCTGAGTTAGTCGAAGCCACCAATAGATAATTATTGCTGCAAAGATACTAGGTTTTAACGATCATTTTCAATATTTAACCGGAAAAAATCGTAATTTTGATCCCGGATTGTGAACAGTCATTTTCCCATGGCGTTACTATAATCCGCCTTAGGGCGATTCTTTGAAATGTAAACAGGATACTGCATGCATGAATTTACTTTTCAGTTACCCATTACGGACCCGATATTACTATTCGGGATAGGCCTGTTTATTATCCTCATCATCCCGATCCTCTTCACCCGTATCAAATTACCCGGCATTTTAGGACTTATTATCGTCGGACTGGTTATCGGTCCAAACGGGCTGCATATAATCGAACGGGAAGGCAGTATTGAGCTCCTGGGGAATATCGGACTCATGTACCTGATGTTTTTAGCCGGACTGGAACTGGATATGCTCAATTTTCAAAAAGTAAGGAACCGCAGCCTGGTATTCGGAATGCTGACTTTCCTTATCCCATTTGTACTGGGATACCTCATTTGCAGTTATGTCCTTCATTTTAATACTTTAGGATCTCTTCTCATTGCCAGCATGTTCTCCACCCATACGCTGGTCTCCTATCCTATTGTAACCCGCTACCGGATCAGCAAAATGGAAGCCGTTAATATTACCGTAGGCGCGACCATTATCACGGATACGATTGTCCTGCTGCTTTTGATCGTCATCACTTCCCTCAGTGCACAGGAACTTTCCTGGAGCCATTGGCTGAAGCTGGTTGCGCTCTTATCCCTCTATCTCTTGATCGTGGTCAAAATTTATCCGTTAATAGGAAAATGGTTTTTCAGACATGCCAAGAATGATTCCGTGTCGGAATTTGTATTTGTGCTTTTTATGGTTTTCCTGGCGGGAGGATTGGCTATCATCATCGGAATAGAGCCTATTATAGGTGCTTTTCTTACAGGGTTAAGTCTCAATAAATTAATACCTGAATCCTCTTTACTTAAAGGAAGACTTGAGTTTGTGGGCAATGCCTTGTTTATCCCTTTTTTCTTGGTCTATGTCGGTACTTTCATCGACCTGAGCGTATTTTTCCAGGGTAGCGAAGCCCTGATCATCGCTTTGGTTTTAACGGTGGTGGCTTTATCCAGCAAATGGATAGCGGCTTTTTTCACCCAGAAGATTTTCAGATATCATGCCAATCAGCGTAAGTTGATATTCGGACTCAGCTCGTCACATGCCGCTGCAACCATTGCCGTGATCATGGTCGGTTACAGGATCGGGATCGTGGATATCAACGTACTTAATGCGACCATTCTTATTATATTGGTTACTTGCCTAGTCAGTTCAATCATTACGGAAAACGCTGCTAAAAATATTACCGTTAACATCAATATGCTCAGCCGTATAGCAAGTCAGTCGAATGAGAAAATACTTGTACCTATCGTGAATCCTTCCAATGTGGGAAGCCTGCTGGAGTTCTCAAAATACCTCCGGAAAGCCAATACTTTAGAGCCTATCTATGCTTTGGCGGTAGCCCGTGACGAACGTGAAGTGGAAAGCAAATTTGCCTTGCTGGATTATGCCAAAGAGATTGCCGCGGGACCCTATCCCATAGAAACGGTGGCCCGGGTCGACCTTAACGTGGCATCGGCAATTATCAGGGCCTGTAAGGAACTACAGATCACCGATCTGGTAATGGGATGGAACGGAAAAGTCCGTGCGAATGAATGGTTTTTCGGAAGTATTCTAGATCAAATACTGGCGGATCTCAAACAGACTATTTTTGTAGTCTCCCTTAAACATCCGCTCAATACATTCGAAAGAATCAGGATATGGGTGCCGAATCTGGCGCAATTCGAACCCGGTTTTCCGAACTGGGTCAGGATGGTATGCCATTTGTCATTCCAGACCAGCGCCAGGATCAATTTCTATACTTCCGAAAAAAACCGTGACTCATTTATTACGGCGTTGAATACCAATAAAGTAAAAACGCCTTATGACTGTACCGTCCTGAATAGTCCTGCGGAATTTTTTCCTTTAGAACATAAAAACGAATCCGATACTTTTTTCATCTTGATCGGGGCTCGTGAAGATTCCATATCCTACGCATCATGGCTGGGACGTTTACCGCATTTAACTTCCAAGTGGTTACCCGACAACAGTTTCGCGATAGTTTACCCGTCCCACGACCAGACCCAGGGAGCCCACGCAGGATCCTGGTTATCCAGTGATGTCAGTAAATTATATACTGATAACAATACCGTCACGGGAGATGATTAACTGATTCAATTATCCAAATCCAATAAATATGACTACAGAAACCCAATTGCTCAGAGATGCCGGAATCTTTCCCGACGATAAAGTACTGGAAAATGCCCTGGGAAAAGAAGTATTTCCGGTTTATCGGGAATTAATGGCTATGGTTGAAAATGAATTCGGATTATTGCCGGAATGGAGATTTTACAAGGATGGGAATGCCTGGTTATGTAAGAATGTCGGCGGGAAGAGAACCATATTCTGGCTTTCCGTTTGGCAACAGTATATTAAAACATCTTTTTATTTCACGGAAAAAACGCAGGGTGGCATACCGGAACTGGATATAGATCAGGAAATCAAGAACGCATTTAATAATACCAAAACCATCGGAAGATTGATCCCGTTAATACTTGATATCAGCCGGACGGAGCAATTAGATGATTTCCGGAAAATAGTCGCATATAAAATAAAACAGAAATAATTAGCTCTTTATCAGTATATTTGATCTATAACAGTATAAACAACAAGATGCATGAGAATTCTTATCCAACGCGTCAGTAAAGCCTCTGTAACCATTGAACGAAAAACGGAATCAAAGATCGGGAAAGGTTTGCTGGTCTTTGTAGGGATTGAAGAAGAGGATGACATTGAAGATATCCACTGGCTTTCCCATAAAATAGTGAATCTTCGCATATTTGATGATGATTCGGGTATCATGAACTTATCCGTCACGGATATAGGGGCTGAAATCCTTGCCGTATCCCAATTCACCTTACATGCCTCTACCAAAAAAGGAAACAGGCCTTCTTATATTAAGGCGGCAAAACCGGATATCGCCGTTCCGCTTTATGAAAAATTTTGTTCCACTTTGAACAATCTTCTCTCCACCCCGTTAAAGACCGGCCGGTTTGGCGCCGATATGCAGGTGGAACTGGTCAACGACGGTCCTGTTACGATCTGGATCGATTCCAAATCCAGAGAATAAATAGCCTCATACATTCACAAGTTATTCCCTCAATAATTTATTATTTAAATGCTAATATCTGTTACTTAGGATAATAACGATCCTATTCATTTCTTTTCTAAAAAGCTGCTCCGGATTAAACTTATAACATTTGTTTTTGTTTAATTTAACAAAAATTAAAATATTATTCCGGCTCAGGTACGGGTATGTTATAAGTATGAATTTAAAGAAAAAAGTATGTATCACAGTAATGGAAATTATGAAGCATTCGCTCGGCCTAAGAAACCGGAAAACGTAGACCAGAAATCAGCGTATATGGTCGGATCAGGATTAGCATCATTGGCCGCAGCGGTTTTTTTAATCCGCGACGGACAAATGAAAGGTGATAAAATCCACATTTTTGAAGAATTGGAATTGCCCGGCGGCAGCCTCGACGGGATTTTACAGCCTTCCCGGGGATTCATTATACGGGGGGGACGTGAAATGGAAAATCATTTCGAATGTTTATGGGATCTTTTCCGTTCCGTCCCTTCACTGGAAATTAAAAATGCCTCAGTATTGGATGAGTTTTACTGGCTTAATAAGGAAGACCCCAACTATTCTAAAATGAGGGCTACCATAAACCGGGGAAACGACGCCCATACCGATGGAAAATTTACCCTGACGGATAAAGCTTCGGAAGAGATAGTGAAGTTATTTTTAACTTCTGAAAAAGAATTAAACGATAAAAGGATCTCGGATGTATTTTCAGAAGATTTCTTCGAATCGAATTTCTGGCTCTATTGGCGCACGATGTTTGCTTTTGAAGAATGGCACAGCGCAATGGAGATGAGGAGATATATCGCCCGTTTTATTCATCATATCGGAGGGCTTCCCGATCTTTCGGCTTTAAAATTTACTAAATATAATCAATATGAATCTCTGGTGATGCCATTGGTCAATTACCTGGAATCACAAGGGGTTAAATTTATGTACAAAACTCAGGTGACAAACATTGTGGTTGATAAAAAAGACAACAAAAAGATCGCGAAAAAAATAGTCTATCAGGAAAAGGGAGAGGAAAAACAGATCGAGTTGAGTGAAAATGACCTTGTTTTCGTTACAAACGGAAGTATTACCGAAAGTTCTACTTACGGAGATCAGAATACGGCGGCCGAACTGAACGCTTCCCTTGGCGGAAGCTGGGGACTTTGGCGAAATCTTGCCGCCCAGGATCCCGCTTTCGGGAAACCGGAAAAATTTTGCGGCAGTATCCCGGAAACCAATTTCGTATCGGCAACGCTGACCACACTGGACGACAGGATTCCCCCTTATATTGAAAAGATATGTCAACGTGATCCGTTTGCAGGAAAAGTAGTAACCGGCGGGATTGTAAGTGTAAAGGATTCCAGTTGGTTATTAAGCTGGACACTCAACCGCCAGCCACATTTCAAAAAACAGCCGAAGGATCAGTTAGTGGTATGGATTTACGGATTATTTTCTGACAAACCAGGTGATTACATAAAGAAGACAATGAAAGAGTGTACAGGGATTGAGATCGCCCAGGAATGGTTATACCATATCGGTGTTCCGGAAAACGAAATACATGATATGGCGGCTAATTCGGCCAATACCATTCCCTGTATGATGCCGTATGTCATGTCTTACTTCATGCCCCGCGCATTGGGCGACAGACCGCTCGTGGTTCCCGAAGGATCTGCGAACCTGGCATTCATCGGCAATTTCGCGGAAACGGAAAGAGATACGGTCTTTACCACTGAATATTCCGTACGTACGGCTATGGAAGCGGTTTATACCCTGCTTAACATAGACCGTGGCGTTCCGGAGGTTTTCGCTTCCTGTTTCGATATCCGTGTATTGTTGAGTTCTTCCGCAAGATTGATGGACGGACGGAAAATCTATGACATGAAATTGCCTTTCGTTATAAAATATCTCGAAAAGAAAGGCATCGAAAAGACCAAAGGCACCATGATTTATGATATGCTAAAAGAATCGGGATTGATTTAAGTAATAACATTACATATAACTTCCTGATCTTTCAGGATTAATAAAACGGCCCCCTTCGATAAACTCAGGGGCCGTTTTTATTATACAATCCCAGAATATGTATGTCATCCCGAACAAAGTGAAGGATCTCTATTTCGGATAAGTTAGATTCTTTGCCTTGCTCAGAATGACAATTCCAGAATAATGATGTCATCCTGAACGTAGTGAGGATCTGTATTCCATAACTAGATTCTCCGCTTCGCTCAGAATGACAGAAAAATATTATTAAGCCATAAACAATTGAATATCGTCTTCGACAGTGCCAATACCGGCTATGCCGAAATTATCGATCAATACCTGCGTCACGTTCGGCGACAGGAAAGCGGGAAGCGTGGGTCCTAAATGGATATTTTTTACCCCTAAGGACAAAAGTGCCAGCAATACGATCACCGCTTTTTGCTCATACCAGGCGATATTATAAGCGATCGGTAATTCATTGATATCGTCCAGACCGAATATTTCCTTAAGCTTTAAAGCAATGGCCACCAAAGAATAACTGTCGTTACATTGTCCGGCATCCAATACTCTCGGAATTCCGCCGATATCACCCAGCGGCAATTTATTGTAACGGTATTTGGCGCAACCTGCCGTTAAGATCACCGTATCCTGAGGCAGTTTTTCAGCAAATTCGGTAAAGTATTCCCTATTTTTCATGCGTCCGTCACAACCGGCCATCACAAAGAATTTTTTAATAGCTCCGGACTTTACGGCATCCACAACTTTATCCGCCAGCGCGAAAACCTGTTCATGGGCAAAACCGCCTACTATTTCCCCGGATTCGATCTCTGTCGGCGGCTGGCATTTTTTGGCATGTTCAATAATACCGGAAAAATCTTTGGGATTATCCCCTATCCGGTTTCCAATATGCGGAAATCCTGTAAATCCCGCAGAGCCGGTGGTATAAACCCGGTTTGCATAGGTTGCCGATGGTTTTGGCGGAACAAGGCAATTGGTAGTGAAAAGGACAGGTCCGTTGAATGTTTCGAATTCCTGTGTTTGTTTCCACCATGCATTCCCGTAATTACCGGCAAAATGAGCATACTTTTTAAAAGCCGGGTAATAATGCGCCGGCAACATTTCACTATGGGTGTAAACATCCACGCCTGTACCTTGCGTTTGTTCCAGTAAATCCTGCATATCCCTGAGATCATGACCGGAAATTAAAATACCCGGATTATCCCTTACGCCGATATTCACTTTTGTGATTTCGGGATTTCCGTATGATGAAGTATTCGCCTTATCCAGTAAGGCCATTACTTTTACTCCCATACTGCCGCATTTCAGCACCAATGCCGTTAATTCTTCCGCGGAAAGATGATCGTCAGTAGTGGCTGCCAGTCCCTCCTGCATAAAAGCGTAAATGTCATTATCTTCATAACCGAGATTGGCGGCATGTTCGGCATAGGCGGAAATACCTTTGATACCATACGTCAACAATTCCCTTAAAGAACGTATATCTTCATCTTCAGTATTGAGCACTCCGACCTGCCTGGATTTTTCTTCAATCTCCCGGAGAGTGGAAGCTCTCCAGGTCAGGCAGTCGCAATCATCCTGAATGTCCTGAATTCCTTTTTCCCGTAAACGGTCATAAACTTTATCCCTTATCTCAAACGCTTCCCGGATCTTTTTCTCGAAACGACTGACATCGAAATTGGCATTGGTTATGGTCATGAACAGACCGTCCACTATAAATTTATTAACATCGGGCATTTCTTCACCATGCCCACGCAAACGCACGGTAAGCTTGGATATTCCTTTCATAAGATAGATCAGCAGATCCTGTAAATCGGCGACTTCTTCATTTTTACCACAGACTCCCCTGATGGTACAGCCTTTATTTTGAGCTGTTTCCTGACATTGATAACAAAACATAATATTTTCTTTTAATTTAACACTAGACCCATTCTTCCTTTAACAGGTCTCCTTTTATTCCTATAATAATTTTCTTGATCGGTATTTTACGGCCGGCTTGGGCCTGGGCTTGCTGCGCAATCTGCAATAATCCGCCGCAACAAGGTACTTCCATCATGATCACCGTAAGCGTATTGATATGGGAGCGGTCGATCATGGCGGTTATCTTCTCGATATAACTATCTTTGCCGCTGTCCAATTTGGGACAGGCGATAGCCAGTACATGATTTTTCATAAAACGATTGTGGAAATCCCCATAGGCAAAAGCGCTGCAATCTGCTGCCAGGACAACATCCGCATTTTTCATATAGGATGCTTCCGGATTAAGCAAATGCAATTGAACGGGCCACTGGCGAAGTTGGGAAGAAACATCACAGGCTGTTTCCCGAACTTCGGCTTTAGGCGTAAACGACATTTCTTTTCCTCCCGGGCATCCGCAGCCGCTTCCCGATGAAACGGCAGGTATTCCATCTTGTAATTGAGTCAAATCCACCCGGATATTGTTTTGCCGTATATAATTGATCCCTTCTTTCAGATATTCCGTTTCATTATGCTCCTTAAGATGTTTTAAATGGGCAAGGATGGTTTTTTCTCCCTTGGGCGCGATTCTCTGCATTACAGCGGTTTCGTCGTAGGGTTCGGCTTCCCGCTCTTCCAGCTCTATCGCCCCTACCGGACATTCTCCGATACAGGCTCCCAATCCGTCGCAATACAATTCGCTTACTATACGGGCTTTCCCGTCGATCATTTGTAAGGCACCTTCATGGCAACCCTGTACACATGCACCGCAACCGTTGCAAAGGTTTTCATCTATTTTTATGACTGTTCTTTTCATGATTGTTAATTTTTACGCAAAAGTACACCCAGTTCAACAAAAAAAGTGTAACAGTTGTTACACTCCAAAAGATTTATTTCTTTTTTTAAATTAACCATATGCCTAATCATGACATCTTTGAATGTTCCATTTGCCGGGAGATCCCGGCAGAGGAAAGAAAAGAGTTCCTGAACGGACTTAATCCCCTCAGTAAAAAATTCAAAAAAGGAGATTTGGTCGCCCGTCAGGGAGATCCGGTAAACGCCCTTTACATACTTACTAAGGGAAGCGTAAAGACCGAAATGATTACCCGGTCGGGCAGTACCTTAAGTATTGAAATCATAAAGGCTCCCAATCCGTTGGCTTCCGCTTTTTTATTTGCCGAAGATAATCGTTTTCCCGTAGATGTAACCGCATTGGAAAATGTGGAAATAGTATTGATACCGAAACAGAATGTTTTAAAACAACTTGCCGGAAATGAGAAATTCCTTCAGGCTTATATGTCATTTAATTCGGGACGCACCCATTTTCTTTCCGAAAGGATCAAATTATTATCTCTTAAAACCATAAAGGGAAAATTAGCTTATTATATCCTGGAAAGATCCCGGAATAACCACTTTACCATGGATATGAACCAGACAGAATTATCCGAATATTTTGGTGTGACACGTCCTTCCCTTGCCAGAAGCCTGGCGGAAATGAGCGAAGACGGGATTATTGAATTATCCAAAAGGGATGGAAAAATCCTGAACCTTGATAAGTTAAAGGAACTGATTATTACATAGGTTTTAAGATGTTTCGCTTATGCTCAATAAGACATTACAAGAGAAGCAAAGCAACAATTCACTCGGTAGTTGAGCCAGTCCATGTATCGTCATTCTAAACGAAGTGAGGAATCTTATGATCCATTTAATTATTTACCAGATGTTTCGCTTACGCTCAACATGACAAGAAAGTAAAGCAACAATTCACTTGGTGGTTAAGCCCGTCGAGGCATTTTCATTCTCAAAGCAGTAAAGAATCTATTTTTAATAATAAGCAGATGTTTCGCTGCGCTCAACATGACAAGAAAAGCAAAGCAACAATTCACTTGGTGGTTAAGCCCGTCGAGGCATTTTCATTCTTAACGCGGTAAAGAATGTATTTTTAATAATAATCAGATGTTTCGCTTACGTTCAACACTACAGTTCGTTTATGCTTATATAAAAACAGTGAAGAGTCTATAAGATAAGTCTCTCCACTGTTTATAGGATAAGATAATATATTTTAATTATTGATCAATAATTTCCGGTTAAAAATACCGTCTTGTGTTTCAATACGGAGCATATACATCCCGTTTTGCAAATGATCGACCGGTATAGGATCGCTGTTTGTTTGTATAATAACCCTGCCGTTAAGATCAAATAAAGTGGCGTTTTTAAAAGGTTGACTTATCCGGACGGAGTTAGTTGCCGGATTAGGGTAAAGTATCAATGCCGAACTTTGTCCCGGTTCTGTTATACCAATAGAAGGTCCTTCGATACAGACCTGCTCTGAAGTAGCGGAAAGACCTGACTCAAGGGAAAATGCCCTCACGGTATAACATCCGCCGTATCTGGCATTGGTAAGCTCCTGACGATAAATCAGATAATCGTTAATTTTTACACCGTCAAGGTATAGGTTATATCCGATGATGTCGGAATTACGCTCTTCATCAGGCGTAGCCGTTTCGGAAATATTACCTATAATGCTCCAGTTCCGGTGCTGATCAGGATCGCCTGAACTGGAAAGTCGTTTCCAGGTAGCACCACCATCCTCAGAATACAAGTCTCCTTTCCCGGCCACTACCCTTCCGTCTTCATCGGCGCCGATCGGACGTTCCAGGGAATCATGGGTTACAACCTCAACTCCTATTTTCAAATCGGTAAGACCGGAATTGATCGCAATAGCATTCGGCAGATTAAAATTATTCCACGCATTCGATACAAAATCATCAATGTCGGTGGAAACCGTCCTTTGTCCATTTTGATAAACGGCCAGTTTCAAAGTGGTCTCCACTTCCGGATCCCAGACCCTGTTATTAATATATACTGAAATCGAAGTCAGGTAATGACCATAATAGTATTCCAGATCCTCAGTCGTAAAATCCTGCACCGCAATGAAAGGATCGCCCAGATTCCCGAAATTTCCCCGGTTTGGAGTTTGGGAATGGGTAATTCCGTATAAACCGGACGGATCCTGCCACATTAATTTTATAGCATTGTCTTCTTCATTAATGACCAGTTTGCGGGGAATCGCATCACCTGTCGGCAAGGCGGTGGTTACAAAAATATTATCAAAGAAATAAGTCTTCAAATCTGTGGAACTGTTTTCTCCCTCCATGCGGAAACGAACATTGATAATCTCTCCCCGTGCCACATCCGTAATATCGATCCATTCATTTTTCCAATCCATAGTTGTTCTGGGAAAAACATATCTATTTACGGTTGTCCAGGCATTACCGTCATATATTTCTACAAAAAGCGTATCGGAAGATTGTGTCGTATAATTCATCAAATAAGTCATATAAGACAGATATACATTGGTAGCTCCGCGTGCATCCAACGGTTTGGACAGAAGCGAGGCAGCGTAATTTCCCTGCGAATTATTTACTTCCAGCCTTAATCCCGGAGAAACTGCCTCCACGCCGTCAAATTCATTTGTTTCCCATTTACTTCTTCCGTAATCTGAGGTAGCTGTCCAGAAATTAGTTCTCAGGCTGTTGCTGTTAAAATCTTCCAGTAAAGGCAGGTTGTAATTATCAACAACAGCTACGGTTTTCATTTCCGATTTTCGTGATCTTCCGTTATCATATACTGCCTGTACGGAATAATCGTGATAACCGACGGATACATCCTCATCCAGATAAGTGTCTACATTTCCATTAACAACGGTCAGCGAATCATTATCCCGGTAAATAATATATTGTAATACATCATTTCCAGTAGCATCCCAGGCCAGGTTAACCTTATCCCTGTCGGGCCTGGATACCTCAGCCGTAAAATTCCGGGGAAAAGGCAATACGGTAATAGGATTTTCCAGACTAAGCACATAGGCATTCTTTATCCGCAAGCCTTCCGTTAATATCGTAATATTCAGGCCGTCGGGAGTCATCGTGTGGATGGTATATTTATACGGATTTCTTACATCCAATGAATTCAAAGCGACCGGCAGATCGATATCCGGAGCATATAAACTGACGAATTCTCCGAAATCCATGAATCCGAGTTCTTCATTCCATACAAAACCTTTGTCGGTTGGAGTAGCCAGATAAGGGGAATGGTAAACGCCGATCAGAAATCCGTCATTACTTACAGCTCCAACCATATGTCCCTGAGGAATAATGGTAATTTCACCGGTAACAAGATTGTGTATTCCGGCCTGCTGGGCATGCCTGAATCCGGCATAATGTCCGTTTTCACTGATGCAGGTATATTCTCCTACTCCGAAAACATTCGCGAATAGAATAGTATAATCGGTCGGGGATCTCCATACAATACCTTTTCTGTCCGAAGTACCGGGTAATGTGGTATAACCGACGGCAATACTTCCGTCACCCGAGATATCGACAATAGATGCGCCCACATCGGGCCCGTTGGCATCACTCCAAAGCTGTCCCACCCATGTATCTCCGGTTTTTGTCCATGAATACGGGTGAGCGTGAAATATTCCGGTTTCATTTTTTCTGGAAAGTCCCACGATCATATTTCCATCAGCGGTCATGCCTCTGGCTGAGGATCCAAGTAAGTTATTAGGTAGCGGCTGACCTGCGCCGACACCCAATCCTAATCCTGTCCACGTACCGTTTTCCCATCTTCCGGCACTCAACACAGGTTCTCCCTCATAAAGAATGTCCGGATCCATGAAATCACCGGCAATAATACGGTTATCCGTTACCGCCGTGGCTTCTCCCCGTGTGTTTCCCAGCAATGTAATCCTGTTACATGAATCAAGTTCCCATAAAAATGCAGGACGCGGCTGACGGTCATGTTGGCCTACCACATATTTACCGTTAGGTGATATGGAACGGACCAGGTAAATTTGTTCAATAGGACCGTGTAAGATGTTTTGGGCGTGTGTAGTCAAAACACAACATAATGCGAAAATTAAAATAGAGATTTTTTTCATTGTAAGTAAATTTAATTATTACCGTAATTTAGGTGCATAAAAACCAATATTGTAACATCTTCACATCGTCTTTGGTTTAAATTTATAAAAGGTAAAAATAATATTCTTCATAATGATAAAATCATTACTCAAATATAGACAACCGGATAGAATAAAACTCCCAGTCAATTATAAGGAGCGGTATTGGGTCACTGCATACCGGTCTACGTCGATAACTCAATCTGAACCACAAATCATTCTTAAAACAATATCGAACAATAATACCGTTTTCCGGGTATTTAGTTGTATTAATTCAGACATATGAAATCATATTCCAGCATAAGCCCGTTGACCGGCAAGCCCTCGGGTGTACGAGGATATATTTACGGAGAAGACTATATCACGATTTATTTCACGAGCGGCGAAAGATATACTTATACTTTAGCATCCAGCGGAGCTGAGCACCTGGCCGCGATGAAACGTCTTGCCGATAATCAAAGCGGATTAAATACATATATTACCAAAAATAAGCCTCCTTATTCATCAAAAAAATAATATATTTGTAGGTATTTGTATCCGCAATTTCTTTTCCATTTGCATCCATGACTTTATGATGTGGATTCAGATTATTATCCGCAAGCAGATTGAGCAGGTTTATGTAATATAAATTCTTAGCCGAAAAACTATCTATGGAGAATCTTTACTGTTCTCATATATTCTAAATAGCTAAAAAAGAAATCAACGGTTATTGCACAATCATTTTGAAGGTTTTATTTTCCTGTTCACCCTGTATTTCAATCATATAATGTCCTTTCACTGGAACCGTTCCTTCAAAACGGTGACTTTGGGCGGAACTGCCGTTCATGGTCCGGATCAGTTTTCCTTCCGGATTCAATATCCTCACGACTACATCCGAAGCCACGGCGTAACGGATATCCAGACGGAACCTGCCGGAATTGGGATTTGGGTATAACAGGTATTGATTTTCTTTTTCAGGAACGTTCAGGTTTCCGGTTTTGTCAACCGGAGAATTTTCGTTTTTAGAAATTCCGGAATTTTTCATTTTGGAGAAGATATCTTCCAGTACCGGCGTCTCCCCTTTCGCTATTGTTTTGGCTTGCTCCGGCAATGGCATGTAGGCGAAACAAAACCGGTCAGTTCCATTGCGATCCGTATCCCAATAAATATCCGAAAATAAAATAGATGAACTGTCTGTGCGGGAAGGGAAATAGACCTCTGTATTTGTAGTGGAAAAATCCCCCGTTCCGGTCCTGTCAATCAATAAAACATAATGATCTGCAGCATGTTCCCAACCGCTTCCGTCCACCTGCAGGAAAGTCCGGAGCGTGGAAGATTCGCTGCCCGTAGCCTGTAACAGACCGTTTCCGTAAAGGGATAACTCTTCTCCTTCGTCGGAATAGATTTCTCCATATTTCTCCAACGCATTGGAATCGAATCCCCAGATCAGGAAATTATCTTCAGGAAGAATAGCCGTGTTTTGCTCATTCATGACCTCTAACTGATCAAGTCCTACTTTAATTTTTTGTTCCAGTAAACAGGATTGTTTCTGATTTAACCCGAAACAGGAATCTTTTCCAATCCCTGCGATAGAACCCGAATATACGGGATAACCGGTATAATTCCAGATAATGGTTCCGTGACTATTTCTATAATCGGTCTGATAAAGCGTTACTCCGTATTTTACCGCCAGGTAAGATATATATTTCAGCAAAACAGAATCCGGAACATTTCCTTCAAAGATAAGACATTCAGAAATCTTTCCGTTAAAGCTTAAAGAATCTACATGTCCTAAGAAGAAACCCGAACCGGTATCATGATTTCCCGTAGAGTACCAGGATTGACTTAAACTGTTGATTACAGGATTTAAACGGTTTTCCTCCGTATAAGTGATCGCTTCCCGTTCACCTAATATTCGCTTTGTCGTTAAGCCAACTCTTTTTCCGGAAGCGGGTTGTAAGGCCCACAATGATTTTTCCTGCAGGGAATCCTCCACTTCATATACGATGATCGTCGTGATACGGTTTTCATTTAAAGTAAGGTTGGGAATAGTTAAATAATTAATTTCATCGAGAGGTAAAGATTTATTAAAATTCATCAGCGAAAAATCGCCGGGCAGATTACCCTGCACAGGTATGGCATGCCGGTCATTTCCCGAAATATCCCGCCAGTAACCCTGTTCCCGGTCAACACTATCCGCTTTCACCCAAACCGCAGGATGATGATCTATATTTTGGGAAAATACCGTATGAAAAACACCAATAAAAATAAAGAATAACAGATTTTTACTCATGATTTGATGTATTAATTAATGGAGTAAAAATAATAATTTATATTTAAAAAAGGGAAGTGAATTAATTTTTTATAAATAATAATTTCTATTATAGATTATATGAGATTATAAATTACATAATTCACGATGAAATTCATTCTAAAAATAATACGGTAGAATATTTTTGTCATCCTGAACGGAGTGAAGTATCTATAGAGTATTTTCCCAAAATATA
>ERZ809224.1277-NODE-1277-length-18833-cov-6.401321_pt1 | contig 18833 bp, 16 predicted proteins | sample MGYA00520513_ERZ809224 | MGnify/ENA primary metagenome ERZ809224 (study PRJEB31576, sample SAMEA3212658) | Homo sapiens | biome: human-gut; feature: human gut; material: fecal | place: Sweden | collected 2012 ... | reverse complement strand
TAGAGCAGAGGACTGAAAATCCTCGTGTCTCTGGTTCGATTCCGGAACCAGGCATAAAAAGGGATATTGCATATGCAGTATCCTTTTTTTGTGCGGACAGCAATTATTCTTCAAGGAGGTGCCTACGGACATCATAAATGCAATAAAAAACAGTTGATCTTTTTACCCACAGAGAACCCTTAAACCCCTTATCACTCCCTGGGGTGCAGATCTTTTAAAGAATCTTAACACTAAACCTCATACTGCCTCCAAAAACGGCAGCAAAGCTGCAGATATTGTTCTGCCTGAATACCCGTGTCCCCAAATGCAGAGGGACTGTTTTCTCAATCTGAACGGATATTGGAAATATGCTTTTACTGCCGATGGCTCACATCCATGCATATTTGACGGCGAAATACTTGTTCCATTTTCTCCCGAAACCCGGCTCTCCGGTGTAAACAAACAACTGGAATCATTATTTCGATCGCCAGTATGCTACCATCCGTGAGCGCGCCTGCGCCATCACAGAGTACGGCAGATATACCTGCAAGATTCCCGGCCGCATAAGTGTTAATCTCCCTTTAAAAGACCATGGTCTGAGCGCTGCTATCTACACGCAGCTCTCCGATATAGAGGAAGAAGTGTGAACGGCATTCTCACATATGATCGAAAGATATGTAAGCTGGACATATAAATGCAATTGTTACCGCCGTCAGCTTCCTGCTTACGTAAAAAACACCCGATGCATTTCTTTTGATGCATCGGGCGCTGTTAACATGGATGGAGGTGGATTCGAACCACCGAAGCAATTTGCAGCAGATTTACAGTCTGTCCCCTTTGGCCACTCGGGAATCCATCCAAATCCATTGTTATTTATATCACATTTAACGGCAAATTGCAAGTTTTATTTCATATATTTCTGTATTTTTACATGAAGCATTGTAACTATTCAGCCTGAATGACAGCCAGCAGTATTACGGCGCTATAAAGGAGGGATGGAGCCTGTGTGCGATAGGCGCCGTCCTTCTTTTCGTCCCCTCCCAACCTGCAACAACTCAGGCTGAGTAGTTACATCCCCTTAATTGCCCCTTCAATTGAGGACCTGCAATCATTCGGGCCAAGTAGTTACAGACATCTTGACAGAAGTCATCCTTTGCGCGATACTTATTAGAAGCGTAATGTTTTCATATCAGGTACATGAAAGCATACAGGCGAAGAAGAGGATATAACCATGAAGATATTATTGATTGCAGTGAACGCAAAATACATTCATTCCAACCTTGCAGTGTACTGCCTGCAGAGTTATGCAGCAAAGGAAGGAATGGAGACGGAGCTGGCAGAATATACGATTAACCACAGACAGGAGGATATTCTGGCGGATATTTACCGCAGGAAGCCGGATGTGGCAGCATTTTCCTGTTATATATGGAACCTGGAATACGTGAAAGCGCTGACTGCAGATTTACATAAGATTTTACCGGAGACGGAAATCTGGGCGGGGGGACCGGAGGTTTCCTATGATACAGAAGAGTTCCTCAATGATCAGCCTCAGATGCGGGGTGTTATGACAGGTGAAGGAGAAAAAACCTTTGCCGAAGTGGTGCGCACTTACAGAGAGTATGGGAAAAATGCAGCAGAACATCTTGAAAGTTGTCGGGGCATTGTCTGGAGAGATGCAGGGGGAAATATTCACAGAGAGGCGCCTCAGGAGGCGCTTTCTTTGGATGAGATACCATTTATATATAAAGATTTAAAGCCTTTTGACAATAGGATTCTCTATTATGAGACTAGCAGGGGATGTCCGTTTTCCTGCAGTTATTGCCTTTCTTCTATCGATAAAAGGGTACGGTTCCGCAGTATTGCTCTGGTTGAGAAGGAGCTGCAGTTTTTTCTGGATAACAGGGTTCTGCAGGTGAAATTTGTAGACCGGACTTTCAACTGCAGTCACACGCATGCAATGGCGATTTGGCGTTATATAAAAGAGCATGACAACGGGGTGACAAATTTTCATTTTGAGATTGCGGCAGACTTACTGAACGAAGAAGAGATTGCATTGCTGGGTACATTGAGGCCGGGACTTGCACAGCTTGAAATCGGAGTCCAGTCTACTAATATTGATACGATTAAAGAAATTGACAGAGTGATGGATTTTGAAAAGGTAGCCAGGAAGGTAAACCAGGTAGCATCGGCTAAAAATATTCATCAGCATCTGGATTTGATTGCAGGACTTCCATTTGAAAATTTTGACAGTTTTGTAAATTCCTTTAACGATGTCTATCAGTTGAAACCGGAACAGCTTCAGCTTGGTTTTCTGAAGGTGCTGAAGGGTTCCAAAATGCATCGAAAAGCAAAGGATTACGGTATTGTGTACCATGAACATCCGATGTATGAGGTTCTCTTTACACAGTGGCTTTCTTATGAAGAGGTTGTCAGACTCAAGGCTGTGGAAGAGATGGTAGAGGTTTACTATAACAGTTCGCAGTTTTCAAAAACGATAGAAGCGCTTGAAAAGGAATTTGAACATCCATTTGCCATGTATGAAGCGTTGGCAGAGTATTATCAAACAAATGGATTGAATGGTATGAAGCATTCCAGAATGGGCAGGCTTGATATTCTGCGTGATTTTATTTTGGAGCATGTGAAGAAAAGGACAGATCAGAGATGTTATGAAGATTTACTTTTGACAGATCTTTATCTGCGTGAGAACAGCAAAAGCCGACCTGTATGGGCCCCGGATAACAGTGCCGGGAAGAGTGAGATGCAGGAATTTTATAAACAGGAAGAAAAGCAGAGAAAATACCTGAAGGATTATGAAGGCTATAGTTGGAAACAGATTATGAATATGACGCATATGGAAATTATGTCGGATGGGAGCTGGTATTTGTTTGATTATAAAAAGCGAAGTCCCCTTACAAAGGATGCGGCGCTATATCAGGTTACACCTCCCAAAGTGGTTTCAAGGACCATACTGTAACACAATATGACCATTGCGAGAGGTTATGCCAGATACAAAAGAGGGGTCAAAAAGATGATAAGAGATTATGTTGCCCTGGATCTTGAGACAACAGGACTGAGTCCAAGGAAGGATTATATCCTGGAAATCGGAGCAGTGCGGGTGGCAGATAATAAACCGGTAGAAAAATATACGAGTTTTGTAGATCCAGGTATTCCTGTTCCGGCGCATATTACGGAACTGACAGGAATTGACAATACTATGGCTCGTTCCGGCAGAAATATCCGCCCGGTGATGGAGGAATTTTTGGAATTTTGCGAAAACTCGGTGATTCTTGGACATAATATACCGTTTGATTTTGGATTTCTTCAGCAGAATGCAGCTAATATGGGAAAGAATTTTCCGAATTTAGCTATTGATACGCTGCAGATTGCAAGAAAGTTTTTGCCCGGACTTCCCAGCAGGAAGCTTGGGGACCTGTGCAGTTATTATGGGCTTACACAGACAAAGCGGCATCGGGCTTATGAGGATGCCGAGGCGGCAAGCCGGCTTTATCAAAAGCTGGCAGAAGAGTTTGGAGGAGAGGACGAGAAAGCATTTGGGCCGTCAAAACTTTTTTATGCAGCAAAAAAAGAGAGTCCGATTACGAATTCCCAAAAAGTTTACTTGAATGATTTGGTGAAATATCATAGAATAGAGCTGAATGTTTCTCTGGATACGCTGACTAAGAGTCAGGCTTCCAGAATGATAGACAGGATTATATTGCAGTATGGAAGGATTATAAAGAGGTGATAGGTATGATGAACTTCCGGAACAGTAAGACAAAACGCATTGTTTCAGGGATTATTGTTGCATTGATTGTGATTGCGATGGTACTTCCGATGCTGGGGGCGGTTGTAGGCATATTTTAGAAATATACAAAGTGAAATGAGGGGTCATGGATACCGCAGATGCGGTATGGGAGGTAGATTATTATGAAGAAAAGCAGATATCTGATCCTGGCGGCGGCTGTGTTGACAGCAGGCGCGTCTGTATTTCCTGTAAAAAGTGTGACTGCTGCTGAGGAGTCCGGTGAAGTCATCAGCAGAGGTGTCTACATAGGGGAGGTGGATGTTTCCGGTATGACAGCGGATGAGGCAAAACAGGCTGTTGAAGAGGATATGGATACGGTTAAATCCACAAGTATTACTCTGAAAGTAGATGATGCGACCGCAGTAGTGAATGCAGGAGAATTTGGACTGTCATGGAAAAATACGGATGTTGTGGATGAAGCGCTGGGTCTTGGCAAATCAGGAAATATTGTCAAGCGCTATAAAGATAAAAAGGATCTGGAAAATGAGTCCAAAAAATATGTGATGGAATATTCCACAGATAAAGAAGCAATAAGAAAAGTGATCCAGGCCAAGGCGGAGGTTTTCAACAGAGAGCCGACGGATGCTGAGGTTTCGACAGACAGCGGAACTTTTGAGGTAGTGAAAGGTGAAAATGGCATTGAGGTCAATGTGGATAAATCGGTCAAAAAGATTTTTAAGTATATGAAAGACGAATGGGATGGAGAGAGCGCTACGATTGAGTTAACGGCGGATGTGAAGGAGCCGGAGTGTACGGCGGATGATCTGGCAAAGATTACCGATGTACTGGGGACGGCGACCACCTATTATGGCTCTACGTATTCCAGAAATCTTAATGTAGAGACAGGAGCTGCCAAACTGAACGGGCATTTGATTATGCCGGGAGAAGTATTTTCTGTGACAGAGGCAGTTGCTCCGTTTACGGCGGAGAATGGCTATGAACCGGCGCCATCCTATGAGAGCGGTAAGGTTGTAGACAGCTACGGCGGCGGTATTTGTCAGGTTTCCACCACACTGTACAATGCGGTGCTGAAAGCAGAGCTTGAGGTAGTGGAACGGCATAATCATTCTATGATAGTGACCTATGTGGATCCTTCAAAGGATGCGGCTATCGCGGAAGGGCTGATGGATTTCCAGTTTGCAAATAATACGGAGTATCCGGTTTTTATTTCCGGATATGCATACGGCGGAGAGCTGAATTTTACCATCTATGGGCATGAGACAAGAGATCCAAACCGAACGGTTGAGTATGTGAGTGAGACTGTAAGCACCACGGATCCGGAGGGGGTAAAGCTTTATCCGGTGGCAGATCAGCCTGTGGGATATGTCGCACAGACACAAAGCGCACATCAGGGATTGTCGGCAGTTTTGTGGAAATATATTACAGAAAACGGTGAGACTACCAAGGAGCAGGTAAATTCCAGTACTTATCAGGCCGTTCCGGTTTCTTATGATGTGGGTGTCAGTACAGATGATCCGACGATCGCAGCAGCGATTCAGACGGCAGTGGCAAACAATGATTTGGAGCAGGTGCAGGCGATTATCAATGGAAGCTATGGAAAGAATGAGGAATCTGAGTCGGATAACCAGCAGCAGACAGATAATCAGCAGCAGTCAGAGTCACAGGCAGCAGGAAATGAAGGAGGAGACCAGCAGCAGTCTGAGTCTCAGGATTCGCAGCTTCCTGATAATTCAGATGTTCCTGAGGTTATAGAGTAAAGGGACAGAAATGACAAAGGAAAATTATCATGGTTCACGGCCTTACAGGCGCGAACGGTGATAAAAAAGGAATAGAATATGGATCTTGTTTTGACACAATGGATAGCTTTAAAAGGTACGGCAGAGCTTGCAAGCCGCAGGGAGGACGCGCTGCGGAAGCGTTTCCCGGCGGCGATGATTCGGGATGCGGCAGGCTTTGCGCGGTATTTTTCTACGGAAAGAGAATACCAGATTGCCAGTGGGTATGGCGCTGCCGCCATTTACCCGCTTGGGAAAGGCGGGGTACTTGGCGGACTCTGGCATTTGCTGGAGCAAATAGGTGCGGGTATGGAGGTCGATTTGCGGAAAATTCCTATCCGTCAGGAGACGGTGGAGATTTGCGAATTTTTTGACCTGAATCCCTACTATACGGATTCCAAGGGAGCGCTTCTGGTGCAGACAAATAATGGACCGGAGCTTGCTTTTCGGTTGGAACAGGAAGGGATTCATGCCACAGTGATTGGCGGGACAAATAACAGCAATGACCGCATCTTATATAATCAGGGAAATAAACGTTATCTGGACCGGCCGCAGAAAGAGGAGCTGGAAAAGATTTTTGTATAGAAGTTTGAAGGAGGATAAAGATGAGAGAACAGATTTTAACATTTTTGGAGAAAAACAGCCGCATTGATCTGAAGGAGCTTGCGATTCTGCTTGGCAGCGATGAGGTTACCATTATGAATGAGATAAGCAAGATGGAAGAAGAAAAGGTAATCTGCGGTTATCATACATTGATTGACTGGGAAAAGGTTTCTGACGAGAAGGTGACAGCGCTGATCGAGGTGCGTGTGACACCGATGCGCGGGCAGGGCTTTGACTCTATTGCGGAGCGTATTTACAATTATCCTGAGGTAAGAAGTGTTTACTTGATTTCCGGCGCCTATGATCTGCTGGTCATTCTGGAAGGAAAGACGCTGAAGCAGGTTTCTGGTTTTGTGACAGATAAGCTGTCTACGCTGGAGCCTGTGCTCAGTACAGCGACTCATTTCATACTTAAAAAATACAAAGATCATGGCACAATTTTTGAGAAGAAGAGTAAAGATGAAAGGATGTTGGTGACACCGTGAGAAATGTGATTTCAGATAAGGTTATCGGACTTGCACCGTCCGGTATACGAAAGTTTTTTGATATTGTAAGTGAGATGGACGATGTGATTTCTCTCGGTGTAGGTGAGCCTGATTTTGATACACCGTGGCATATCCGGGATGAAGGTATTTACAGCCTGGAAAAGGGAAGGACCTTTTATACTTCCAATTCAGGCCTGAAGGAACTGCGTAAGGAAATCTGCCGTTATTTGAAACGCAGGTGCAATCTGGATTACAGGCTGGAAGAGACATTGATTACTGTCGGCGGGAGCGAGGCTATTGATCTTGCCATGCGTGTTCTTTTAAATCCGGGTGACGAGGTTTTGATACCTCAGCCCAGCTTTGTATCTTATCTGCCATGTGCCGTGCTGGCTGACGGTGTTCCGGTAGTGATAAATCTGAAGGCCGAAAATGAGTTCCGCCTGACGGCCAAAGAGCTGGAAGATGCGATTACGGACAAGACAAAGCTTTTGGTGCTGCCGTTTCCGAATAATCCGACAGGTGCGGTTATGACGAGGGAGGATTTGGAGGCGATTTCGGAAGTGATTATCCGCCATGATATTTATGTGTTGTCAGATGAGATTTATTCTGAGCTGACATACAGTGGTGATCATGTATCCATTGCCAGCCTTCCAGGTATGAAGGAGCGTACGATTACCATGAATGGATTTTCGAAGTCCTTTGCCATGACAGGATGGAGACTTGGCTATGCCTGCGGACCGACTGAGATTATCGCTCAGATGACGAAGGTACATCAGTTTGCTATTATGTGTGCACCTACGAACAGTCAGTATGCTGCTGTGGAAGCACTTAAAAACGGGGATGGTGATGTAGCGGAGATGAGAGAGGCCTATAATGGCCGACGCCGTTTTCTTCTGCATGCTTTTAAAGAAATGGGGCTGCCATGCTTTGAGCCGCTTGGCGCGTTCTATGCATTTCCATGTATCAAGGAATTTGGCATGACATCAGAAGAATTTGCATCCAGACTTTTGAAGGAGGAAAAAGTCGCGGTTGTTCCGGGAAGTGCATTTGGCGAGTGCGGGGAAGGTTATCTGCGTATTTCCTACGCTTATTCTCTGGAAGATCTGAAAAAAGCGCTTGACAGAATAGCTGATTTTGTGAAGAGGCTGAAGAGTGAGGCAAAATAATGGCTAAGCTGAATATTGTACTTTACGAACCGGAAATACCTGCAAATACGGGGAATATTGGGCGTACCTGTGTGGCCACAGGCACCAGACTTCATCTGATAGAACCACTGGGGTTCCGGTTAACGGAGAAAGCTTTAAAACGCGCAGGGATGGATTACTGGAAGGATCTGGATGTCACCACCTATATTGACTATGCCGATTTTCTGAAAAAGAATCCGGGTGCAAAGATTTACATGGCAACTACGAAGGCAAAAAAGACCTATACAGATGTCTCCTATGAGCCGGATTGCTATATTATGTTTGGAAAAGAGAGTGCCGGGATTCCCGAGGAGATTCTTGTGGAAAATCAGGAGACGGCCGTGAGGATCCCTATGATTAATGATATCCGTTCCCTGAATCTTGGAAATTCTGTGGCAATTGTGCTTTATGAAGCACTGCGCCAGAATCATTTCGACCATATGCAGCTTGAAGGTGATCTGCATCGCCTTCACTGGAATGAGTGAAAGAATAAAATACTGATATGTTTTAAGAGGATAAGATCCCATATGAGTTGCGGATCTTATCCTCTTTTGCTGTGGCACATTGGAAGAGGCGGCCGGCAGCAGGGCCTGCAGGAGTTCTATAAATTTTATACAGTCGTGTCCTTTAAGTAAATGGATGATAACAAGATAATATTGAAATTTCCGGCGCTGAGTATGTAGCTAAGATATAGGTTACGGGATTTTATGACCGTTTTTTACTGCGTGCCAGGGTAAAGGTAAATTCTGTACCTACTCCTTCTGTACTCACGACATTGATATTTTCGTTATGTGCCTGGATAATTTCTTTTACAATCGAAAGCCCAAGGCCGGTTCCCTTTTTGTCCTTGCCTCTTGACGGATCACTTTTGTAAAAACGTTCCCAGATTTTGGTGATACTGTCTTTCGGAATGCCTTCTCCCGTATCCTTTACGGATACAAACACTTTTTCATGTTTTTCCAGCGTGGAAATATAGATGCTGGAATCGGAAGAGCTGAATTTTACTGCATTGTCGATCAAATTGTAGAGAACCTGCTGGATCTTGCTCATATCTGCGTTCACGTACAGAGATTCTTCTTCAAAAATAAGCTGAAAAGAAATCCGGCGATCCCAGCACAATCCGCTGAAGGTTTCCACAGTCCGGCGGATCGTTTCGTTGATATCGAAATCAGAAAGTTCCAGATAGGTGCCCCTGTCGTCAAAGTTATTGAGAGTCAGCAATCCCTTTGTGAGTTTTGTGAGGCGTTCTGTTTCGGTAAGAACGATTTTCAGATATTTTTCCTGCATCTGAGGCGGTATTGTGCCGTCAAGCATGGCTTCCACGTAGCCTTTAATGGAAGTCAAAGGCGAGCGGAAATCGTGGGAGATGTTGGATACAAATTTGCGCTGATATTCACCAGCCTTGTTGATTTCACCAGCCATGTAGTTCATGGAGGCAGCCAGATATCCAATCTCGTCGTCCGATTCTACAGGAATTTTATAATTGAGATTTCCGGCAGCGTACTCGTCGGCGCCGCGGATGATACGGCGCACAGGCAGATAGACAATCAGGGTAAAGGCGGCCATAACAATCAGGGAAAATACAAGAATCAATACCAGTGTGATATAAGAGGAATTTAAAATGGCGTTTTTCTCATTTTCTATCCTGCTCCTCTCATAGTGCATGGCAATATAACCCTTTGTGGTATAGTTAGAAGAAATCGGAGCCACTACGCTCAGCATGTCCTCCTCAAAATAGTCAAAAAAGCGGCCAGTTTGATAGTAGCTGCCAGACAGGGCTGCGGGATCAAAGGAGTTCAGTTGTTTAATTCCTGTTTGATCATAATCGGCATCCGTGTCGATCAATATTTTTCCAGTGTTGTCCATAAGCCAGATGCGCATGGACTGATAGGAAGCAAGGGCAAGCATATTGGTATAGGTGTCCTGCAGTGAGGTATTCTGAGCATAATTTTGCGCCAGCCTGCCGGCGGCTATGACATTGGCCTCACGGTACATGCTTTCCGTTTTTGTTTTTATCAGATGTTTATCTATCAGGCTGGAGGTGATGGTGGCCACGGATACAAAGCTGAGTATACAAAAAGAGAGCCATGCTATCACAAGTTTTGGATAGAGTGTGCGTTTCATACGTTCTTTACCTCGAATTTGTATCCGATACCCCACACTGTAGTAAGTGCCCAGTATTGGTTTTCTTTTATTTTTTCTCTGAGACGTTTGATGTGAACGTCTACCGTGCGGGTATCGCCGATATATTCATAGCCCCAGATGTGGTCCAGAAGCTGCTCTCTGGTAAATACCTGATTTGGTGATGAAGCCAGGAAATAGAGAAGCTCCAGCTCTTTGGGCGGCATGTCCACGGTGTCGCCCTTGTATATAACGGAATAATTGGTCTGGTTTACGATCAAATCGGGGTATTCCACGATTTTCCCGGTAGATTTTGAAGTCTGGGTTTTGCCTGGCTGGAAGCGGCGCAGTACGGCTTTGACTCTGGCAACCAGTTCCTTGGAATCAAAAGGTTTGATTATATAGTCATCGGCCCCAAGTTCAAGGCCAAGAACCTTATCAAACACTTCGCCTTTGGCAGAGAGCATGATAATTGGCACGCAGGAGCGCTGACGCAATTCCCTACAGACCTGATAACCGTCTATACCTGGCAGCATCAGATCCAAAAGTACCAGATTTGGTGAATAGGTATCAAATTCGCGCATGGCGCTCTCGCCGTCGTGCACGATCCTTGTGTCAAAGCATTCTTTGGTGAGATACAGAGAAATCAGCTCTGCTATATTCTCATCATCATCTACAATCATAATTTTCTGTCTGTTTACCATAATATTTTACTCCTCTTCTTATTCATGCAACAGCAAGTTCGCGCAGCGTGCCTGCTATTGTCTTACTTAAATTCTACGATGGTGACACCGGCGTCACCTTCACCAAATTCTCCAAGGCGATAGCTCTTTATATGCTTTTGGCGGCGAAGATAGTTATGCACGCCTTTGCGCAGTGCGCCTGTTCCTTTGCCGTGTACGATGCGCACGGATGGCAAATGGGCAATATAAGCATCGTCCAGATATTTGTCCAGTTCAGAGATGGCTTCATCGACGGTTTTGCCAAGAAGGTTGATTTCGGTACTGACGGATGCGGATTTGCTCATTTTTATTTTGCCGGAACCAGTTTTTCCAAGACCGGCTCCTGTGATGACGGTATCATCCAGCTTTTCCAGATCTTTGATGTTAACCTGGGAGCGCAGAATACCCATCTGTACGAACAGATTGCCTTTGGCATCGGGCATGGTGCTGACGGTTCCTTTGAGATTGAGACTCAGTACTTTTACGCCGTCACCGATGTGCAGATCTTTTGGGGTAAGCGCTTTTCGTGTTTTCTTATCCTGCTTATTTTTAAGGGTGAGATTTTTTTCAACCTTGGACATTTTTTCGCGAAGCTTTCCGCGTTCCTGCTCCATCTCCCTTGCGGATACACCGGCATCCTTTCCATATTTCTGAAAATTGCGGATAGTAATGTCAGCATAATCCTTGGCATCCTGTAAAATAGCCCGTGCCTGCTCGTTGGCGTCACGTAGAAGCTTTTCACGGTTGGCATCCAGCTTTTCCTGCTTGGACTCCAGACGCTGTTTGAGCTGGCGGATTTCTTCTTTATAACGATTGATCTCGTCCCGTTCCTGTTCGATTGTAACACGTTTGTGCTCCAAATCGGTAAGTAAATCTTCAAAATTTTCATCCTGCTCAGTCAAATGTGTCTTTGCCTCATCAATAATATCTGAGGAAAGCCCAAGCTTTTGGGAGATGGCGAAGGCATTGCTTTTTCCGGGCACACCGATCAGCAGTCGGTAAGTGGGACGCAGTGTTTCCACATCAAATTCACAGCAGCCGTTTTCCACACCTGGTGTGGAAAGTGCAAATACTTTGAGCTCGCTGTAATGGGTAGTTGCCATGACACGCGAACCGCGGCGGTGCAGATTAGAGAGAATGGCGATAGCCAGTGCAGCGCCTTCTGTCGGGTCGGTACCGGCTCCAAGCTCATCGAAAAGTACGAGAGAACGGTTATCCGCCTCCTTTAATATAGAAACGGTATTTGTCATATGTGCGGAAAAGGTACTGAGGCTTTGCTCAATACTCTGCTCATCCCCGATGTCCGCAAACACATTTTCAAATACTGAGAGCTGAGAGTGGTCAAAAGCAGGAATGTGCAGTCCTGCCTGCCCCATCAGTGTAAACAATCCAACCGTTTTCAGAGAAACGGTTTTACCGCCGGTGTTGGGACCGGTGATAATCAGAAGCTCGAAATCTTTGCCGAGCTGTATGTCAATTGGGACTACTTTTTTTCTGTCTAAAAGAGGATGACGGCCTTTTTTGATGAGGATGCGGCCTTCCTGATTGAAAACAGGTTCGGTGCCGTTCATAGAACGGGAAAGCAGGGCCTTGGCAAAAATAAAATCCAATTTTGTCAGAAGCTGTAAGTCTTCTTTCAGTGCATCTGTTTCTTCACCGCACATCGCGCTTAAATTTGCCAGAATGACTTCAATTTCCTTTTCTTCTTTGAGCTCCAGCTCCCGCAGGTCATTGTTTAACTTGATAACTGCCATGGGTTCCACAAAAAGGGTAGAACCTGTGGAGGACTGGTCATGTATCATGCCAGGCACCTGTCCGCGGTATTCTGCCTTTACCGGAATGCAGTAACGACCGTTGCGCATTGTTACCACAGCGTCCTGCAGATAGGTACGGGCGGAGCCATTGACCATAGTCTGGAGCTGAGCGTGTACTTTGTCATTGATCTGGCGCATGGAGCGGCGGAGTTTAAAAAGTGCAGGGCTGGCATCGTCGTTTAATTCATCTTCAGAAGCAATGCATCTGCGGATTTCCGCAGAAACGCCGGTCAGAGGGCGCAGTGCCTGAAACATGTCTTCCAGAGAGTCTTCGGCGGTATTTTCATTTTCCCCTCTGGCATAGGCTTTTACTCTGCTGCATATCTCCAGCAGCTTACAGATAGAAAGCAGCTCCTGTGTGCTGATAATTGCACCGATTTCCAGACGCTTTATGGAACCGCGGATATCGTGGATGCCAGAAAAGGATACAGCGCCCTTCTGGTAAATCCGTGATAGAGCGTCGCTGGTTTCTTTCTGAGAAGTCTGAATTTCATACAGATTTGTGGACGGCTCCAGATTTCTGCAAATCTCTTTTCCCAGAGAAGAGCCGGCAAATTCCGTCAGCATGTCAATGATTTTATTATATTCCAAAGTTATAAAAGCTTTTTGATTCATATTGAATACCTCTTATATTTTAAATGCTTTACTATTTTTCTATTGTACCCTATAATGGAATAAATGGAAAGAGGGGATTATTCTTATGGCACGTGATGAAAAAAAAGAATTTACCTTTATCAATGAGCAGATTAAGAAGAAACCATTTTACAGACGAAAATGGTTTGCACAAGGTATGGCTGCCATTGTGCTGGCACTTGTGTTCGGCGCGGCTGCAGGTGTGAGCTTTGCCGTCGTGCGTCCCTGGGCAGAGGATCAGTTTGGTCAGCCGGATGAACCCACACAGATTGTGGTGGTGCAGGAGGAAACAGAGACGGAGAAAGAATCGCCTGCTGCAGAGAGTGAAAGCAGCACGGATTCGGAGGATTATCCAAATCAGGAAAACAAAATGGACATTTCCGCATACAGGGAAATTTATGAACAGATGAAGTCCGTGGCGGGAGAGGCATCGGCTTCTATTGTGAAGGTGAACAGCTACACTACGGAGACAGACTGGTTTAATGAGACTTATGAAAATATGTCTGAGACTTCAGGGCTGATTTTCAGGATTGACAGCAACCGTTTGTATGTGCTGACCTCCAGCCGTTTTATACAGAATGCACAGCATATTGTCGTTACATTTCCAAATGGAGAGAGCACAGAGGCAGGGGTGCGCAAACAGGATACGGTGACAGAACTGGCGATATTGGAGATTCCGATAAAGGATATCAAAAAGAAAACGCGGGAGAGCATTGCAGCGATTTCCATAAAAGGTATTTCCAGCGTGGAGAAGGGGGAGCCGGTCATTGCAGTGGGGAGTCCGATGGGGTACACGGATTCTCTGGCGTTCGGTATGATAACATCCGTTGCCATCTGCCAGAGTGTGGACAGCGAATATAAAGTCATCACTACAGATATCATAGGAAGTGAGACAAGTTATGGAGTTCTGCTGAATCTGGACGGCAATATCGTAGGTATTATTTCCCAGAAATTTGAACCTGCTACAGTACAGAATACAGTCTCAGCGCTGAGTATTTCAGATATGAACTATCTGCTGGAGACACTGGTGGCAGCTAATCCAATACCGTATACAGGAGTTGTAGGCAAGGAGGTAGGTGAAGATGCAGTCGAGCATTTCCATATGCCCTATGGTATTTACGTCAAGCAGGTCGAGACAGATTCTCCGGCTATGTATGCCGGTATTCAGGTGGCGGATGTAATAACTGCCGTTAACGGTGAGCCGATCAGCTCAGTGAGTGATTATGAGAACATTATACGACAGCACAGAGAAGGAGATGTATTGAGTGTCACGGTGAGCCGTAAGAGCATAGATGGATATGCAGAGATGGATATGCGGATGATCGTGGAGGTAAGATAAGCCTGGCGGTTTCATAATCTAAGGATGATTTTTATAGAAAGAGGAATACATAATAAAAAATAAGAAATTCAAGGATGAAAGTACATTTTGAATTTCATCCTGTTAATAAAAAAACAGAAAGGTCAGAGAAATGAAGTACATTGAGACATTAAGAGAAGGCGAAAGAATTTCAGGAATATATCTTTGTAAATACAGGCAATCGGCCGTGACAAAAAATGGAAAATCTTATGAAAATGTGATTTTACAGGATAAAACAGGGACGATTGATGCAAAAATCTGGGACCCATCCTCCCAGGGGATAGCAGAGTTTGAAATGCTGGATTATATTGATGTAGTGGGAGACGTTACCAGTTTCCAGGGAACGCTGCAGATTTCTATCAAACGAGTCCGCAGGGCTCAGGAGGGTGAATACCGAGAGGAGGAGTATCTTCCGGTGAGTGACAGGGATCTGGATGAGATGTATGAGGAGCTTCTTTCCTATGTACGTAAAATTGATAATCCCTATCTGAAAACCTTGACTGACAGCTATTTTGTGGAAAATGAAGCGTTTATAAAAGCTTTTAAATTACATTCCGCAGCGAAAAGTGTACATCACGGCTTTGTCGGAGGGCTTCTGGAGCATACGCTGAATGTGACAAAGCTCTGCTATTTTTACGTAAAGCAGTACCCTATCCTGAATAAGGATCTGCTGCTGTGTGCGGCTTTGTTCCATGATGTCGGAAAAATGCGCGAGCTGTCTAATTTTCCGGAAAATGACTATACAGATGATGGCCAATTGCTGGGTCATATTGTAATTGGCGTGGAGCTTGTGGGCGCCAGCATCCGTCGTATTCCGAACTTTCCGAAAAAGCTGGCAAGTGAGCTGAAGCATTGCATTCTGGCGCATCACGGAGAGCTTGAGTACGGCTCGCCGAAGAAGCCGGCGCTGGCGGAAGCTCTGGCATTGAATTTTGCAGATAACACAGATGCAAAGCTGGAGACATTCAAAGAGGCATTAAGGAGCAGCAGTGATACCAATGAATGGCTGGGTTACAATCGACTATTTGAATCTAATATCAGGAAAACGAGTATTTGATTAAAGAAAGTGTATTACTGTTAAGCCATGTATCCGTACAGGAAAACAGATTATGCGGGCTTGTCTGCTAAAGGTTGTTTATCTGTGCGGATATATAATGTCCGGCGCAGAAAAAAGTGATACGGCTTTAATGATGACTAAAGTTTTCGGAGTATAAAGGATTATAGTTGAGGAATGATGCGGGGATTGAATAGCAGCAGGCTGGAGGATATGGATGAAAAAGGATGATTTGATCGACATTACGATAGAGGATATAGGATCTGACGGGGCAGGAGTAGGTAAGGCGGATGGTTTCACTTTGTTTGTGAAAGATACCATTCCGGGTGACAGAGCCAGAGTCAAGATTATGAAAATGAAAAAAAGATATGGTTATGCGCGTGCGCTGCAGTTGCTTAGCCTGTCACCGGACCGTGTAACGCCAGTATGTTCTGTGGCAAGACAGTGCGGAGGCTGTCAAATTCAGGCGATGTCCTATGAAAGACAGCTTGTATTTAAGGAAAATAAGGTAAAGAATAATCTGCAGCGTATTGGTGGTTTAGATTTAACTTCATTTGAGATGGAACCAATCTGCGGGATGTCTAATCCGTTTGGTTATCGCAATAAGGCTCAGTTCCCTATAGGAAGAGATAAAAACGGCAGAATTGTCGCTGGATTTTATGCGGGCCGCACACACAGCATTATAGCAAATACCGATTGTGCGCTGGGAGCGCCGGAAAATGAGAGGATTCTCAAAAAAGTGATTTCCTGGATGGAGAAATATAATATTGATCCATATGACGAGAAGAACGGACGAGGGCTGGTGCGTCATATACTGATTCGATGTGGATTTGCTACAAAGGAAATTATGGTGTGCATTGTGATAAATGGGCGTAAGCTTCCGAAAAGTGAAGAGCTTGCAAAATCTCTGAACGAGATCACGGGAGTGACAAGCATCACCGTGAATATTAATATGGAGCGAACAAATGTGATTCTCGGAAAAGAGATCGTGCAAATATACGGTAAACCTTATATAGAGGATTATATCGGCGATGTAAAATATCAGATTTCGCCGCTTTCTTTTTTTCAGGTGAATCCGGTCCAAACAAAAAAGCTCTATGGAAAAGCATTGGAATATGCAGGACTTACCGGTGAGGAAATCGTGTGGGATCTGTATTGCGGGATCGGGACGATTTCATTGTTTCTGGCAAAAAGTGCAAAGAAAGTATACGGTGTGGAGATCGTACCGGAGGCTATAGAGGACGCGAAGAATAACGCAAAGATAAACGGGATCACGAATGCGGAATTTTATGTGGGGAAAGCGGAAGAGGTGCTGCCGCAGAAATATGAGAAGGAAGGCATAAAAGCAGACGTCATTGTCATAGACCCACCAAGAAAAGGATGCGACGAGGCACTTCTGGATACCATTGTGAAAATGGAACCGAAAAAAGTGGTATATGTGAGCTGCGACAGTGCAACACTGGCAAGAGATTTGAAATATATGAGGGAAAGAGGATATGAAGTAGTGAGAGGACAGGCTGTGGATATGTTTCCGATGACGGTGCATTGTGAAGTTGTGACGCTCCTTGTCAGGAAATAAGCGGTTTTTCAAATCTTACGGAGGTTGGCAAAGAGCATTTTGTCAACCTTCTGTCAATCCTTTTTCAGGATGTTGACAAGCCTGCTGCCGCTTCAAATATTTCCACGCTGCGCTGTTTCATGGTTTCTGTGTTGTGTACGTAGGTATCCATAGTAGTCGTTATTCTGGCGTGTCCAAGCCGTTCTTGTACGTCCTTCACGTCTGAGCCGTTCTCGATCAGAATAGTGGCGTGTGTATGACGGAGTGAGTGAAAATTAAACTGGATGCCAAGCTTGTAGTTAATGACACGGCTTGCGTATTTACACAGATCCGGATTTATCAGCGTGCCGTTTTCTTTTGTGCAGAGGAAGAAAAGCGGCTGATCTGTGGTCTTGTATCCTACGGTGCGGTCAAGGCCATAGAGCTTTCCAGCGGCAGTGATATAATAATCTTTATAATATTCCCCATAGTGCAGACGGTTTTCCATCTGCCATTTTTTATGCTTTTTCAGGGCAGCAGTCAATGTCTGGCCGATCGTGATGGTTCTGGTACTGGAAGCCGTTTTAGGGGTACCCAGATACCAGTACTTCTCCGGATGCTTTACCAGTATCCGGTCAACGGTGAGCGTTCCGGCCTGCAGATCAATTCTATCCCAGGTAAGACCTGTACATTCTGCAATGCGCAGTCCCGTGTAGTAACAGATCAGAAAGATGATGCGGTAGTGGTTCCCCTCCTGAAAGTAATCTAAGATCGTGTGAAAATCCTGCGTACTTATGACATGCCGGTTGGTATCGGCCTTTTTGGCAGCAGTACGGGGATAGCGGATATCTCAGAGGGTTCAAAGATGCAGCCGGAGCGGTCATATTCAGCTTTTGCCCTGGTGCCCGCTGCCACTGCATCCCCTTTGGTGCGGAAGCCGCTCTTTGATATGGTCTTGCGCTTACCGTCCACTCTTGCGCCCTCAAAGGAATAGGCCCAGGAGCTACCGCGCTTTCTTGTTCTTAACTGTCCCATAAAATCAATCTCCTTTCATTCTGCATGGCGGTGCGTGAGTGAATAAAAGATATTTTTATGTGATTTGTGATGCATAAGTAAAACCCAAATGGGCGGCACAGAGTGCTACACGGTACTTTCTTCCATTTTGGAAAAAAGTATTTGCTACCCCAAAATGGGAAGCGATCCTTTTCAGCATTTGACAAATATTCCTGAGTAGATTATAATATGCTTAACAAGACAGCCGGAAGGTGACCGCTACTCACCCGTCCCGGCGAAACATCAGCTAGAAAATAGCCGTCAGCTTTTCCAGGGCAGGACGGCTATTTTTTATGTGTATAATTCAGAATCGCAACAATCAAGCTGGCAGTTGCCAGAATAACCATTAATTCCTCATATGTACTCATAAGCACCACCCCTTTCCGCAAGACTCGGAACGGGTGGGAGCACGTCCCCCGGCTGCCCGGTTAAGCATATTATGTTTTCATGGTGTGAAAGGGTGTCTCGCTTAGCTATCCCCTTTGCCGGAGCTGACAGCCATTTGGCGGTGAGCCAAGGACATTTGTCCCGGAGCTGACAACTATTTTGTGGTGAGCTACTCCAGCGGGCTAGTCGGGGTGTCCTCTTTGTGGTATTCCGGGACTTTAGTCAGTATTTCTACCTGTCTAACTGCTTCTTTCTGACCGGATTCGTTGAGTAAACACATCAGATCGTTTATTCTTTCTCTGTTAGACTGTCATTCAGCAAATTATTTGGAGGCGTTTTCGTCAGTTTATTCGGAGGCGAGTT
>ERZ809224.1272-NODE-1272-length-18907-cov-17.987959_pt1 | contig 18907 bp, 17 predicted proteins | sample MGYA00520513_ERZ809224 | MGnify/ENA primary metagenome ERZ809224 (study PRJEB31576, sample SAMEA3212658) | Homo sapiens | biome: human-gut; feature: human gut; material: fecal | place: Sweden | collected 2012 ... | reverse complement strand
AATCCAGTGACATGCTTCCCACCGGGTGGCAAGGGAACTGGATTCGCAGGGAGCCATAGGCGACTGAGAATCCAGTGACACGCTTCCCAGCGGGGCGGAAAGGTGGTGGCGTTAGCCACCAAAGGGGGAATGCATTTCCTCGAGCGAAGCGAGGCTGGCCTGTTTTCTGATGGGCGAAAGCCCGATTGTGAAGGTTTTATACAAACTGGCGCCTTCTATAAATTTAGAGGCGCCCTCCACAACCCTCAGCGGCAGAGCCGCTGTCAAACTTAAGAACCCTCGGGGCGATAGCCCCGTCAAACCTTAAAACTCTCACGCCCCAAAGGGCGTGTCCCCATCCCTATCTTCCACTCCCCCTATTCCCATCCATGGGATATAATAAAGGAAATCTAATTCCTAAGGAGCACGAAATGATACAGGAAACAGCCTATGCCAAAATCAACCTCACCCTGTCTGTAGGTCAAAAAAGGACGGACGGATACCATGACATTGATTCCGTCATGCACTCTATCTCCCTCTCCGACACCATTACCCTGGAAAAGGCAGACACCACTACCTTGACCGTGGTCAAAGGCAGCGCCCCGGAGGGCAGGGACAATCTCATGGTGAAGGCAGCGGAGCTTTTTCTCCAAAAAAAACAGCTGCCCGGCGTTTCCATGACCCTTGCCAAGGAAATCCCCTCCCAGGCGGGCATGGGCGGCGGCTCCTCCGATGCGGCCGCTGTGCTCCGCGGCCTTGCCGCCCTGTATGAAACCGGCGACTCCCCTTCCGACCTGGCCGCCATGGGTGCTTCTCTGGGCGCCGACATTCCCTTCTGCGTAGCCGGCGGCGCCGCCCGCTGCGAAGGCATCGGCGATAAGCTCACCGCCCTGCCCCCCTGGGAAGGGCTCCCTCTTCTCATCATCCGCCCCCAGACCTCTGAATCCACCGCCAGAGCCTACGCCGCCATCGACGCCCTTCCAAAGCGCCTGAAAGACAATACCGGCAGCTGCATCAAAGCCCTTCAAACAAGAAACCTTACCCTTCTCCTTTCCTCCCTGGCCAATGATTTTGAACCGGCCCTTTTCCCACTGGACCCCATCCTTCAGGAAACCGCCTGCGCCCTTCACGCCCTTTCCCGCCCCGTCCTGATGACAGGCTCCGGCTCCGCCTTCTTCATGATATTGGAAAATAAAGGCGAAGGAGCGCCCCTCCGCCGGGAGCTCCAAAAGGCCCATCCCCTCTGGTTTGTAGAAGAAGCAGAAACTACGGGCCCCGCCCTCGCCGAAAAAGGCTGAACCCATTCCTGCCACCGGGCGCAGCAGGAATGTTGCCCGCAGTAAGTGGAAATCGGAAGGCCTCCGCTGCCTTCGGAGTCATCGGCAAGAGGACGCGAAACCTCCCATGGCTTCTTTTTCACATTTCAAATTCTTTCACGCAAAAGGCCGCGGATTTCTCCGCGGCCTTTGCCTTTATACCTCAGCCTTCCACGAGGTCACCGGTATCGATTCTCCGAATCCCTGCCAGAGGCATGGAGGAGAGACCTGCCAGGGCGGTCCCTGCATCCAGGAGCTCCTGGTCGGTGGCGCCCAGTTTGATCTGTCCCAGAGACATGGTCTTCATGGCGGTTTTGCCGTAGCTGTTAGTCCCGTTTTCGAAACGAATCTGAACCTTTACGTCGTATGCTTCCTTTTTCACTGCCATAGTATGACTTCCTTTCTACCTTCACAAAAACTTACGCCAGCTCTTCTTCGGAGGTGGTAATCACAGTGGCTTTTTCCAGGCCCGTCACATCTGCTCCTGCGCTGGTGACGAGGACTGGAATCATTTTCGCTGCTGCCGCTTTGACTTCGTCCAGAGTCACATTATCCCTGGGATTGGCCAGGGTAATGGTCATGGTGGATTTACTGTTGGTTTTGAATACGAGTGCCAGATTTTTCATGGGTATCCTTCCTTTCTAAATGAAATCTCCAGGAGAACCGCAGAAAGCCTGCCGCCCGGGCCGGCTCCGCTCTCTCCGTTTCTCTGTGTACATAGTCCGGTGATGGAATGGCCAGTCTCAAAAAAAGGAAATAAAAAAACTCTCCCCTGCTTTTCCATTTCCCCTGTGCCGGTTCTTTTCAAAATTCACTGCCGAAGCACTTTCCCCTGCGCCGCCAGGAAACATCTGTCATTCCCTCCGCCCCTCCTGCCGGACCTTTCAGGAAAGAGCGCCCTTCCTTGCGGCCCCTATCTCCATTTGTTATGATATGCTCGTAAAACAGGCTGAAAGGATGATTCGATGACTGCTGATAGGAAAAAAGGGCTCCTCTTTGCCTCTGCCGGCTCCGTCTTCTGGGGAAGCAGCGGCATTGCAGGCCAGTTTCTTCTAATTAATGAACATATAGCCCCTGCATGGCTTACCTTTTTCCGGCTCCTGACCGCCGGATTTCTTTTACTTCTTCTGACCCATTTCTTCAAAGGAAATATATTCGCCCTATGGAAAGACCAGGCGGATCGCCGATCCCTCCTCATTTTCAGTGCCTTCGGCATGCTGGGCACCCAGTACGGCTACTTTGCCTCCATCCAATACAGCAATGCTCCTACTGCCACCATTCTGGAATATCTCATGCCTATCCTCATCATTTTCTGGTACTGCCTGTCAGAAAAGAGGCGGCCCCGGATGAGGGAGCTTTTCTGCGCCTTCTTCGCTATAGCTGGCACGGCCCTCATTGCCACGGGCGGTGACTTCAAAAGTCTCGCCATTTCTGAAAAAGCCCTTTTCTGGGGCCTTCTCTCGGCTCTGGCTTGTGCCCTCTATACGGTGGAACCGGTGCGCATTATTAAGAAATACGGAGCGCCCCTGGTGGTAGGCTGGGGCATGTTCACGGCCTCCTTCTTCCTCCTGCCGGTGACAGCCCTCACGCCTTTCACCGGCACCGTGGATACATCCGTGCTCCTTGCCTTTGCTTATGTGGTCATTTTCGGCACGGTCTGCTCCTTTGTTCTCTACCTCAGCAGCGTGGCCTATATCCTTCCCACGGAAGCCAGCATTATTTCCGCCATCGAGCCGCTGTCCTCCATCCTTTTCTCCTTCCTCATCTTCCGCCTCACCTTCGGTTTCTGGGAGCTCCTTGGCATGGCCCTCATCATCCTGGCCGTGGCGGCAGTGGCAAGGAAATAAGGGCCCATCCGCCAAAAGACTCTGCCCGCCGTCATCCATGCGCTTTGCAGATTTGCAGGGAAACCGTATTTCCACAGGCAGTAAGGCTCAGACGCCTTTGGCGCCCGGATGCAAGCCGCCATGGGGCTCCGCCCCTGGATAGCCCCATAGCTCCAGCCCTCCCTCGCCACCCCTTTCTGCTTCACATATTGACGCAAGTCAATCTATGTGCTATGCTCTTCAATATATTGATGTCGGTAAATACGAGGAGGTCCCTAAACCTATGCCAAAAGAACAAATCATCATGCTGAAGGCCATCACCGATGAAAGCCGCCTTCGCATTATCAAACTGCTTGAGCAGGGCGAACAATGCGCCTGCGTGCTTCTGGAAAATCTCCATTTTTCCCAGCCCACTCTGTCCCACCACATGAAAGTACTCTGTGAGGCCGGTCTGGTCAACAGCCGAAAAGAAGGCAGATGGGTGTACTACTCCCTGAATCAGGCCAAAGGCCGGGAGCTCTCCCGGTTCATCGAGGAGCTGTTTCAAGTGACAGACACAGGAGATGATCCTCATGCATGCTGCTGATACAGAAAAAAATATGAGCTTTTTCCAGCGCTATCTCACCCTGTGGGTGCTGCTGTGCATGGTGCTGGGCGTGGCCCTGGGCCATTTCCTTCCCGCCCTGCCCCGTTTTCTGGGCCGCCTGCAGATAGATGGCATTTCTCTTCCCATGGCAGTGCTCATCTGGATCATGATTTACCCCATGATGATTAAAGTCGATTTCCAGAGTATCAAACAGGCTGGAAGAAATGGGAAAGGCCTTCTGGTGACCTGGGTGACGAACTGGCTCATTAAGCCCTTCACCATGTACGGCATTGCCGCCTTTTTCCTCTTCCACCTGTTTGGCGCCTTCATGAATCCGGAGCTGGCCAGACCGTACCTGGCCGGTGCCGTCCTTCTGGGCGCCGCGCCCTGCACGGCCATGGTATTCGTGTGGAGCACTCTCACCCGCGGAAATCCGGCATATACAGTCGTACAGGTGGCCACCAACGACCTGATCATCCTGGTGGCCTTCGTGCCGATTGTGAAATTCCTTCTGGGCGTTTCCCAGGTATCCGTTCCCTACGACATTCTCTTTGTCAGTGTCTTCCTTTTTGTAGTCATTCCTTTATCCGGCGGCGTACTGACCCGCCGCCTGGTGGTGAAGAACCGGGGCGAAGCCTATCTGGATAAGGTTTTCGTCCACAAATTCGACCATGTAACCACGGCAGGCCTTCTTCTCACCCTGGTCATCATCTTCAGCTCCCAGGCGGACATGATCCTTTCCAATCCCCTGCACATCCTTCTCATCGCAGTACCCTTAACCATTCAGACCTTCCTTATCTTCTTTCTGGCCTATGGAGCTGCCCATATGCTGAAGCTTCCCTTTGATATTGCCGCTCCTGCCGGCATGATCGGCGCTTCCAATTTCTTTGAACTTTCCGTGGCAGTGGCTGTAGCCCTCTTCGGTGCCTCCAGCCCTGCCGCCCTGGCCACCACCGTAGGCGTCCTCACGGAAGTGCCGGTCATGCTCACCCTGGTCGAAATCGCCAACCATACGAAAGGATGGTTTTCTCCGTGAACCATAAACTGGTCATTGCCTTCCTCTGCACCCACAACGCCTGCCGCAAGGGGGCCTCCTCCCTTTGAAGTGAGATTTCTCCGCGCCCCAGCACTTTCGTCTATATGTCAAACGGAGAGAGTACCTGTGTCAATTCGTTTCTTGTAATAAGTATAGGAAACAGCTGATAAAAACAATAAAATGTATTTCATAGTGACAGCTGCAGCAAAAAAGCACCTTTGAGAAATCTCAAAGGTGCTGATTTTATCATGGTGCGCTTGGGGAGATTCGAACTCCCGACACACGGTTTAGGAAACCGCTGCTCTATCCAGCTGAGCTACAAACGCATTAGTTTTATTTTACAAAAAGAATGGGATTTTGTAAAGAGTAACATATGGCCTGCTGTCCGCTTACCGCCGGATAATGAGCCCTTTTCCTGAAAGCAGGGGCGTCCTCGAAAGAGGGGCAGGGAGCCCATAATCGTCAAAACAGGTCCTTAATCCTGTCCAGCAGTCCCTTCTTCTCTTTTCTCGAAGGCTTGGGCATCACCGGTTTTTCCGGTCCCGGCCGGGGCACCTTGGGCAGAGGGGGCATGTTTTCGCTGGGACGGAAAGGCGGCGGCGCCGTGAAGGTAGGCATACGGAGCACCGGGGGCGCCATGATTTTCGGCTTCACTGCCGGCGTCCGCCGCAAAGGGGTCCTGGCCTCGCTCCTGCCGTAGGGCACATAGTGGTAAGACTTAGAAGACGGGTCCGGCACATTGCGGTCCGCAATGTAGCGGGTGCCGTTAAAATCCCGCCCCCGGAGCCGTTCCAGCAGCATGGACGCCATCATCTGGGGCGAAAAATAGGAAAAAGGCAACCTTGGCGCCATGCGGGCAATGGAGGACAGGAAGGAGGTCTTCACATCTTCCAGCGTCAGATGCAGTTCTTTCCGTATTTCATCCATGAGAAGGATCATGCCCTTCTGGGTGGGAAACAGGTTCTCATAGGGCACCAGGTTATTCTTATTTCCCATGCCCGACATATCCATGAAAAAGACAAGGTACAGGTATGGCAGGGCATGGGCCTTGTCCTTGATGCGCAGGTAGAAATTGGCCACCGTGTAGTACATATTCCGAAGCTTGGACCATTCCCCCGCCATGGTGTACAGAGCGATTTTCTGCTGGAAAGCGCGGTACAGGATATCCCGGGCCGTAAAAGGTTCCCCCCGCTGGGTCAGGGCATTCTGGGACTCCCCGATTTCCCCTTCCGTTAATCCGTAATTTTCCCGCACATTCAGCACATAGGCCATGTGATGGCCGATTTCCGCCTTTCCTTCTCTGGTGAGCACATAAATCCGGGGCACTCCATGGGCATAGTCCTTCTCCGGGATTTTGGAAATCACCCGACCCGTCAGCTCCGCATGGGTCCCTTCGCCGGACAGGTCATAGCGCTTCAGGAAATCTGAAAGCACCTTGTCCGGAAGCATGTTCACCGTCTCCTGAGGCCGGCTGGACCGTATCCATCCATCTTCCATGAGGGCATCAATCCGGGTATTGGCATCGGGGCCGTAGATATGCAGTTTATAAGGCGGAATCCGGTGATGCAGCGGCTTTCCGTCAAAATAATCCAGTATCAGTATATCCCTGATGGATAAACCCATGATGTCCCTCCTTTCCGGACCGGCGCAGGAAATGATCATTTCCTGCGTAAGCGTACCCTAATTTTCCATTCTTAATTATAATCCAGATACCGCTCTTTTGAAAAGGGGAATTATGAGGGGGCGCGGCTTCGCCGCAGGTTGTGTAAAAAGGTTGTGTAAAAAGGTTCTTAAGATTGATGCGCCCTATGGGCGCAAGGGTTCTGAAGTTTGACAGCGCCGTTGGCACTGAGGGTTGTGGTATCGACGCCTTTGGCGTCGATGAGTATATAGCCGCCTCTCGGCAGCAGCGCTACGGAATTGTCTTCCCGCCCTCACAGTCATTCTGAGCGCCAGCGAAGAATCTCGGTGCATGACAGGCATGAGACAAACGGTAGTAAATACCAGTCGGCGGGAAGATTCGGGAAAAGGTTCTTAGGTTTGACCGGTCCCTTTGAGCCGAGGGTGGTGGTGGCGGCGAACGCCATAATGTTTAACAGGACCCGCTCCGCCGCCCGGGTTCAGAGAGTGGTGCCTGCCGGACAATGGGTAGAAAGGCCGCTTCACGCCTTTCTGTCTGAAGCAGAAAAATTCCGGCAGCTGCTGTAAGGCAGTCTGCCGGAATATAATCTCCTCATTTATATTCCCATGGAATCAGCCCTTCCCCAGAAGTGCCGGAATGGCTCCGCTGGCGCCGATGCGGGAGGCGCCGGCGTTAAGGAAATCTTCCATTTCCTGTTTGCTGTGGATGCCGCCGGCGGCTTTGATTTTCACCTTTTCTCCCACGTATTTTTTAAAGAGCTTCACATCGGACAACACAGCGCCGGCGCTGCCAAAGCCGGTGGATGTTTTGATATAGTCCGCTCCCCCTTCAGTGACACAGCGGCAGGCGGCGATTTTTTCTTCTTCCGTAAGATAGCAGGTCTCCACGATGACCTTCAGGATATGGTCCCCTATGGTATCCTTCACAGCTTTGATTTCACCGGTCACATAGGAAAGATTCCCCTCCTTCAGGGCACCGATGTGGATGACCATGTCGATTTCATCAGCGCCATCTCTGATGGCCTCTGCCGCCTCAAAGGTCTTCGCCGCCCTGCTGCAGTTCCCCAGCGGAAAACCCACCACTGTGCAGATAGTGAGGGCTGGAAAGTGCTCACGGATTTTCTTCACGAAAGAAGAGGGGACGCACACCGAAGCCATGTGATACCTTTCCGCCTCTTCGCATAAGGCGCGGATGTCCCGCCAGGCAGCGGTGGCTTTCAAAAGGGTATGGTCCACATGGGAAAAGATGAAATCGTTAGTCATGGAAATGCTCCTTTCTGAGTGATCTGTTTCTTCCTGCATTATAGCAGAAAAAAGGTGTATACAAAAAATACCCTAAATATGAGTAACAGTTCATATCTAGGATATTTTATATAAATTGATTACCTGTCAATAATAGAAGCAGTATTACGTATCATAGAATCAATCAGCTCAGCCAGTCTGTATGGAAATGTCCTTCTTTATCCACTCTTTCATACGTGTGAGCTCCAAAGTAATCTCTCTGCGCCTGAATAATATTCGCATTTCCCACAGACGTGTGATATGTATCAAAATAAGCCAGCGCGGAAGACAAAGCAGGAATTCCCACACCATCTTTGGCGGCCAGAGAAACAATCCGCCCCCATCCTTGCCTTGCTTCTTTCAAAGCATTTGCAAAGAAATCGCTGAAGAGTAAATTCTTCATAGAAGGATCGCTATCAAAGCTATCGCTTACTACGTTAAGAAAAGCTGCACGAATAATGCATCCATTCCGCCAGATTTTAGCTAAATGTCCAAGGTTCAGGTGCCATCCGTAAACTTCTCCCGCCGTGCCGATAAGATTAAATCCCTGAGCGTAGGCACAAATTTTAGAAGCATAAAGTGTTTTTTCCAGATCATTCAAGAGTGAGACTCTGTCTGTTTCATCTGAAGTGAAATGAATATCTTTATATTTCTTATCCAATTTCACTCTCTCATCTTTCATAGCTGACATATCTCTGGAAAACACAGCTTCCGTCATAGTAGGAGTTGGAACTCCAAGTTCCAAGGCAGAAAGGCTCGTCCATTTTCCGGTTCCCTTTTGTCCTGCTTTATCCAAAATAATATCTACTATGGGTTTGCCAGTTTCCTCATCTTTTTTCTGCAAAATATCAGCAGTAATTTCAATGAGATAGCTAGAAAGACGACCTTTATTCCATTTGCCGAAAACTTCTGCAATTTCCTCCACACCCATCTTTAGGACATGGCGCATGATTGTATATACTTCACTAATCAACTGCATATCAGCATATTCAATACCATTATGTACCATTTTTACATAATGCCCAGCACCATCTGTCCCAATATAATTTACGCAAGGTTCACCTTCCGCTTTAGCTGAAATAGCTTCCAGCATTGGCCGAATAGTTTCATACGCTTGCCTGCTACATCCCGGCATAAGGCTGGGGCCATGGAGAGCACCTTCTTCACCGCCAGAAACTCCCATTCCAACATATTCGAAGCCCATATCCTTCATCTTTTGACTTCGTCTCTGCGTATCTTTAAAAAATGAATTTCCTCCATCAATGATAATATCGCCAGAATCCAAAAGGGGAGTTAGTTCATCCAGCATATCATCCACAGGCTGACCTGCCTTAATCAGAAGAATAATCTTTCTTGGCCGTTCAAGCTGATTAACAAAATCCTTCAGGGTAAATACCCCATTCAAATTAGGCGATTCTCCGAAATTTTCCAAGAATTTTTTCGTTTTGGCTGCAGTTCTATTGTACACAAGGGTTTTGAATCCTTTATCTGCCATATTCCTTGCCAAATTAGCACCCATAACGGCAAGACCTATTAAACCGAACTGTGACTTACACATAAGAAACTCCTTTTTACAAAAATAAAATTAATTTTCCACTTGATTCCATTCGTTCTGCAGTAGCTTATATAAATCCAGCCAAAGCAGATTATTTTATATAAGTACCAATAAAGCTGGTACTCATCAGTTAAATGGTTCTCCGTAATTTAAACGAAAGACAGTCACTGTATAGCTTGATACCCCTATTACATGACTGTCTTTCATTTCGATTATTGTTTTACAGCCGCATTCCACTCTTCCAAAAGCCGTGCACGATTATCACCAGACCACTGGAAATCATACTTAATCAGCTTTGCATCCTTGAAAGGCATAGCCTCTTCCGGTGGATTTGCATCGGGATTCGTCAAGAACTGGTAAGAATTGTTGTGCTGACCAATTTCCTGTGCTTTCTTTGTCAAGCACCAGTCAACAAACTTCTTGGCCGCTTCTTCTTGTGGCGCCCCCTTCAAAATAGCAACTGCTCCAAGTTCATAAGCAGTCCCTTCTTTTGGCAGCGACAGTTTTACATTGGTATTTCCTTCTTTCATTAAACGAATGCCATTATGAAGATACGTAATACCAATAGCTGCTTCCCCAAGGGCTGCACTTCTAGCAGGAGCTGCACCGGCTTTGGTATACTGTTTTACCTGCTTATTCAGAAGAGATAAATATTTCATACCATTTTCTTCGCCTAACCGCTGCACCGTTGCAGAAACAATGACATAGCCGGTGGAAGCAGAACCTGGATTCCCCATGACAATCTGTCCCTTAAATTCTGGTTTCAACAAATCATCCCAAGATTCTGGAAGTTGTAAATGGTTTTCCTCAAAATATCTGCCATCACAGATAAATCCCAAATATCCCTGATATATACCGGTCCAATAGCCATCAGGATCCTTAAATTCCGCCTTAATTTTTTCCGCATTTGGAGATTTATATGCTTCCAGCAACCCTTCTTTTTTGGCCATAATGAAGGAATCTGCGGATCCACCATACCACACACTGGCCTGTGGGTTATCTTTTTCCGCACGAATCCGGCTTAATGTCTCTCCGCCAGACATACGGACAAAATTAACATGAATACCTGTATCTTTTTCAAAATCTGCCGCAATCACTTTCGCAGACTGCTCTACTACACCCATATACATGGTCAATTCTTTCGGATTTTCTTTTGCTTTTGTATCACCCTTATCATTGCCCCCGCAACCGGTTACGCCAAATACCACAGCTCCCACTAAAGCAGCTGCTGCAGCCGCTCTTATCATTTTCCGTAATTTCATATTATGCCTCCTTTATTGCACTCTGAAAATTATAAAAAGCTATTTTTGAACCACATGGAGAGCGTCTTTCTGAATACGAAGCCATACCCTATCCCCAGAATGATAAATCTTTTTACCAGCAGGATTATATGTTTCCCCACTAATTTCATGCTCTCCTACTCGGAGCGAATACTCCTGAACAGCACCCATAAATGTGGACGTCAATACTTCTGCTTCCACATCTCCTTCATCAGCCAGTTCAATTGCTTCCGGACGGACAACCACTTCTACTTCATCACCTGCTTTAAAAACGCCTTGGTTGCAGTGGACATCAAAGGACCTGCCAAACATTCTTACTATTGCTCTATTTCCCGCTACAGATTCAGCCACCGTTGGAATAAAATTCGCATTACCAATGAAATCAGCCACAAAGTGAGAAACGGGATATCTATAAATTTCCGTGGGATTACCCACCTGTTCAATATGCCCTTTATTCATAATAATGATTTTATCGGAAAGACTCATGGCTTCTGACTGGTCATGCGTAACATAAATACTGGTAATGCCGATACGTCGCTGAATCTTCCTAATTTCCTTACGCATATACACACGAAGTTTAGCATCCAGATTGGACAAAGGTTCATCAAATAAAAGAACTGCCGGTTCCATGACAAGAGCGCGAGCCAAGGCCACTCTCTGCTGCTGACCGCCGGAAAGCTGATTAGGAAAACGATTTCCCATGCCTTCCAATCCTACTAATGAAAGCATATCTGTAACCTTACTTTTAATCGTTTCCTTATTGAGTTTTTTATTGACAAGACCGTACCCTACATTATCAAAAACATTATAATGTGGGAAAAGAGCATAACTTTGGAACACCATGGCAGAGTCTCGTTTATCTGGCGTTAATTCATTGATACGTTTCCCATTCAGCTTCACTTCTCCATCAGAAATACTTTCAAAGCCTGCTATCATTCGAAGTGTAGTTGTTTTTCCGCACCCGGATGGCCCAAGAAGAGTCACAAATTCCCCAGAATGAATGCTTACGTTAATATGATCCACTGCCAAAAATGTTCCTGTGCCATCGTGTGTGATATATTTCTTCGTCAGATTTTTCAACTCGATACTTGATTCTTTTGCCATAATAATCTCCTCAATGCGTATTAACGTCCATTCGACTAGACCCCAGCTGCCTCAAAAGCAGTTTGATAACGCCAATTGCAATATAAACAATAATAATTAAAATAGTCGAAAAAGCAGACGCCACTCCAAATTGGTTATCCTCTACCTGGTCCAAAATGAGTACAGTAAGAAGACTCCATTTCGCAGAAACTAAGAAAATAACAGCGCTGATAGAAGTCATACTTCTGATAAATGAATAAATCAGCCCTCCGAAAAAGGCATCTTTAATCAAGGGCAGAGTAACTGTGCGAAACACCTTGCTCGCATTAGAGCCTAAATCATATGCAGCCTCTTCAATACCTGGATCAATCTGCTGAAGGCTGGTCACTCCAGCACGAATGCCAATGGGAAGTGCACGAATGATAAATGCCGCAATTAAAATAATAGCGGTTCCTGTCAATTGGAGCGGATATTTATTGAATGTCAAGATGTATCCAATACCAATGACTGTACCTGGCACAGCGATGGACAAAAGAGAAGAAAAATTAATGAATCCTCTTCCAAGAAACTTCTTGCGTACCACCAGGTAAGCAATTATCATTCCAAGAAGTCCTGCAATAGGTGTCGATATAATAGCAAGAATCGTTGTATCTTTAATTGCCCGCATACCTACGTCCATCGCATACCTATAATGGGCTGTAGTTAATGAATAATCCACGCCCCACATTTTAATAAAAGATGCTATTGGAATCAGTATATATATCGCGAAAACAATAAAGGTCAACAGGAAGCAAAAACCTGCAACAGGGAAAACTACATGAGAATCAGAAATAAGCGACCTTTCGCGGGAAGCTTTCCCCAAAACAGTCACATAGGTACGCTTTTCAATCCAGTATTTATTAATAACGAAAAGAATCATTGCAATATCTAAAAGGATTACTGCAATAGCTGCCCCACCCTGAACATCATAACTGCCAATAGCCTGCAGATATACTTGGGTCGCAAGTGTACTATAATTGCCGCCAATAGCCATTGGATTCGCAAAATCCGCAATCGATTTAATAAAGACAAGAAGAAATGCATTCGCAATGCCTGGACGCACTAATGGCACTGTCACAGTGCAGAAAGTTCTCCATTTAGAAGAGCCCAAATCTCTAGCTGCATCTTCAATGGAAGGATCAATAGATCGGAGCAGTCCAGCAAGTAAAAGGAAAGCAATAGGGAAAAAAGAAATAGTCTGAACAAAGAGAAGACCTTTGAATCCATAAATGTTCGTATTGCTCCAGCCAAGAAGATTATAAGTTACAAGTCCGCGAGCGCCAAACAGCATAATGATAGAAAGTGCCACAGAAAAAGGTGGTGATACCATTGGCAGCAATGCCATCAGGTTGAAAAGCTTCTTCCCTTTAATAGCAAGATGGGATGAACAATACGCAAAGAGAAAACCTATTGCAGTTGCCAAAATACCTACAATAACAGCCAGTGTCATTGTATTTACAAAAGCCTTATATGTTTCCTTCATAGTAAATACATTTTTATATGCCAGCCAGGATACAGAGCCATCAAGACCCATAAAGCTCTGCTTCACAACTTCCAAAAGGGGCCAAACCACAAAAACGGCAAGCAGAATAATAATGCTTACCGATGACACTGCTACAATAGGATCGCGAAAAGTTTCCCTCGTCGCCTTAATCTGATGTATAAAATATGCAGATAGTTTTTCCACTTACTTCCCTCCTGAAATCCGTATCGCCTTTATTGTGTTACAGCAGATACCATTTGCTTTTCATTTATAACGTCTGTTCAAAATATGAACTTTACGGACTCTTTACATCTCTTTTACAGTTCTATCATAAAGTAGATACTATTTGTACCTACTTGTAATTTAAGCATAGTTTTTATGTAGATCCATCTTTTCCCTTCATAGAATCACTATTTATTGGTAAAAATTCATTTTTCACTCCATATTTTGACGATATATCGGATATATTTATTTTATTATTCTAAGAATAAATATATGCTATATTCCTAAATAGTATTTCGGAATAAAAGGATAATTTCCCTTCATCCCACACAAAAAGGAGCTGTAAAGAAATGATTGAATGACGCAGATACCACTCCGCCCCACTGTTATTTCGACGAAAGCGTTGCGGAGTGGAGAAATCTCACAACTCAACGGTACAGAGAGCATGACGGCAGGAGATCTCTCGGCTCAGCGTTTCCATAGAGTTTAAAATTTTTTCACCCATATCGGCAGGTACCCCCGCTCGAGATGACCCATAGGCAGAAATCTTACCATCCGAAAAAAGTCATAGAAAAAAGGACTGTGAAAAAATGATTTCCATTTTTTCACAGTCCCTTAGTAAATTCTATAAATTCTCCTATTCCTTACGGTTCCAGGGCACCAGTTTCCTTTCCAGAAACTGGAGGAACAGGTTAAAGATGAGGCCCAGTACGGAGAGGACGATGACCCCTGCCATGAGGCGTTCGGTAATCATGAGGTCGCCGTAGTGGAGGATCAGGGCGCCGATGCCCTGTTCGGCGGCAATCATTTCGGCCGCCACCAGAAGGAGGAGGGCGGTGCCGGCAGCTATGCGGAGGCCGGCGAAGATCATGGGGAGGGCGTAGGGAAGCACCACGTTTCTCATGGTGTAGCCCCAGCCGGCATGGAAGCTCACGGCCACTTTGATGAGCAGGGTGTCCACGTTTTTCACGCCGGAATAGGTGTTCATGGCCACGGGGAAGAAGACGCCCAGGGCAATGATGGTGACTTTGGATACTTCACCAATGCCCAGCCAGAGGATGAAAAGGGGGAGCAGGGCGATTTTGGGAATGGGGTAGAGGGCATTGACGATGGGGTTGGCCATGCGATCCGCCAGGGCGGAGGTGCCGGTGACCAGGCCCACCAGAAGGCCGAAGGCGCTGCCCAGGAAGAAGCCCAGCAGAATACGGTACAGGGAGGCCGCCAGGGAGACGCCGATTTCTCCATCCTGAATCATATCGATCAGAGCGGAAATGATAAGGGTCGGCGGCGGCAGGAAGAGGGATGACACCACCCCTGCCCGGCAGATGCCTTCCCAGATGAGAAGCAGCACCGCCACGGAAATCAAGGAAACGGCGGGGCTGTAGCTTTTCTGCCACCGTTTCATTTTATTTTCAACCATGTACTTATTCATCGCCATTCACCTCCGTCATCGCCTCCAGGGCGTCTTTGCTGATATGTTCCCAGATGGTACGGGTGAGGCGGTCGATTTCTTCCGCATGTTCCGGTTTCTCCCGGTCGCCCCGGGGGATGGTAATGGAAAGGATATTCCGCACCTTTCCCGGACGGCGGGAAAGAAGTACCACCCGGTCCGCCAGCATGACCGCTTCCTGGATATTGTGGGTCACGTAAAGGGTGGTGAGCCGCGTCTTTTCCCACAAGTCCACCAGTTCCTGCTGCATGATGATGCGGGTCTGTGCGTCCAGGGCGGAGAAAGGTTCGTCCATGAGGAGCAGGTCCGGATTGATGGCCAGGGCCCGGGCAATGCCTACCCGCTGTCTCATGCCGCCGGACAGCTGATGAGGATAGGATTTCTCAAAGCCTGAAAGGCCTACCAGGGAAATATAGTGGTCGATTCTCTCTTTCCACTCTTTCTTCGGCAGCACATGGCCGGCGTCCAGTCCAAAGGCGATGTTGTCATATACGTTACGCCAGGGCATGAGGCCTGTCTCCTGAAATACGATGGATACCCGGGGCTCGCTTTTCAGATCTTCCCCTGTGAAATAGACGGATCCCGCGTCCGGCGACAGGAGGCCGGCGCAGATATTAAGGAGGGTCGATTTTCCGCAACCCGAGGGTCCTACGAGGGCCACGAATTCTTCCTTGTGCAGGGTGATATTGATATCCTCCAATACCGGCAGGACCCTTTTGCCGTTCCGGAAGGATTTGCTGACTTGATCGATAATAACTTCCATAGATGACTCCGTTTTTTATATTTTTATATAACACGCCCTGTCGGGCGTGAAGGTTCAAAGGGTTCAAAAGGTTCAGAGGGTTCAAAGGGTGGTGGTAGCGCCCTTCGGGCGATGAACATAAAATCAGCGTTACGGGATTTGCTTTCTGTATCATATGGCATGATACGCATTCTGATGATTAGCCGCTACGCGGCTCCCCCTTATCCGGTTGCGCCTTTGGACACACCTTCGGTGTGAGGGTTGACGGGACTTCGTCCCGAGGGTTTTTAAGGTTCTTAGGATTGACGGCCCTTGGGGCCGAGGGTTGTGGTGGCGGCTGACGCCGCAGATTTTAAAAAAGGGCGCGGCTTCGCCTGTGGGAAGGGCGCCCCATAACGAAGGAAGCGCCGCTGGTTTCGCGGCGCTTTTCCTTATTTCTTCATAGCCTCTTCCAGGAAGGATGTATTCACCACATCTTTGGCATCCAGTTTCCCGTCGATCATGCCATGGGAGGAATACCAGTCGATCTGGGTCTTGATATCATCAGCCATGAGCACGCCGTTCTTATCCACATAGGGCAGGCCCAGACGGATGTCCGCTTCCGGCGTCTTCACGTACTTGGCAATGATTTTTACCACTTCGTCCAGTTTGGCCGGGTCCTTCTTATCCACCACGGCATTGTAGTATTCATTGCAGGCTTTGTTGTAGGCCTTCATGAAACGGACCGCAGCGTCCTTATTCTTGGCAAATTCCGGGGAGTAGAAAATACCGCTGGTCTGGTAAGGCATCACGGCGCTCACCTGGGTGATTTCCTTTCCGTAGCCTTCATTCTTTACCTTGGTAATGTTCGGTTCATTCAGGATGCAGGCATCGATCTGACCGCTCTGGAGCGCTGCCATGACAGCGGACAGCTTGCCCAGAGGCACAATGGTCACATCGTCCAGGGTCAGGCCTTTGGATTCCAGCATCCGTCCCAGCATGTAGTGGAAGGTGGATCCTTTCTGGGTAATGCCCACCCGTTTTCCTTTCAGCGCTTCAATGGAAGTCAGGCCATTGTCATATTCTGCAGAAGAAGCCAGAAGCGCAGAGGAGGAATATCCCTTTTCTTCCCGGCCTTTATCAGCCACAATGTAAAGTTTCTGTCCCTTGGCGGCCATATTGTACAGGCCTGCCGTAATACCGGTGGCGCCTACATCTACCTTGGAGGAAGCAGTGGCCACCGCAATGGGCTGGGCTGCATCGAACCACTGGGGATCGATTTCAATGCCCTCTTCCTTGAAATAGCCCTTATCCATGGCAATAAAAAGCGGGGCGCTGCTGGTGAGCCTGAGCATGGCCAGGGATACCTTCACCGGCTTCTTCTCCCCGCCGGACGATGACCCGCCAGAGCTGCTTCCGCAGCCTGCAAAAGACAGGGAAACGGTCAAAGCCATCAGCCCTGCCAGAATCATGGCAAATACTTTTTTGAAATTCATTCTTCTATTCTCCTCTCCTACCGCCGGGCAGCCCCGGTGAATAAACGATTGCCTGTATTTTACTCCATTTTCAGGAAGAAGAAAAGGGGCCAGGGGGGCTATGGGACACACCTTCGGTGTGAGGGTTGACGAGGCTTCGCCCCGAGGGTTCTCAGGGTTCGTAAGATGGACCGGCCCTATGGGCCGGAGGGTTCGTAAGTTTGACGGGGCCTTTGGCCCCGAGGGTTGCGGATTGCCCTGCGGGTAATGCTTATAAAGTCAGCGTTACGGAATTAGTTTTCTATATCATATGACATGCTTCCCACCGGGCAAGGTGGTGACGTAAGGCACCAAAGGGGGAATGCATTTCCTCGAGCGGAGCGAGGCTGGCCTGTTTTCCCACGGGCGAAAGCCCGGTTGTTAAGTTTTATCATAAGAGGGCGCCTTCTATCAATTCATAGGCGCCCACCACAACCCTCAGCGGCAAAGCCGCTGTCAAACTTTAGAACCCTCGGGGCGATAGCCCCGTCAAACTTTAGAACCCTCAAGCCCCATAGTGCGCCAGGGAAGCCGACAGCGGACAGCCATCCCTCCCATGGGGTATAATAGAACTATCTATTCCAGTCATTACAAGGAGGTTCCCATGGTTGATCCATTTATCTATCACAATCCCACCAAAGTGTACTTTGGGAATGACGCCCTCTCCCATCTCCACGAAGAGCTGCCCCGCTGGGGGAAGAACGCCCTTCTGATTTACGGCGGCGGTTCCATCCGGGAAAACGGCATTTACGATACTATCGTAGAGGAAATCCGGAAAGCCGGTATTTCGGCCTATGAAATGTCCGGTGTAAAGCCGAATCCCGAGATGCCGCTGGCCCGGCAGGGCGCCCGGTTCTGCCGGGAAAGGGGCATAGACCTGGTGATTGCCGCAGGCGGCGGCAGCGTCATTGACACTGCCAAGGTCATTGCCGGAAGCGCCCTCTACGATGGAGACCCATGGGATTTAGTGAAATCCAGAGCGCAGATTTCCCATGCCCTGCCTATCATGGCCATTCCCACCATGGCTGCCACAGGCTCCGAAATGAACAGCTGCGCCGTCATTACCAATCCCGACACCCATGAAAAACTGGGCTGGACCACGGAAGCCCTCCGTCCCCAGGTTTCCTTCCTTTCCCCGAAGAACACCTTCACCGTTCCCCCTGCCCAGACAGCCTACGGCAGCGCAGACATTCTCTCCCACATTCTGGAAGTCTACCTGAACCGGGCCGAAGGCTTCGACGCAGTGGACGGATTCATGGAAAGCATGATGCGCTCCGTCATCCACTGGGCGCCGCTGGCCATGGAAGACGGCTTCCATGAAGAAGCCCGGACCAATCTGCTCTGGGACTCCGAATGGGCCATTAACGACCTCATCGACCGGGGCCATTCCGTGACCTGGACCTGCCATGCCCTGGAGCACGAACTCTCCGCCTTCTTCCCCATTCCCCACGGCCTGGGTCTGGCCATCCTCACCCCCGCCTTCATGGAGTATGTGCTGAACGAAGAAACGGCACCGCGCCTTGCCCGCTTCGCCGTCCGCGTCATGGGCGTAAAAGAGGGAAAGAATGAAATCAAAACCGCCCGGAAAGGCATTAGAAAACTTCGGAAATTCTTCACCAAATCCCTCTACCTCCCAAGCCGCCTTTCTGAAATCGGCCTGGACGACGCCCTTTTTGAAGATATGGCGGCCCACGCCATGGCCTGGAAAAGCACAGACGGCATCCTCCATGGCTTCTATCCCCTTACGGAAGAAGACTTCGTGGCTATTTATAAAAAAGCATTATAAAACCCTTTGACACGCCCTGCCGGGCGTGTCAAAGGGCAGGGTGAACGGGGCTTCGCCCCGAGGGTTATGGCCGCCTAATGGCGGCAGGTTGTGTTCGCTTCGCTCAGGG
>ERZ809224.1271-NODE-1271-length-18919-cov-7.400975_pt1 | contig 18919 bp, 15 predicted proteins | sample MGYA00520513_ERZ809224 | MGnify/ENA primary metagenome ERZ809224 (study PRJEB31576, sample SAMEA3212658) | Homo sapiens | biome: human-gut; feature: human gut; material: fecal | place: Sweden | collected 2012 ... | reverse complement strand
TTTACCGCAGATAAGCATTCCCCCTCACCCGCCCTTGCCTTCTCCTTTCTCCGGTGCTATACTAAGTACAAACATACATTCGGATTCTGAAAACAGGAGGAACGCCTATGTCTATCATTTTCCACATCGACGTCAATTCCGCCTTTTTAAGCTGGACTGCCTCCAGGCGACTGCAAGAGGATCCTGCATCTGTGGATCTGCGCACGATCCCGTCCATCATCGGTGGCGATGAAAAGCAGCGGCACGGTGTCGTCCTCGCCAAATCCATTCCCGCCAAGCGCTATGGTATCCATACCGGCGAACCGGTCGCGACCGCCCTTCGGAAATGTCCGTTTCTTACGCTGGTTCCTCCGGATCATGCACTTTACCGTACACGCAGTCGGGAACTGATGACACTTTTGCACACCTACACCTCTGACATTGAGCAGGTATCGATCGACGAATGCTACCTTTCCTACACACCGATCAGCTACCGTTTTCCTTCCCCGGAGGCAGCAGCACGTCAGATCGCAGATGAGGTGCGGAATACCCTTGGCTTTACCGTCAACGTCGGCATCGCAGAGAACAAGCTGCTCGCAAAGATGGCGAGTGATTTTGAAAAGCCGGATCGCGTACACACGCTCTACCGGGATGAGATTCCGGTCAAAATGTGGCCGCTCTCGGTCCACGAGCTCTTTATGGTCGGACGAAAGAGTGCTTCCCGTCTGGAGGAGCTCGGCATCCATACGATCGGAGAGCTGGCGCACTCGGACCGTACTTTTCTTCAGACGCATTTCAAGAGCCACGGCATTCTCATGTGGGAGTACGCAAACGGCATCGATCATTCCGCTGTACACTCGGATACCACAAAGGCTAAATGCATCGGGAATTCCACGACGCTCGCAAGCGATGTCACCACCCGGTCAGAAGCATTTGAAGTCCTGCTCTCCCTCTCCGAGGAGGTCGCCGCACGGCTGCGCAAGGCCGGACAGCTCGCCTCCACGGTCACGGTTGAAGTGAAATACAGTGACTTTCACACTGCTTCCCGCCAGATGCAGACTCTCTCACCGATTGCGACGACCGATGCACTCTACGACTGTGCCTGTCAGCTGTTTAACGCCCTGTGGAACGGCAGTCCGATCCGGCTGCTCGGCGTACGCACAAGCCGTCTGCAATCGGAGCAGGATCCGATCCAGCTCTCCTTGTTCGATCTGAACTTTTCGCTTGCCAACGTCTCTCCGTCAGATGTCTCGTCTTCCTTTGACCTCCCTGCAAAAAAGCCGGATCTGGACAAGCAGCGAAAGCTCGATGCGGCGATGGATCAGATCCGTCAGCGGTTCGGAAAAGATGCCATCATGCGCGGCTCACACCTTGCACGGCCTGTGTCCCGCACCGATCCGTCCGACTCATGAATATCCGCATGCCCGTTCCCCGACAGCATATGACCGGCCGACACGGATTTACTTTCCTTCACGAATCTCCTTTTTCCGCTTGACACACGGTAAAACGGGGCGTAAACTAAGCATAATTGTAAAAAAAGGAGTGTTTATTATGGAAAAAAAGAATATTGACTGGTCTAACATCGGATTCGGCTATATCCCGACAGACAAGCGTTTTGTTTCAAATTACAAAAACGGCGCATGGGATGAGGGCACTCTGACCTCTGATGCTACTGTTACCATTTCCGAGTGTGCAGGCGTCCTGCAGTATGCACAGACCTGCTTCGAGGGAATGAAGGCGTACACGACCGAGGACGGCCGTATCGTTACCTTCCGCCCGGACCTGAACGCAGCCCGTATGGTAAGCTCCTGTGAAAGACTTGAGATGCCGGTATTCCCGGAGGACCGTTTTGTACAGGCGGTCGTTGATACCGTAAAGGCAAATGAAGCATATGTTCCGCCTTATGGATCAGGCGCTACGCTCTATATCCGTCCGTACATGTTCGGAAGCGACGCAGTCATCGGTGTAAAGCCGGCGAATGAGTACCAGTTCCGTGTGTTTGTCACTCCGGTAGGCCCGTACTTCAAAGGCGGCGTAAAGCCGATCACGATCCGTGTCTGCGACTACGACCGCGCAGCACCTCATGGCACCGGTCACATCAAGGCCGGTCTGAACTATGCGATGAGCCTGTACGCGATCATGGATGCGCACCGTCAGGGCTATGATGAAAATATGTACCTCGACGCAGCGACCAGAACGAAGGTCGAGGAGACCGGCGGAGCGAACTTCCTGTTCGTCACAAAGGACAATAAGGTCGTTACCCCGAAGTCCAACAGCATCCTGCCGTCCATCACCCGTCGTTCTCTGCTCGTCGTAGCAAAGGATTACCTCGGACTGGACGTTGAGGAGCGCGAGGTTTACTTCGATGAAGTAAAGGATTTCGCAGAGTGTGGCCTTTGCGGTACCGCAGCTGTCATCTCTCCGGTCGGCAAGATCGTGGATCATGGCAATGAGATCTGCTTCCCGAGCGGCATGACCGAGATGGGACCGATCACAAAGAAGCTGTATGAGACACTGACCGGCATCCAGATGGGCCGCATTGAGGCTCCGAAGGGCTGGATCAAAGTAATTGAGTAAGTTCTGATTTTCTATATATGCAACCCCTGGGAATGTTTGATCTGATATTCCCAGGGGTTGTTATTTTTCGTCATGCTATTCATTTATTGTTATCCGCACAGGCCCACGGCTCTACCAATAGACCGGAAGCTTTTATCATTTATCTTCCCATCTGCCGCAGCCGCTCCTCAATACTCCGGCTCGCATCATCCAGCAGCAGCTGCTTATTATACCGGTAATAGCGCTCGCACTCATGCTCTCCGAGGAATTTCACACTATAATAATCGCTGTTCAGCTCGGTGATAAAAATGACCATCTCCTGTCCGCCGCCATAGGCTTCTTCCACAAAATCAAAGGCATGCTCCAGCATGGCAAGCGCCTCCGTCTCCTTCGCATCCAGCGCATCCTGTGCCTCATTGAACCAGCTGCGAATACAGGCAAACGCTCCCTCTGCCGTCGCTGCCTCTCTTTCATCCAAAGCAAACAGTCGGCTGGCATAATGCTCCAGTGTCTTTTGCACCGCCCGATAAATATGATCCTCACGACGGGTCAGAAGCTCCGCACGATGCTTTGCCTCATATTCCCCGGCAAATGCTTCCACTGCCGCCTGTACCCTGCGCTGCGGCTCTGTCACTGCCTCCCCCTCAAGCAGCTGCATACGCAGCTTCTTCAGCTCGCCAAAGAGCAGCTCCAGCTCCGCCCGTTTCTGAAATATCGCTGCAAATGCTCTTCTGCACCTGGCCAGCAGCAGACTGAGCACACTCAGCCGTTCATCAAACGACGCATTTCCTGCTTTTTTCAGAAGCAGCGGATCGATCTTGCCCTGCAGCACCGCATCCAGCTGATAATCCATCTGATATTTATAATACAGCTCCAGATAGTTTGCAAAATCTTTGGCGATCTTTTCATGCTGAATATACTGCACGACCACATCCCGATCCATATTTTTTTGCAGCTGCTCATAGACATAAAGCATCTGCGAGAGATCCTCCCAGCCACGCGGCGTCGCAAATTTTCTGCCGTCGACCGTCGTCTCCATCCGGTAAAAATTCGTCGTCCGCGTCGTCAGATAGGCAATGACTGCCGGATGCAGCTGATTCTGTACCGCATATTCCTTCCATACTGCGAAGTCCGGCTCCACCTCTATTTTTTTCACACGGTCCATCGTGACGACATCGAACTCCCGGACAGATTTATTATACTCCGGCGGATTTCCTGCTGCCACGATCACCCAGCCCTGCGGAATCGCATGATTTCCGAACATCTTGCACTGCAGAAACTGCAGCATTGCCGGAGCGAGCGTCTCAGACACGCAGTTGATCTCATCGATAAAGAGAATGCCCTCCGAAAGTCCGGTCTGCTCCATTTTATTATAGATCGACGCGACAATCTCGCTCATCGTATATTCCGTGACGGCGTATTCCTTTCCGCCGTACTCATGCTTCGAGATAAACGGCAGACCGATCGCACTCTGCCTCGTATGGTGCGTGATCGTATAGGCCACGAGCCCGATGCCGCACTCCTTTGCGATCTGCTCCATGATCTGCGTCTTGCCAATACCCGGCGCGCCGAGCAGCAGCACCGGCCGCTGCCGGATCTGCGGAATCACATAAGCCCCGTATTCATCCTTCAAAAGATATGCCTCGATCGCATCCTTGATCTCCTGCTTTGCACGCTTAATATTCATCCTCTTGTCTCCTCTCCAGATCCTCTTCCTCCAGGATCAGCCTGATCGCCCACGGCGGCACATCCACATCCCGGTAGTCCTCCTTCAGAAAGACAAATGCCGTCTCATACGGCGGCTTCTTTACCGGAAATGTCCCATAACCATCTGTAAAATAAATGAGTCCTCGCAGCCGCGTAAATGCCTTTCTCGCCAGCAGCTCCTGCACATAGGCGAATGCCGGCCGAAAATCGGTACCGCCAAAACCTCTGACCGTAAAATGCCGCATGTAATCATCAAATTCCTTTTTACTGCGGATCACAACATCTTCCTGTACCTTGTCATCACACTGGATGATATGGATGTGCAGCCGCCTGAAAAAGCTCTCCGACTCCTGCAAAATTGCACACGTCTGCTCCAGAAAGCTTTTGATCAGCTCGCCCTTGCACGACATCGAGGTATCGACCACAATAACAAAATCCTCGATTTTCTGCTGCTCCTTCGTCTCAAGCGGCTCGATCAGCGGCATATTGCCATAGAGCTCCATTCCATAATTGTAAAAAATATAGTCAAAGGAATCCAGGTCGACCTGCATTTCCTCCTTCAGCACACAGAACTTCCGCAAAAACTCCCGATAGTCATAGCGCTGCCGACTCTCGGCCGCGATCTCCTCCTCCAGGCTTCGCACATCATCCGCCGCTTCTTTGGAAAATGTCTCGATCTCCGTCTGCATCCGGTCTCTGATATCATCCCATCGCTGCTTCTGCGGCTGCGGCATGTTCGGGTTCTTCTGTGATTCCTCTTCCCAGTGGCTGTGGTCATCGACCCGGAATTCCCGTACGAGCTGCTCAAAGCGCATCGTCTGCGGATGCTCCAGGCAAAGCTCCCGGTACACCTTTTGTGCCGTCACGGTTCCTCCTGCCTCCTTCAGCTTCCGGTAATACTCCCGCCGCAGCATCGTCTTTGGCACATGCACGACCCGCAGCTGCAGCCCGTCGATCACGTATTCCACCGCGATGTCACAGGCCAGATTCCAGTACTGCTTATCCCGCTCCTTCCGGATCCACAGATGCCCAAAGAGGCAGTGCAGCAGGCTGTGCAGATAGGCCCGCGCCACCCGCACTCTTCCGGTACGGAAAAGATCGGCAAGCGCATCCGGCTGAAAATACAAATGCACCCCATCCGTGCCGACCGGACGGATCTGCCCGTCCGGCACAAACTGTAAAGAGGAAAGTGCCACATCCAGAAACCGCATATTCAGGTAGAGCTCATTGCGCGCCACCCGCAGAATTTCCATCCCGATCCCGATAAAGTCGAGCTGCTGCTCATCGCTTGCATATATTGGATTCATGTAACCGCCTCTTTTCTTTCCGAACCATTGTGAGATTCCACCTTATAGCTCAAATCTTCTCTTCACTTCCGGCTTCTTCTCATGCACATGTCGGTACTCCATCGCATACCCAAGCGCCTCTGCAAAGCCGACACGCCCGGCCCGCTCTGTCAGAGCATCCAGAAAGGCCAGAACTACCGGCTCATGGCCAAAGCCCGGACCTTCGCAGTACCAGCGAATGCCGTCCATATCCCGAAGCTCGGTAAAATATGCTGCAAACAGCTGTGGATTTTCGCGCAGATATGTCTCATACTGCTCCCTGGCCTGCCTGCCGAGGGCGTGTGGAAACCGCAGCCGTCCACAGACTAGCCGCACCAGCAGACGCTCCGGCTCCTGCGCCACCGCATACGGAAACAGCCGGTCATACTGAGTAAAATCAATTCTCCGCCCCTCAAAGCAGTTCCGATAACGCATCCCGGAGCCGTGCACATGCGTCTCCAGAATCCGTGCCGGGGTGTTTTCCACACCCTCCTCATAGAACTCCGGATACATTAGTTCTGCTATCTGCTGTGATGTATCGTTCCACCGGACATGAAGCGCCTCATGCACCTCATCGAGCATATCCTTCAAAGTCGAAGACCCGGACGCATCGGTTGTAAGTACTACCTCGCAGATGTGATGACAACCGGTAAACACACCGGTTCCCCAGTCTGCAAGCTGTCCGGTAAACGTCAGCTTCCGCAGATGATCGCAGTTGTAAAGGCAGTATCTTCCGACCCGCACAATGCTCCCAGGCAGTTCCAGCTCCTCCAGCTGTTCTCCGCAAAGCGCCGGGATCTGCGCCTGCCGCAGCCTCTGATAGCGCTGGTGCGACGTCAGTACCTCATCCTCCTCCGGCACGAGCATCGACCGGCCAAGCTGAAGCCTCCCTGCTGCCAGCTCCTGTTCGAGCAGCTGCTGGTCCATATGTGCAGAAAACGCATACGGCGCCAGCTCTGTGACCGGTAGCCCGTCGATCATCCCCGGCACCGCCGCTTTCGTATCACGAGAAAAACAGCGCCGGATGACTGCGCTGTTTCCCTTTCTTTCATATGCAAATGCCTGTATTTCTTCTGATCCGTCCATTTTCATCCTCCGGTTACAGCCGCTCCCTACAGCTGTGTCTGTACAAAAATATCATAGATCGCGCGGACTGCATTTTCGAAGTCTTCATTGCGGACACCGATGATAATATTCAGCTCACTGGATCCCTGGTCGATCATCTTAACATTAATCCGCGCGTGAGACAGCGCTGCAAAAATACGTCCTGCAGTACCACGGTTCGCCCGCATGCCACGTCCTACGACTGCGATCAGAGCCAGCCCGGATTCAAGATCAAGCGTATCCGGCTGTACGGCACGGTGAATTCCGGAGATCACATTCTGCTCCTTCTCCATGAACTCAGACTGATGAACGATAACGGTAAACGTATCGATTCCGGACGGCACATGCTCAAAGGAAATGCCGTTCTCCTCAAATACCTGCAGCACCTTTCTTCCAAAACCGATCTCGGAGTTCATCTGATCTTTTTCGATATTGATCGCACAGAAGCCCTTCTTACCCGCAATTCCGGTAATCGTAAACCGCGGCTGGCGGCAGGTGCTCTCCACGATCAGAGTACCCGGATCCTGCGGACGGTTTGTATTTTTAATGTTGATCGGAATACCTTCCTTGCGAAGCGGGAAGATCGCATCTGCATGCAGTACGGTCGCTCCCATATAGGAAAGCTCGCGCAGCTCCCGGTACGTGATCGTCTCGATCGTCTCCGGATTCTGTACGATGTGCGGATCGGTCACTAGGAAACCGGAAACATCGGTCCAGTTCTCATACAAATCTGCATGCACAGCACGCGCCACGATCGATCCGGTGATGTCGGAGCCGCCTCTGGAAAAGGTCTTGATGCTGCCATCCGGCATTGCGCCGTAGAAGCCCGGAATCACCGCACGCTCTGTCTCTCCCAGGCGGGCCCGCATCTTTTCATCGGTCTTCTCTGCGTCAAATACACCGTCCTCATCGAAACAGATCACTTCTGCCGCATCGATGAAGTCGTATTCCAGATAAGCCGCAAGTACGATTCCATTCAGATATTCGCCTCTGGATGCTGCGTAATCACTGCCCGCGTGCTGCTCGAACCGCTCCCGGATCTCTTTGAACTGTTCCTCCAAAGAGAGCTCCAGCCCAAGTCCGTCGATGATCTCCTGATAGCGCGCCTGAATCGCCGCGATCTTTTTCGTGAGTGCCTCGGCATCACCGGCCGCACTGTAGCAGTCATAGAGCATGTCCGTGACCTTCGTATCCTTCGATCCGCGCTTCCCCGGCGCCGACGGCACTACATATCTTCTGTCCTTATCCGCATGAATGATCTCGCTGACCTTGCGAAACTGCTCTGCACTTGCGAGCGAGCTTCCGCCGAATTTTACTACTTTTTTCATCCCTGAGGTTCCTCCGATTCTTTTCTCTACATGTACTCCCAGAAAGGCGTATCCGCACCTGTTCTGATACAACATTTTAGCGGATACGCCTGTATTTGTCAAAGCCTTTCTTTACTGCTTTACCCTATCACATCGCTCATATCATAAAAACCGGCCGGCTTTCCTGCCATGAATTTGGCTGCCTGTACCGCACCCTTGGCAAAAATGCCGCGGGAGTAGGCCGTATGCTTGAACTCCACAATCTCATCCATGCCAGCGAAAATCACCTCATGCTCGCCGACGATACTGCCTCCGCGTACGGCGCTGATGCCGATCTCCTGCGGATCACGCTTCTCTCTACGCTGGCTGCGGTCATACTGATAAGTATATACATTTCCCAGTGCCTCATTCATGCTGTCTGCCATCGCAAGCGCCGTTCCGCTCGGTGCATCTACCTTGCGGTTGTGATGCTTCTCGACAATCTCGATATCAAAGCCTGCCGGAGCCAGCGTCCTTGCTGCTTCCTTCAGCAGCTTCAGCAGCATATTTACACCGAGGGACATATTCGCGGATTTCATTACAGCGACCTTTTTGCCTGCCTCACGAATCTGCTCCATCTGCGCATCTGTATAACCGGTCGTACACAGAACCGCCGGAACATTTTTCTCCATGCAATAGGTCAGGATCGCGTCCAGCGCCTTCGGGGATGAAAAATCAATCAGCGCATCTGCCTTTACATCGCAGTCCTTCAGACTCGCAAATACCGGATAGGAGGCATCCTTCGTCTCTGACAGATCAATGCCTGCTACAATCTCTACTTCCGCATCCGCTGCCGCTATTTCCGTCACCACATGCCCCATATGGCCGCTGCAGCCGCATAAAATAATCTTCGTCATACTTTTTCCTCGTCTTCCTTCGTCTATTTTACTGCAATGCCGCTGTTTACAAGTGCCTTGCGCAGCTTCTCTTCATTTGCCGCCTCCATCGTGCAAAGCGGTGCACGGAGCGGTCCGACCTCCTTACCCATCAGATTCAGGGCTGTCTTGACCGGAATCGGATTCACCTCACAGAACAGCGCATCGATCAGTTCGATCGCCTGCAGCTGCAGCTCGCAGCTCTTCTTCACATCGCCCTCCAGATAGGTCGTCGCGATGTCATGTGCCAGCTCCGGCGCCACATTGGACAGGACGGAAATCACACCGCTGCCGCCAAGCGCCATGACCGGAACGATCTGGTCATCGTTTCCGGAATAGAGCTCTACGTTTCCCTTTGCAAGGCTCATCAGCTTTGCCACCTGAGAAATATTGCCGGATGCTTCCTTGACACCGACGATATTTTCTACATGCTCCGCAAGCCATACGATTGTCTCCGGCTGAAGATTGCATCCGGTACGGCTCGGTACATTGTAAAGGATGATCGGAAGCTTTACAGACTCTGCGATCTTTGAGAAATGAAGCTTCAGTCCCTTCTGTGTCGCCTTATTGTAATATGGTGTCACGAGCAGCAGCGCATCCGCACCGTATTTTTCTGCCTCGGTCGACAGATAAATCGCTGTATCCGTCGCATTAGAACCCGTACCCGCGATGACCGGAACCCGGTGATTGACCTTCTCGACTGCATATTTGATCACAGCCAGATGCTCCTCGTGGGTGAGTGTGGATGCCTCTCCGGTCGTGCCGCAGATGATGATCGCATCCGTACCTCTTGCGATCTGCTCCTCCAGAAGCTCACCTAATTTGTCATAATTTACTTCCTCATTGTCGTACATCGGTGTGACGATCGCCACTCCTGCGCCCTTAAATACTGACATTTTTATCCTCCTCCTAATGATATGTCTTAACTGAATACTGCTTCGCAGCTTATGCTTATTGCTTTGCGCAATTGAAGCAGTGGACTTGCTTGATTCGGTTAAAAAAAGGACTGTCCGGAGGCAGTCCCAAAGAATCTCATTTCATTTCTTCAAGATAGCCCTCCATCGAAATCCGATGACAGTCATATGCTTCTTCAGCCTATGCCCAAGAATACGGCTTCAGGTGCTGTAATCTTTCGGCGCTCTCCCCTTTTCACGGCATTCGCCTGTGCCTGAACACATCCTGCCATGTACTGATGAAGTGCGCAACCTCTATCATTGTTCCTGTTTAATTTTTACTATAACACTGCCTTCCTCGCTTGTCAACCGCCTTGCACGATATGCGGCGGAGATTCCGCTCATCCGTTCTGCCAATCACGCGACGGCTGCTGCTTCGCAGTCATCTCCGCGGCAATCAGTCTTCCTCGCAAAAATGACTGTCCGATGTCCTGCGGTATGGCGTGGTCATCTCTGTCACCTCGTCGACATACGGCCAGAGCTCCTCGCACCGGCTTGTCCCGGTCAGATACAGCTCCATTCCGCTGCCTAACTGGTCGATCAGCTTCTTCAGCTCATCTATCGTGACGATCCCCCGATCCGTCAGACCGAGTATCTCGTCGAGAATCAGCACATCGCATTCCTCTGTCTGGATCACCTTACGCGCAAAATTCAGGCCATTTTTTATATTCAGATTTTCTTCTTCCTTCTCCTGCTCTGTCAGGCTCTCATAATTCTGCGGAAACTTTTCAAATCGGAAGAGGCGGATCTGTGGCTCCAGCTGTTTGAAAAATTCTTCCCTCTCACATGTATGCTTCTTTTTCAGAAAACGGATCACTACCACACTCTTACCGCCGCTCGCCTCCCGGAAGCCTTTTCCGAGCGCCGCTGACGTCTTTCCCATGCCGACGCCGCAGAAGATGTGTATATATCGTCTGCTCATGTTTCACCTCGAACCGTATATTCACTGCCGATGAACAATCGGCAGTGTTCTGGTTTTCTGATTGCTATTTTACTACACATACAGCATGATTGCAAGAGCGGGTATCTGCTGCTCTGAACTGTTAGTCGACATATTCCAGCTTGCTCACCGATACTTCATACGCCACCCTTTTTTCCGTCGTGTCATCGTCCAGCTTTTTGACGTACTCACGGCTCTGGATGCGGCCCCATATCTGAACATGGCCTCCGACCTCGAAGCCGGAAGTAAAGCGCGCATTTCTTCCCCAGCAGATGCACGGAATGTAGTCGGACTTTCCATATGGCCGGTTCACCGCCAGCAGCATATCTGAAATCTCCCGGCCAAGCGGTGTCCGACGGTAGATCGGTGTCTTGCAGATGTAGCCGTCCAGAAATATCTGGTTGCTCTTTACTTTATCACCCTCTCCATCCACAAAGCTGATCTCTCTGGCGAACACGGAAAGCACCAGCCGGTTTTTCTTCTCCTCATGCCGGTTGTACGAACGAAACTGACCGAAGATCTGTATGTATTCCCCCTGATAGTCCTGCGTAACATCAATCAGCCGCTCCGAAATCATTACCGGAATGGTATCCGTAGATTCGCTCAGTCGCTGCACGGAAACATCCACCATGTAGAAGCCCTCTCCAAACACCTCATGGCTGAACACAAAGCCGGAGATGATTTTTCCCATGATGGATACCTGATTGTTTTCAATAATCTTATCTGTCATAACCCCTGTTCTCCCTTCTTCATCCGAAGTATCTTGTATTTTTTATATTAACCATCTTATTCGGCCACCCGGTATTTTATACCTGTTTTTGCCCGGTTTTTTGCAGTTTTTTTTCGAATCCCTACTTGTAATCTCGCAAAATTGTGCTAAACTGTATCGGGTACGCATGTAGACAATGGATTATAATAATAAGAAGAAAAAGAGAGAGTGCAGGCTATATGAAGAGAGAAGATGTAAGAAACATAGCAATTATCGCGCATGTCGACCACGGCAAGACGACGCTGGTCGATGAGCTGCTGAAGCAGAGCGGCGTTTTCCGTGCCAATCAGGAGGTCGCGGAGCGCGTCATGGATTCGAATGATCTGGAGCGCGAACGAGGTATCACGATTCTTTCCAAAAATACAGCAGTATTTTATAAGGATACAAAAATCAACATCATCGACACACCGGGCCACGCAGATTTCGGCGGCGAGGTAGAACGTGTCCTGAAAATGGTAAATGGCGTAATCCTTGTGGTCGACGCATTTGAGGGCGCTATGCCGCAGACCAAATTTGTGCTGCGCAAGGCGCTGGAGCTGAATCTGCCGGTCATCGTATGTATCAATAAAATCGACCGTCCGGAGGCACGTCCGAATGAGGTCATCGACGAGGTACTGGAGCTGTTCATCGATCTGGACGCCTCCGACGAGCAGCTCGACTGCCCGTTCATCTTTGCTTCCGCAAAGGGCGGCTACGCGACCCGCAACCTGAATGATGAGCCAAAGAACATGGTTCCGCTCTTTGAGACAATTCTGGACTACATCCCGGCTCCGGAAGGTGATGAGAACGGCCCGACGCAGATGCTGATCAGCACGATCGACTACAATGAGTATGTCGGCCGGATCGGTGTCGGAAAGGTCGACCGCGGTACTGTCTCTGTCAACCAGGATGTGGTTGTCGTAAACCACCACGATCCGTCCAAAAAATATAAAGTAAAAATCAGCAAGCTCTATGAGTTTGACGGCCTGAATAAGGTGGATGTACAGTCCGCTACCGTCGGTTCTATCGTAGCGATTTCCGGTATCGCGGATCTGCATGTCGGAGATACGATCTGTGCGGTTGACGCTCCGGAGCCGATTCCATTCCAGAAGATCTCCGAGCCGACGATCTCTATGAATTTCATCGTCAACGACAGCCCGCTTGCCGGTCAGGAGGGTAAATTCGTCACCTCCCGCCATCTGCGTGAGCGTCTCTTCCGCGAGCTGAATACCGATGTCAGCCTGCGCGTCGAGGATACGGAAGACACCGATACATTCAAGGTATCCGGTCGCGGCGAGCTGCATCTCTCCATTCTGATTGAGACGATGCGCCGCGAGGGCTACGAGTTCGCAGTCAGCAAGGCAGAGGTCATCTACCACACCGATGAGCGTGGCAAAAAGCTCGAGCCGATGGAGCTCGTATATGTCGACGTTCCGGAAGAATTTGCAGGCACCGTCATCCAGAAGCTTAGCCTTCGTAAGGGCGAGCTGCAGGGAATGGGCGCAGGTCAGGGCGGCTACACCCGTCTGGAGTTCTCAATCCCGTCCCGTGGACTGATCGGCTACCGTGGCGATTTTATGACTGATACAAAGGGAAATGGTATCATGAATGCAGTCTTCGACGGCTATGGCCCGTACAAGGGAGACCTGCAGTACCGCAGCCAGGGATCTCTGATCGCATTTGAATCCGGCGAAGCGGTTGCTTATGGCCTCTTCAACGCACAGGACCGCGGCGCCCTGTTCATCGGACCGGGCGAAAAGGTATATTCCGGTATGGTCATCGGCCAGAGCGCAAAGCCGGAGGACATCGAACTGAATGTCTGCAAGACCAAGCATCTGACCAATACCCGTTCCTCCGGTTCCGACGAAGCACTGAAGCTCACACCGCCGAAGATCCTGAGTCTGGAGCAGGCTCTCGAGTTCATCGATACGGACGAGCTGCTTGAGGTCACCCCGAAGAGTCTGCGCATCCGCAAGAAGATTCTGGATCCGACCATGCGAAAGCGTGCGATGATCCGGAAAAAGAATGCGAACTAAAGCTGCTCCTAAGGACTTATAAATTTTACAGGCTATAAATAAAACGGCTACATATAGAATCCTCTTTTCTGTTTTCTATATGCAGCCGTTTTTCCATTTGTAAAGCGGACATTCGCAGTCCATCCCTGCAGCTCTGCTGGCAGGGTCTAGCTTCGCTACTTGCTCATGAACGCAGGCATCAGTTCTCAAGGATGCGCAGTCCGATCTTCCATCGGCCCGGCTCATGCAGCAGCGTCTCATACTCTTCCTCCGTCAGAACCTCTTTTAGCTCCTGCTGCTCTCCCTCTTCCACCACCGCATGCAGACAGTCCGTAAAGCAAAGCCGTGGATAGAGCACGCACCACCAGTTATGTCCCTTTGCCTCGCCAAGCCGGATACGCAAGGCCTCATACCAGCCCGCCGGAAAGGTACAGGTACCGTAGGTACGTTCCGGAAAATATACCGTCTCGATCGCAGCTGTCGCGCGGTAAGACTGATGCTGCCCGACAAGCGTCTGGTTGGCTACGGCTTCGATTTCCGGGAGATGGCCCTTGAGGCATTGCAGGATTTCATCTCGCTCCGGGTTTGCCTTTCCTGTTGTTTCTTCTTTTTTCAAATCACTCTCTGCCTTATCCGTTGATGTAATTGCCCTCTTCCCTGTTTCTGATATATCCTCCATCCACTGAAGCACCGCATCCCGCACCTGCAGCTTTACTGCCTGATCTTCTCCGCTGTCGCTGTTTGCGAGCACATGAAAGCGCAGCACCTCCCCGGCGATCCCCTGCTGAATCCGCGACTGCTGTGCCGAAGAGATCAGTAACTGCATCAGAAATGAAAGAATCAGCATTCCTGCAAACATCCATATTTTCTGAAAGTATCTGTGCCAATTGTATCGCATCCGCACTTCTGGCTTCTCCACCATTCTGCCTGATGCACGACTCCCTATTTCTTTTTCATTTCTTCGCATATATTTTTTCAACATAAAAGGCAACCCTCCTTTACCTGGAGTGTTGCCTCTGAATTTCCTCTTATGCAAGCTATACGCCTTTTTCAATCTTTGTTCTTTTTCCGATTACAGTAATTGCTGTTTTTACTTCAGTACCGAATCTTCACTCTCCGGCAGGATCTGTGCCAGTACGATGCCGACAAGTGCGGAAAGCGCCAGTCCGGAGATCGTTACGGTGCCGTATACCGGAATGCTGTCGCAGCCGATACCGAGTACGAGGATGACAGCTGCGATCATCAGGTTGCGGCTGTCACCGAAGTTCAGACGCTCATTTACGATAATACGTACACCGACGGAAGAGATCATTCCGTACAGTACAATGGAAATACCGCCAATAACCGGGCTCGGGATGCTCGTGATGACTGCTCCGATCTTTCCGAAAATACCGAGCAGGATCGCAAAGACTGCTGCAATACGGATGATGGACGGGTCATAGTTCTTTGTAACTGCAAGGACGCCGGTGTTCTCACCATAGGTCGTATTGGCCGGTCCGCCAAGAAGTCCTGCTAAAGCCGTTGCCAGTCCATCACCGAGAAGTGTGCGGTGTACGCCCGGATCTACCATAAAGTTCTGTCCGGTCACGGCGCTATTCGTCGTGATATCGCCGACATGCTCTACCATCGTGACAAGTGCGATCGGTGCGATCGCAAGAATCGCATCTGCCCGGAATACCGGTGCGCAGAGCAGCTGATCGCGGATGCTCTTATCCATGAAGGAGAAGAAGTGTGCCTCCCTAACGGTTGTAAAATCACAGAAGCCCATCGCATAGCTGACAATAAAACCAACGATAATCGCAAACAGAATCGGCATCAGATTAAAGATACCTTTTGCAAAAATTGAGATTGCAATGACCGTTGCCAATACACAGACTGTAACAAGCAGTGCTTTGAGATTGAACTCTCCGTTTACGTAAAACGCATTGTTGATCGCTGAGGAACTTAAGCGCAGTCCGATGACGATGATGACCGGACCGGTAACGATCGGCGGAAGCACTTTATTAACCTTCTCATATCCGACCAGCTTGATAATCAGTGCAAATGCTACATAGACAAGACCGGCTATGATCAGAGCGCCCTTGGTCGCTGCCAGCTTTTCCAGAAAGTCCGGATCGCCTGCTCTGGAATTGCCGATAACCGCCATAATTCCACCCATAAATGCAAAGCTTGATCCAAGGAATACCGGTACCTTTCTCTTTGTGACCAGGTGAAACAGCAGTGTACCAAGACCCGCACAGATCAGTGTGATCGATGTGTTCAGTCCGGTCAGTGCCGGTACGAGCACGGTCGCACCGAACATAGCCAGAACATGCTGAATTCCGAGAATCAGCTTTTTTCCTGTGGTTTTCTCCATTTTCTCTCTCCTTCTGTGTGATGATACAAGGGGGCAAAACACTTTTTATCCCCAACATCATGTGATTGCACGCACAAATAATTCTGCGCGTAATTTGCTTACTCCTGCTTCGCGTGCTTTACATCCAGCACGCGAAGCGCACAGACTGCAGCCTCCAGATATGGATTTCTTGCATTTGCAAATGCTCCCGCATCAGAAAGCTCCGTCAGGGACGGATCAATCGGAAGCTTGCCGCCTACCGCAAGACCAAGCTCCTTCGCCGCCGCATCCACCTTGCTTTTTCCGAATACCGGAATTTCTTTTCCGCAATCCGGGCATTTCAGATAACTGAAATTCTCTACCACGCCAAGTACCGGGATGTTCATCATTTTTGCCATATTGTAGGCCTTCTTGACGATCATCTGTACCAGTTCCTGCGGGGATGTGACAATCACGATACCGTCGATCGGCAGTGACTGAAATACGGTAAGCGGAACGTCACCGGTTCCCGGCGGCATGTCCACGAGCAGGTAATCCAGCTCGCCCCAGATCACATCGGTCCAGAACTGCTTTACCATATTTGCAAGAATCGGTCCGCGCCAGATGACCGGGGACTCCGGATCCGGCATCAGCAGGTTGATAGACATGACCTTGATCTCATTGTCCGTCAGCACCGGAAGGATTCCGTTGTCATCTGCCTGCGCCGGGCCGGTCAGCCCGTACATCCGCGGAATTGACGGGCCGGTGATGTCCGCATCCATAATGCCGACACGATAGCCTGCCGCTGATAGTTCATTTGCCAGTGATGCAGTCACCATCGACTTTCCGACGCCTCCCTTTCCACTGACGATTCCGATCACATGCTTTACATCGGAATAGACATTCATCTCGGCTGCAAAGCTCTGCTTCTGCTTCGCGCTTGCACAGCCTTCGCAGCTTTCCTTTGAGCAGCTTGAGTTGCTGCACTCTCTTTCTGCCATTTTTGACACCTCCTGTTCAACTGCTGCACAGTCCAGAGGGTCACATTTGTTCGTTCCCCCATCTGCGCACGCAACAACACGACGGTACTTCTGTTCTGTCCGTCGTGTCTGCATATCCTTATTATTCTAAATCAAAACCTGCCTCTATGCAAGCGCTTTTTCATACTTTTCCTTTTCTTATCGGACATAAAAGCAATGAGTTTCTACAACTCTTCCAGCAGCCGCCTTAAATACCGACCGGTCACACGCGAAAAATTCTGAATGTCCCGGATATAGGCAAAATCCCGTCCGAAAATTTTCTTTTCCGCTGCCAGATCTTTTTCCCGTCCTGCAAAGACACCGAGCACATACACACCCTGACTGCGAAGCTTCCGGATCTCATAGGCCGTATCTTTCACCGCATATTCCCCGTAATACGGCTGCGGATTGTGGCTGTTCGGACGGTTCACAATGATATCATTCGGCCGACCGTCGCTTAAGACAATCAGAATTTTCCCCTCCTCCGGACGAGCCAGCAGTCCATCCCCGGCAGCCCTGATCGCAAGTCCGTCCCGATTGTTTGCAGAGGTGGTATAGTCCAGAATTTTCCGATTCTCCGACCGGGGCGCATCATATTCCCGGAATCGCTGCAGCACTGTATAGTCCCAGAAGCTGCAAAAGCTCATGATCCGATGCGGCACCTGATTGCAGCTTAAGGCTTCGCTGATAATATATGCCTGCAGCGCTACCTGTCCCTGCCGGTCCCGCTGAGAACCGCTTGCATCCATCAGGATATCCACGACAAACTCCGAAGAAAAACGCTTTCGTGTCTTCTCAAAGAGCTTCCCCGGATCTTCCATCCTTCCGACGCGCCACAGACGTGCCGGAAGGATCTTTCCGGTCTGTGAAAGCGACTGTTCCGGCTCCTGTCTCCGGCGCAAAGCCTGGGAAAGCTCTGCACTTAGGTGCTCAATACTGCGGTTCAGCATGTTTTTATTGTTGCGGTAAAGGACACGGTTCTTTTCTGCGTGACGTCTCGCATTCACATACTGCGCATTGCTGCGTACCGGATTTGCCAGAATACCATCGGTAAAATACAGACTGCAGTCTGCATGCGCCCCTCTGCACAGCCGCAGGTTCACCCGCTTCTGCTCCGGCTCTGATAAGTAAGATTTTCCGTAGTTCAGCTCTATGTAGGAGTACATCTTTGCGGCGGCCTTTTCATCGATTATGATGACCTTCCGTCCATTTCCACGCTGTGCCTGTTCCTCTTCCTCCTGCTCATCCTCGAGATGAACGACGCGGCTGTTCAGGCGTTTCATATATTCCTCCAGGAAATCCTCCAGGCTTTCCTCCTCCAGGTATTCCCGCCAATCCGACTCCAGCAGTTCCTCCGGTGTGGTATCCAGTACAAATGCCAGATCCCCGTGCTTCTGTAAAAAACTCCGGTCAATCAGTGTATTATATAGCTCATCTGTGACGCGAATCAGATCCATTGTATCTGTCGCATGCTCCAGCGCCCGGATTTTTGCCACTGCGTTTGCAAGCTGCTTTTCACAATACCAGTTATCATCCAGACAGCCTCGCAGCAGCGCAATCTTCAACCGCCCTAAAAGACTCGAACTCATTTTTTCAAAGGAATATTCCAGCAGATCCTCAAAGGCTCTGCGCCGCAGCTCTGATATCCCGGGCCGCTCCTTTACTGCCAGCGGATAGGAGGCCGCATCCACGCACAGCTGCGCCAGCTCCACCAGACGCTGTTCATCCGCACCATAGTACGCTTTTTTGATCAGGTACATACTGAGCATGCTCACATCATAATAGCGTGCAAACGCGCCCTGCTTCGCAGCATCGTAGAGGCAGACATATCTGGATTTCGTATAAAATGCGGACTCTACCTTTGTATCCAGCGCATAATCCCCGCTCACCGTCCACATCAGGTTTCGGATGCGGTTCTCCGCTTCCAGCTGCAGATCATTCTCATCGTATCCGTAAAGCTGCATGGTTTCTCCTTTCCTTAGTCGGACATTCGCAATCCATCCCTGCAGGTGTGCTGACAGGGCCTAGCTTCGCGATC
>ERZ809224.1270-NODE-1270-length-18922-cov-6.092278_pt1 | contig 18922 bp, 15 predicted proteins | sample MGYA00520513_ERZ809224 | MGnify/ENA primary metagenome ERZ809224 (study PRJEB31576, sample SAMEA3212658) | Homo sapiens | biome: human-gut; feature: human gut; material: fecal | place: Sweden | collected 2012 ... | reverse complement strand
TGGACAGCCTTTATGAAAATGAAGTTTCATTCTATTTTATTATCACAATAGAAAATTTGCAAAGTATGCCGTCATCTATTGTTTAATCACTCTTATTTTGAGCACACCTTCCACATTTCTTATCCTGTCAAGCACATCCTCAGACGCAACGCTGTCCAGGTCAAATAAAGAATAGGCGTAATCACCCTTACTCTTGTTTACCATATTTGCAATATTAATATCCGCAGAGGCAAAAATATCAGTAAACTGTCCCAGCATGTTTTTCACATTGCGGTGATTAATGGCTACACGGCTCACATGTGTACACTCTCCCAGGTTACAGTTCGGATAATTCACAGAATTAATAATATTTCCGTTCTCCAGATATTCCATCAGTTCCTGAACCGCCATCTTCGCACAATTATCCTCTGATTCCTCTGTGGAAGCTCCCAGATGCGGAATAATAATTGCATCCTTAGCGCCCGCTGTCACCGGATTTGGAAAATCGCAGACATATTTTTTAATCTTGCCGATTTTGAGAGCGTTTACTATGACTTCCTCATCTACCAGCAGATCGCGGGCAAAATTAAGAATCACAACACCGTCCTTCATCAGATCAATAGCTGCCTGGTTAATCATTTTTTTTGTAGAATCCATAAGAGGCACATGGATGGTAATATAATCACAAATACGATAAATATCATTTACATCCTTGATATGCTTCACACCTTTGGACAGCTTCCATGCTGCATCCACGGAAATATACGGATCGTATCCATATACTTCCATCCCCAGACTTTCCGCTGCATTTGCCACCTGGATGCCGATAGCTCCCAGTCCAATGATACCAAGCTTCTTTCCCATCAGCTCACAGCCGGCAAATTTCTTTTTCTCTTTTTCTGCTCTCTTTGCAATCTCGTCATTCTGGCGCTCTGACTGTACCCAGTTTACTCCGCCTATAATATCGCGGGAAGCAAGGAGCATACCGGCAATTACAAGCTCCTTTACACCGTTAGCATTTGCCCCGGGCGTATTAAATACGACAATACCTTTATCAGCGCACTTGCCAAGCGGAATATTATTAACGCCGGCTCCCGCACGTGCAATAGCTTCCAGACCTTCGGGCAAATCCAGATCATGCATGGCAGCGCTTCTTACCAGCACTGCATCCGCTTCCTCAAGCTTCTCTACTTTCTCATATCCGTCTGTGAACTGCGCCAGTCCAACATCAGAAATCGGATTTAAACAGGTATACTTCAACATTTTACAGATTCTCCTCTTCAAATTTCTTCATAAATGCAACCAGTGCTTCCACACCTTCATACGGCATAGCATTATAAATACTTGCTCTCATGCCTCCCACTGTGCGGTGTCCTTTCAGATTTTCAAGGCCTGCCGTTTTAGCCTCCCTGACAAATTTTGCATCCAGCTCTTTGTCTCCTGTCACAAACGGTACATTCATCAAAGAACGATCTTCTTTCACAACAGTCCCATGGAACAGCCTGCTGTTATCCAGATAATCATAAAGCAACTTTGCTTTCTTTTCATTACGCTCCTTCATAATCTCCAGACCGCCCATCTTTTTGAGCCATTTGAACACTTTTCCGCACATATAGATGCAGTAGCAGTTTGGTGTATTGTACAGGGAATCTGCATCCGCATGAGTTTTAAATTTCAGCATAGTCGGTGTTCCTTCCAGAACTTCATCTGTAATCAAATCCTCACGGATAATGGAAATTACCATACCTGCCGGCCCGATGTTTTTCTGGACGCCGCCGTAAATGATACCGTACTTGCTGACGTCAACCGGTTCAGAAAGGAAGCAGGAAGAAACATCTGCCACAAGCAGCTTTCCTTTTGTGTTCGGCAATGTTTTATATTTTGTACCATAGATAGTGTTATTCTCACAAATGTAGACATAATCTGCATCCGGACTGATCGGCAGATCGGAGCAATCCGGAATATAAGAAAAGGTTTTATCCTCAGAAGAAGCAATCTTGTTTGCCTTGCCATATTTCTGTGCTTCCTGATACGCTTTCTTAGCCCACTGTCCCGTCACAATATAATCTGCAACACGGTTTTTCATCAGATTCATCGGAATCATGGCAAACTGCTGAGAAGCCCCGCCCTGCAGAAACAATACTTTATAATTATCCGGAATATGCATCAAATCCCGAAGATCCTGCTCTGCTTCGGTTATAATGTCATTAAATACCTGTGAGCGGTGACTCATTTCCATTACCGACATGCCACTGCCTCTGTAATCCAGCATCTCCTCTGCCGCTTCTTTTAATACTTCTTCCGGCAACACAGCCGGACCCGCTGAAAAATTGTACACTCTGCTCACTTTCATATCCTCCTCAACGCTTTGCGTATTTTATGTATCTAACACACTTTATGATAGTACTTTGTTAAAAATTAGTCAACCTTTTATTTCAAATCATCCTGATCAAATACTTCTTCAATCGGAGCGCCTGCCGGAACCATCGGAAATACCTTGTCATCGCAGTCGATCATGCAGTCAATTACTACCGGCCTGCCCAGGGCAATAGCCTTCTCCAGCGCCGGAGCCATCTCCTGCTTCTTGGTCACGCGCATACCTGCAGCACCCAGTGCCTCCGCCACCTTCACAAAATCCACATTGTCATTCAGGATCGTCTGGGAATACCTCTTACCGTAGAAAAGTGTCTGCCACTGACGTACCATGCCAAGTACATGGTTATTGATTACGACCTGAATAATCGGAATATTGTATCTGGCTGCCGTGGCAATCTCATTCATATTCATACGGAAGCAGCCATCACCAGCAATATTGATGACTGTTTTTTCCGGTTTTCCAAGCTTTGCACCTATGGCTGCGCCAACACCGTAACCCATGGTTCCCAGTCCGCCGGACGACAGGAAGGTACGCGGATTTTTATAGCGGTAGTACTGTGCCGCCCACATCTGATGCTGTCCTACATCTGTTGTGATAACTGCCTCGCCTTTTGTCACGCGGTAGATCTCCTCCACCACGAAAGGTCCCGTCAGACCTTCCGGCGCATATTTCAATGGATGCCTTACCGTAATATCATGGATCTTGTTCAGCCACTCGCTGTGATCATGGTCCTCCACTCTCGTATTCAGCCGCTTCAGAACTTCCTTCACATCGCCGATGATACTGCAGTCTACCACAACATTTTTATTAATCTCCGCCGGATCTACATCAATCTGGATAATTTTTGCATTCTTTGCAAAACGACTCGCATTTCCAATCACGCGGTCGCTGAAACGCGCTCCAATCGTGATCAGCAGATCACAATTTGTCACGCCCAGATTGGCCGCCTTTGTGCCATGCATGCCAAGCATACCTGCATAAAGCTCATCCGTGCCGTCAAAAGCACCCTTGCCCATCAAACTGTCTGCAACCGGCGCATGTACCTTCTTCACAAACTCCATCAGCTCTGCGGAAGCACCTGATGAAACGGCTCCTCCTCCCACAAATACAAACGGTTTCTTGCTGTGATTGATCAGTTCAATCGCCTGATCCAGGTCCTTATCTTTGATATACTGGGTACTGCGCTCTACCGGCCATGGTTTTTCAGGAATATACTCTGTTTCCGCTGCCGTCACATCCTTCGTTATATCGACAAGCACAGGACCCGGTCTTCCCTCCTGTGCAATACGGAATGCATCGCGTATCGTCTGCGCAAGCTTTGTCACGTCCTTTACAATATAGTTATGCTTTGTAATCGGCATTGTGATACCTGCAATATCGACCTCCTGGAAACTGTCTCTTCCCAGTAACGGAACTGCCACATTTGCCGTGATCGCTACCATAGGAATCGAATCCATATACGCTGTAGCGATACCGGTCACCAGATTAGTAGCTCCCGGTCCCGATGTCGCCATGCAGACACCAACTTTACCTGTAGCTCTTGCATAACCGTCTGCAGCATGTGCCGCACCCTGCTCGTGAGAGGTCAGGATGTGGTTAATCTCTGAGCTATGTTTGTATAATGCATCATATACATTTAAAATTGTTCCTCCCGGATATCCGAAGACAGTGTCCACGCCTTGTTCCTTAAGGCACTCAATTACAATATCTGAACCATTTAATTTCATGTGTTTTCCTCACTTTTAAATTAATCTCTATTATCTGTCGCCTCATCATCTGCGTGATGTACTATTTTGCTTCCAGTATCGCACCTCTGTTGCCGGATGTTACCATGGACGCATAGCGTGCCAAATATCCTGTCTTAACCTTCGGCTCTCTCGGTGTCCAGTTTTCGCGGCGTTTTGCCAGCTCTTCATCGGAAACAGCCAGCTCCAGTCTGTTTTCCGGAATATTTATCCTGATGATATCTCCTTCTTCTACCAGAGCAATTGGTCCGCCCACCGCAGCTTCCGGTGAAACATGCCCAATAGAGGCGCCCCTTGAAGCACCGCTGAAACGTCCGTCTGTAATCAATGCAACCGTTGAGCCAAGCCCCATGCCCGCAATCTCGGATGTTGGATTCAGCATTTCTCTCATGCCCGGACCGCCCTTCGGCCCTTCATAGCGGATAACGACCACATCACCGTCCTTGATCTTACCGGAAAGAATCGCCTCACACGCATCCTCTTCGCACTCGAAAACTCTTGCAGGACCTTCATGTACCATCATCTCGGGTACGACAGCAGAACGTTTTACCACACTGCCGTCCGGTGCCAGATTGCCGGTCAGAACTGCCAGACCTCCGGTTTTACTGTAAGGATTTTCCACCGGACGGATAACCTCAGGATTACGGTTTACGCAGTCTTTGATATTTTCACCGACCGTTTTTCCAGTGACTGTCATACACTCTGTATGCAGTAATCCGAGCTTATCAAGCTCATGCATTACGGCATAAACACCGCCTGCCTCGTTCAGATCTTCCATATAAGTCGGTCCTGCCGGCGCCAGATGACACAGGTTCGGTGTCTTTGCACTGATCTCGTTTGCAAATGTAATGTCAAAATCCATACCGATCTCATGCGCAATCGCCGGCAAATGCAGCATACTGTTTGTTGAGCATCCAAGTGCCATGTCAACTGTCAGCGCATTCAGAATCGCATTCTCTGTCATAATGTCACGCGGGCGAATATTCTTTCTGTACATCTCCATAACCTGCATACCTGCATGCTTCGCCAGACGGATTCGCTCAGAATAAACAGCCGGAATGGTACCATTCCCCTGAAGTCCCATACCCAAAACCTCGGTTAGACAATTCATGCTGTTTGCAGTATACATACCGGAACAGGAACCGCAGGTCGGACAAACCTTATTTTCAAACTCGCATACATCCTCTGCTGTCATGGTGCCTGCTGAGTATGCTCCTACCGCCTCAAACATACTGGAAAGGCTGCGTTTCTGCCCCTTTACGTGGCCTGCAAGCATCGGTCCGCCGCTTACAAATACGGTCGGCACGTTGATGCGCGCTGCAGCCATCAAAAGTCCCGGGACATTTTTGTCACAGTTCGGAACCATAACCAACGCGTCAAATTGATGTGCAATTGCCATGGCCTCCGTGGAATCCGCAATCAGATCACGGGTAACCAGGGAATACTTCATACCGATATGTCCCATGGCAATACCATCGCACACCGCGATTGCCGGAAATACAATGGGAGTACCGCCCGCCATCGCTACACCCTGCTTCACTGCATTCACAATCTTGTCCAGATTCATATGCCCCGGAACAATCTCATTGTAAGAACTTACGATACCAACCAGCGGACGTTCCAGCTCCTCCTGAGTCATGCCCAGTGCATTAAACAGGGAGCGGTGCGGCGCCTGCTGCACGCCTTTTTTTACATTGTCACTTTTCATTATATTTACCTCCGTCTGTCTATGAAACTATTACTCCGTATTGTCTTTTATGCCATTTTATACTCTTTCTGCAATCAAATCACCCATCTCTTTTGTGCCGACCTTTGTGCAGCCCTCCGACATAATGTCTCCTGTGCGGAAGCCTTCCTTCAGCACCTGTTTGACTGCCGCCTCAACTGCGTCTGCTGCCTCATCCAAATCCAGTGAAAAGCGCAGCATCATAGCCGCTGACAGAATCGTTGCGATCGGGTTTGCCAGATTCTGCCCGGCAATATCCGGCGCGGAGCCGTGACTCGGCTCATACAGTCCGAATTTCGTTTCATTCAGGCTGGCAGATGACAGCATACCGATAGAACCTGTCACCATGCTCGCCTCATCCGAAAGAATATCTCCAAACATATTTTCTGTCAGAATCACATCAAACTGCTTTGGATCACGCACAAGCTGCATCGCACAGTTATCCACCAGCATATGCTCCAGCGTCACATCCGGGTAATCCTTAGCGACATCTTCCACAACAGCTCTCCACAGTCTCGAAGAATCCAGTACATTTGCCTTATCCACGCTGGTCACCTTGTGTCTGCGCTTTCTGGCAATATCAAAACCCCGGACTGCAATGCGGCGTATCTCATTTTCATCGTAGGACAGTGTATCCACCGCTTTCCTCACGCCATTCTCCTCAGTAGTGTGACGCTCACCAAAGTATAATCCACCAGTCAGCTCTCTCATGATCATCATGTCAAATCCGTCACCGATAATATCATCTCTCAGCGGGCAGGCTGCCTTCAGCTCCTCATAGAGATAGGCCGGACGCAGATTTGCAAACAGATTCAGTTCTTTTCTGATCTTCAGAAGCCCCGCCTCCGGTCTTAAATTCGGTGCCAGCTTATACCACGGAGAAGTTTTTGCATCTCCCCCGATAGACCCCATCAAGACAGCATCGCTGGCCTTGGCCGTGGCAATGGCCTCATCTGTCAGCGGAACACCATATACGTCAATGGAAGCTCCGCCCATAAGAACCTCCGTATAATTCAGCTCAAAACCATATTTTTTCCCCGCGGCATCCAATACCTTCTGCGCCTCGCGCACAATCTCCGGTCCGATACCGTCCCCGGGAATCACCGCTATGTTATAACTCATAATATTCTCCTCCGTTCTGCGTACATTTCCTGCATACATGTATGGCAAAACACATTTTGTCTGCTCTGCCGCTTTAATTCTATATAATAATGCATTTTAAGACAGATTTCAACCTTAATAAAACAAAAAAAGCGGCAGGCCGCTATTTTTCGTATCTGCCTGGCCTGAATCGTAACTGATAGTTTATGGGCAGGGAAGAGGACGAAAAGAAGGACGGCGCATATTCTTCATACCCGTTATCCAGAAGCCACTTGGAAATATCTTCCGAATTTTTTGCTGCCGTTCTTATCATGCTCTCTGCTGCACTTCTATCCTTTGCCGGCACAATCAATATGCCTTTACTGCCTTCTTCCGCATCAGAAATCTTTGACATATCATCCACCAGACAGATATAAACTTCACCATTTCTCACCGTATAAAGTATTTTACCTGCCACATTGGAGCTGCCGCTGCCAAAGACGGCCCATTGCTCCGAGGATTTCCGGGAAAACATTACCGTAAAACCCTTCTGCGTATCCCCCGTATAAAGCCTGTATCCTCCCACCTGAATATCGCCTTCTATGTAGTCATAGTCATTTCCGAAAACATAGTGAAATTCATTTCTTTCTATCTGTACCTCAACTACATCACAGCTTCTGCCTTCATTCGAAAACAAACAGCCCTTATCTGAAAAATTTGCAGTCTTTTTCGCCGGATGTGACCAAAAATAAACCATATACTGTATTCCGCACAACAAAACAGTTAATATTACGACAGCCAGGATTCCCCCAAATATCTTTTTTCCCCTTTTCACGGCGCCATACCTCCAATTCACTTCGTCAAAAGCGTTCTTTCGCACTTCTACACTATTTTTACTTTATAACGATGATCGACAATATACTACTACACATTCAGGCCAAATCCCCCACAAAACCTGCAGAATCTGCCGCCGGCAGCTTCCCTCCGGATGTTTGACAACAAAAAATGCCGGATTTCTCCGACATTTTAAGCTCTGGTAAAACTGCTTCTGCCGATTACGCCTCAGCCTTCTCTACCTCTGCAATAGCTGTCTTTTTCATCGGGATACGACAGTTTTTATTGCTGCCGAACTCCACGATAACATCCTCATCTGTCAAATCAATAACCACGCCGTAAAATCCGCTTGTCGTCACTACACTGTCACCTACAGCCAACTCTGCCAGCATGGCATCCAGCTTCTTCTGCTCCTTTTTCTGTGGTCTGATAAGCAGAAACCACATAATCACACAGATGACTACAATATAAATAACGGTAAATCCAAGTCCGCCTGCTGTTCCTGCTGCTGTACTTAATAAATTCATGTTCGTTCCTCCTGTTTCCGGTCATATTATTTCAGGAAATACGTCTGCCGCACTCCTGCCTGCGAATATAAAGTTTCTCCGCATTGTTTTCAACACTAATGAATATCATACACAATCCGAGCCTTTTATTCAAGCATTATTTTCAAAACCAGCCAACTTTTCCCTCTTAAATGCCTGATAATTTCCCGCATCCAGCGCATCTCTGATTTCTTCCATCAGGTGATTGTAGAAATAAAGGTTATGCAGTACGCAAAGACGCATACCCAGCATCTCCTTCGCTTTCAGCAGATGTCGGATATATGCTCTGCTGTAATGGCGGCACGCTGGACACTGACATCCTTCTTCTATGGGACGCGCATCCAGCTCATACTTTGCATTAAACAGATTCAGCTTTCCGTGATTGGTGTACACATGGCCGTGGCGTCCGTTACGGCTTGGATACACACAGTCAAAAAAGTCCACACCCCTGTCAACTGCCTCCAAAATATTGGCCGGTGTTCCAACTCCCATCAGATAGGTGGGCTTTTCGAGCGGAAGCTTAGGAACCACCACATCCAGAATCCGATACATTTCCTCATGGCTCTCACCCACGGCCAAGCCGCCCACTGCATAACCATCCAAATCCAGCTCGCGTATCTGCTGTGCATGTTCAATGCGGATATCCTCATAGATTGCTCCCTGATTGATTCCAAACAACATCTGATGCGGATTAATCGTATCCGGAAGACTATTCAATCTTTCCATCTCATCCTTGCAGCGGCGCAGCCATCTTGTCGTGCGTTCCACGGAACGCTGCACATAATCCCGCTCAGCCACACTGGAAGGGCACTCGTCAAAAGCCATGGCAATCGTAGATGCCAAATTGGACTGAATCTGCATACTCTGCTCCGGTCCCATGAAAATCTTTCTGCCATCCACATGAGAGTTAAAATATACACCCTCTTCTTTAATCTTGCGCAGCCCTGCCAGCGAAAATACCTGAAATCCACCGGAATCCGTCAAAATCGGCTTATCCCAGACCATGAATTTGTGCAGGCCTCCCATCTTCTTTACCACCTCATCACCCGGACGCACATGAAGATGATAAGTGTTGGAAAGCTCCACCTGTGTCCCGATTTCCTGCAAATCCATCGTTGAAACCGCACCTTTAATGGCTGCTGCAGTACCCACATTCATAAAAACAGGAGTCTGAATCACACCATGCACGGTGTGAAACTCCCCTCTCTTCGCTCTGCCTTCTTTTTTTAATAGCTTATACATTATTTTCCACCATTTTATCCCGTTTTGTTATTCTCATTTTGTCTTTCCTGCATTTAAAAAGCTTTTCAGATTTCCAGCCTTTTCTCAATAGACAAAGTGACTGCTCATTATTATAATAGAAAAAAGTCAGGATAGCAAGCTTGTTGTTGCGATTCAGGTGTGCGCAGATCCCATTCACGAAGCGAATTTTTAATGGATTTGCGAATGTTACTGCGAAGGGAGTGAGCAGTAACCTATGCCTTTTTGATAATCTTTTCAAAGTATTTGAAATTTGTAAAAGAATGTCGTATAATGAGCCTTGTATCTTTCAGAGAAGAGTTTCTTCCTATTAAATGTTTACTGTTCGGTCATGCATTCGCACAAAACAACAGGGGCCTTTTCAATTCGGGCCGATATGAATGCGATGGTAATTGCAGCTGGCCAGAGTTTAACATGAAACGATACTCGTAAATTGTAAACAAATACGGAGGGGGCGGTGTTTAACTTTGACAGACGAAAATACAGCCTCCCCTGGTACGATTAAGGATGTTGAATTTATGAATCAGAATCATCTTCACACGCTGGGAATCGACATCGGTTCCACAACCGTTAAAGTTGCTATTTTAAATAACAAACATGAGCTGTTGTTTTCCGATTACGAGAGGCACTACGCCAACATTCAGGAAACTTTGTCCGCTCTTTTAAAAAAGGCTTACGATAAGCTGGGCGATCTTCCGATTTCTCCTATGATTACCGGATCCGGCGGCCTGACCCTGGCAAAACATCTTGATGTGCCATTTGTCCAGGAGGTCATCGCTGTATCCACTGCACTGCAGGACTATGCACCTTGTACGGATGTAGCCATTGAGCTTGGAGGCGAGGACGCCAAAATTATTTACTTTGAGGGCGGAAATGTGGAACAGCGCATGAACGGCATCTGCGCCGGAGGTACCGGCTCCTTCATTGATCAGATGGCTTCTCTTCTGCAGACGGATGCTTCCGGACTTAATACATATGCCAAAAATTATAATGCACTGTATCCTATCGCTGCACGCTGCGGCGTATTTGCCAAAACTGATATACAGCCCTTGATTAACGAAGGCGCTACAAAAGAAGATCTGTCGGCCTCTATTTTTCAGGCCGTAGTAAATCAGACCATCAGCGGACTTGCCTGCGGAAAGCCAATCCGCGGACATGTGGCGTTTCTGGGAGGCCCTCTTCATTTCCTCTCAGAATTAAAAGCAGCATTTATCCGTACTCTGAAGCTGGATGACGAACATGCCATTACACCTGAAAATTCCCATCTTTTCGCCGCCATCGGTTCTGCGCTGAATTATAAAGAAAATGTGCAAACTACACTTACCGCTTTGATTCAAAAACTGTCCGGGGAAATTCATATGGAATTTGAAGTTGCCCGCATGGATCCTCTTTTTGCTTCCGAAAAAGAATACGCGGATTTTGCACAACGACAGAGCCAGTACAATGTAGTGACCGGGGATCTCGAAACCTACGAGGGCAACTGTTATCTTGGGATTGATGCAGGCTCCACCACCACCAAAGCAGCTCTGGTCGGAGAAGACGGCGCATTGCTTTACTCTTTTTACAGTAATAATAATGGAAGTCCTTTAAAAACTACCATCCGCGCCATTCAGGACATTTACGCAAAGCTTCCGGACACCGCAAAAATCGTCCGCTCCTGCTCTACAGGCTACGGAGAGGCTCTGATAAAAGCTGCGCTTATGCTGGACGAGGGTGAAGTGGAGACCGTTTCCCACTATTATGCTGCAGCTTTCTTTGACCCTGAGGTAGACTGTATCCTGGACATCGGCGGCCAGGATATGAAATGCATTAAAATCAAAAATCAGACTGTGGACAGCGTTCAGCTTAACGAAGCCTGCTCTTCCGGCTGTGGTTCTTTCATCGAAACCTTTGCTAAATCTCTAAACTACAGTGTACAGGATTTTGCGAAAGCAGCTCTGTTTGCAGAGAATCCGATTGATCTGGGCACCCGCTGCACCGTTTTTATGAATTCCAAAGTCAAACAGGCGCAGAAGGAAGGTGCAGAGGTTGCTGATATCTCAGCCGGGCTTGCCTACTCAGTTATCAAAAACGCACTGTACAAAGTTATCAAAGTTTCCGATGCTTCTGAGCTTGGAAAACACATCGTAGTACAAGGCGGTACTTTCTACAACGATGCCGTGCTCCGCAGTTTCGAGAAAATCGCAAACTGTGAAGCCATTCGCCCCGATATTGCCGGTATTATGGGCGCTTTCGGCGCTGCTCTCATTGCCAGAGAACGCTATAGGGACGGTGAGGAGACTACTATGCTCTCCATTGACAAAATCAATAATCTGCAGTTTACTACCACCATGGCAAAATGCAAAGGCTGCACCAATCAATGCCGTCTCACAATCAACCGTTTTACCGGCGGACGTCAATTTGTCAGCGGTAATCGCTGTGAACGTGGTCTCGGAAAAGAGCGCAATAAAGAAAAAATTCCAAATCTTTTTGAATTTAAAAATAAACTGCTTTTTGGCTATAAGCCACTGGAACTGGACGAAGCGGAACGCGGTGTTGTAGGTATTCCCCGTGTGCTGAACATGTACGAGAATTATCCATTCTGGTTTAAATTTTTCACAACTCTGAAATATCGGGTTGTATTGTCCCCGCCGTCCACACGAAAAATATATGAATTGGGCATAGAGTCCATCCCAAGTGAATCCGAATGCTATCCTGCAAAGCTGGCACACGGACATGTCACCTGGCTGATAAAGCAGGGTATTTCATTTATTTTTTATCCCTGCATTCCATATGAGAGAAATGAATTTCCGGATTCCAACAATCACTATAATTGTCCGATTGTTACCTCATATGCAGAAAACATTAAAAACAACATAGATGAACTTAAGGACAGCTCCATCCGTTTCCGCAATCCGTTTTTATCCTTTGCAAGTCAGGAAACTATTCTCAGTCAGATGATAAAAGAATTTCCTGAAATTCCAAAGGAGGAGCTGCGAGCTGCTGTCAAAGCCGGATGGGATGAGCTTGCCCATACACGTCAGGCCATGTATGACAAGGGCGCCGAGACTCTCAAATGGATGGAAGATAACAACCGCAGAGGTATCGTACTTGCCGGACGACCTTACCATATTGATTCCGAGATCAATCACGGCATACCGGAGCTTATCAACTCCTATGGTATTGCCGTGCTGACTGAGGATTCTGTCTCAAATTGTAACTTACCGGAGCGTCCTCTGATCGTCATGGACCAGTGGATGTATCACAGCCGTCTCTATGCCGCTGCTAATTTTGTCAAGACAAGAGATGATCTGGATTTGATTCAGCTCAATTCCTTCGGCTGCGGATTGGACGCCGTCACTACAGACTGCGTAAATGATATTCTGTCTGATTCCGGCAAGATTTACACCTGTCTGAAGATTGACGAAGTTAATAACCTTGGAGCTGCCCGAATCCGTGTTCGTTCCCTGATTGCCGCACTGCGCATCCGTAAGGAACAAAATCTTCCGCGCAAAATTGTTGCCGCTAACTTTGACCGCGTTATCTTTACCGAACAAATGCGTAAGGATTACACCATCCTCTGCCCGCAGATGACACCGATCCACTTTAATATCCTGGAAGCTGCTTTCCGGGCCTCCGGCTATAACCTGGTAGTAATGAAAAATGATGACCGACGTGCTGTGGACATGGGATTGAAATATGTAAATAATGACGCCTGCTACCCCTCACTCATTGTGGTGGGACAGATTATGGATACACTGCTCTCTGGTCAATATGACTTGAACAAAACAGCCGTCCTTATCTCCCAGACAGGCGGGGGATGCCGCGCCAGCAATTACATAGGATTTATCCGCCGCGCTCTGAAAAAAGCAGGTATGGAACAAGTCCCTGTAATCTCTATCAATCTGAGCGGTTTGGAGAAAAATCCCGGATTCAAAATAAGCTACACATTGGTAATGCGCGGCCTCTACGCAGCCGTTTTTGGCGATATTTTCATGCGCTGCCTGTACCGTATGCGTCCCTATGAAAAGGTAAAGGGTTCTGCCAATGCAATGCACGAAAAATGGGAAAAGGTCTGCAAGGAATTTGTTTCCAGCAAACACCCCACCATGAATCAGTTTAAGAAATTGTGCCGTGATATTATTCGTGATTTTGACAATCTGCCGATTACAGATGAGAAGAAACCTCGTGTGGGTATAGTGGGAGAAATTCTCGTAAAATTCCTTCCCGCCGCAAACAACTATCTTGTGGATCTGTTGGAATCTGAGGGCGCCGAGGCTGTTATGCCGGATTTGATTGACTTTTTGCTCTACTGCTTCTACAATACAAACTTCAAAGCAGAAAACCTGGGAATGAAAAAATCCTCGGCTGCCATAGCGAATATGGGAATTTCTCTTCTGGAATATTTCCGCAAAACAGCCGCAAAAGAATTTGCGGCAAGCAGGCACTTTGATCCGCCTGCACACATTCAGGATCTTGCAAAATACGCCCGTCCGATTGTTTCAAACGGAAATCAGACAGGAGAAGGTTGGTTTTTAACCGGTGAGATGCTGGAGCTTATACATTCCGGTGTCAACAACATTGTATGTACACAGCCTTTCGGCTGTCTGCCGAATCATGTCGTCGGCAAGGGTGTCATCAAGGAACTGCGTCACCAGTATCCGATGTCCAACATCGTAGCTATTGATTACGACCCGGGCGCCAGCGAGGTAAATCAGCTCAATCGAATTAAGCTGATGCTCTCCACGGCAAATAAAAATCTGAAAAAAGAGGACGCTATTTCTCAGTAGACCTCAGAAACAAAAATAAAAAACTGCAGACTCCATACTATTCAAGATACCATTCCATATGGCGGTTTGGTTTCGATGCATGGCAGGCAAAAAGGGTGCAGAAATGTGAAAATATTCCCGCATTTCTGCACTCTCCTTTTTTATGCGGCACCAAGCCAACATTGAACTTTGCAAAACGTGTTTCGTCTGCTTTATGCAATTAAAATCTGATAAGATGTTTCAAACTTTTCTCCCTCTCTTAAGCAAATCTCTCCGATTCGCTCCTCCAGCGTTCCCTGAAATCCCTCTGCATCTGTCCTGCCGTACCAGGGCTCCAGGCAAATAAACGGAGCTCCTTTTGCCGCCCAAACCCCAAAATATGGAAATCCCGCACACTGCACAGTCAGATATGGACTCCCATCCGGCATCAGAAATCCGGCGCTTTCGATCTGGCCATTCTCAAAAATATAAACGCCATCCTTAAACATGTCCTTCTCAATCTTTTTAACGCCGTTTGACAGTTCCATCGTCATCTCTGATTGCGGCAGCGCAAGACCAGGTTCATTGATTCGTATACAGCAGGGCCTGTCATCTTTGCATTTAAATACCAGGGCATAATCCTCCTGTCTGGTATCCGGCAGTACCGGAACCTGAAACGCCGGATGACCGCCGATAGAAAAATACATTTCCCTCTCCTGCAGATTTTCAACCCGCCACTCTATCTTTACACACTTTTGAAAAATCCTATGCGTCACAAACAGTGCAAATTTAAAAGGATACACTGCATAAGTCTCCTCACTCCACATAAGCCTGTGCGTCACCGCCTCATCTGTCTGTTCCTCCAGCTCAAATTTCATGTTTCTTGCAAAGCCGTGCTGCTTCATGGAATATCGATTGCCTTCATAGCTGTACCCTTTTCTGTCAATGACAATTTTCAATCTGCCAATCGATCGGTTCCATTCCGTTTGCCGTCAAAAACTCATTTGTCTTGCTGAAATGTCTGCATCCAAAAAACCCCCGATATGCGGAGAGAGGACTGGGATGAGGCGCTTCTAAAATCAAATGTTTCGGATTATGCAGCATTGATTTTTTCATCTGTGCCGGACGCCCCCATAGCAGAAAGACAATCGGACGATCCTCTTTATCCAGAATCCGAATAGCAGCATCGGTAAATTCTTCCCATCCGATACCGCGATGGGAGTTGGCCTGGTGCGCACGCACAGTCAGCACCGTATTCAGCATTAAAACACCCTGCTTCGCCCACTTCGTCAAATACCCATTGTCCGGTATATAACATCCACAGTCATCGTGCAGCTCCTGATAAATATTCACAAGCGACGGCGGAATCTCCACATCCGGCTTAACAGAGAAACAGAGGCCATGTGCCTGACCGTCCCCATGATATGGATCCTGTCCCAGAATCACAACCTTTACTTCTTTCAATGGTGTAAATGCAAACGCATTGAAAATATCATCCGCCGGCGGATAAATGGTCCGCGTGCGATACTCCTGCATCACAGTCCTATATAGCTTTGCATAATACGGCTTGCCAAACTCCGGTTTCAGCGGCGCAAGCCAGTCGTTACTGATTGGCGGCATCTTTTGTTCCCCCTTTGTTAAAATTTGTTATATTCTCACCGGTACATTGCGCTCTCGCAGATACTCTTTCACTTCTTTGATTTCCAGTTCTTTATAATGGAACAGCGACGCGGCCAACGCCGCATCTGCCTTTCCCTCCGTCAATGCGTCATAAAAATGTTCTTTCGTTCCCGCCCCTCCTGAGGCAATCACAGGAATCGACACATTTTCCGCAATCATTCGTGTAAGTTCCAAATCATATCCGGCTTTCGTCCCGTCACAGTCCATACTGGTCAGCAGTATCTCTCCCGCTCCCAAACTTTCTGCACGCATAGCCCACTCAACCGCATCTGTTCCCACGTCAATTCGGCCGCCGTTTTTATAGATATTCCAGCCGCTTCCGTCCGTTCTTCTTCTTGCATCAATAGCCACCACCACACACTGACTTCCAAATTTGTCCGCCGCGCGGCTGATGAGAGTCGGATCATTGATTGCAGAAGAATTAATAGAAATTTTATCTGCTCCTTCCCTAAGCAATACCTTGAAATCCTCTACTGTTCGGATTCCGCCGCCCACAGTGAACGGAATAAACACCTTTTCTGCAACTCTGCGTACCATATCCACAACGGTTGCCCGGGCATCTGATGATGCAGTAATATCAAGAAACACAACCTCATCTGCTCCCGCCTTATCGTAAGCTGCAGCAATCTCCACAGGATCGCCTGCATCCCGCAGATTAACAAAATTCACACCCTTTACCACACGTCCGTTATGTACATCCAGGCACGGAATAATTCTTTTTGTAAACATATCAGTTTCCCTCCCTTTCGATTGCAGCAAAGTTTTTCAGAATCTGCAGCCCAAGATCACTGCTTTTTTCCGGATGAAACTGACATGCAAACACATTCCCTTTTTCCACAGAAGCATGAATGTTTGTACTGTACCAGGTGGAAGCCTTTACAATCTCCGGCTCCTCTGCCTTCAGATAGTAGGAATGTACAAAATATACATAGGGATTCCCCGATATTCCCCGAAACAGCCTGCCGCTGTTTTGCAGCTCAAGAGAATTCCACCCCATATGAGGAATTTTCAGTCCTTCACAATCCGGTATCCGCAGAATCTCACCCTTGAGTATACTTAAACCTTCAACCCCGGGTGACTCCTCGCTTCGCTCAAACAAAAGCTGAAGTCCAAGACAAATTCCAAGAAACGGCGTACCTTTATCCACAACTTCATGTATTACCTTGTCCAATCCATACTCCCGTAATTTTCCCATTGCGTCGCCAAACGCCCCTACACCCGGTAAAATCACCTTATCCGCACTTAAAATCACACTGCGGTCTCTTGATATAACTGCCTCCTCACCCAGACGAATCAGGGCCTTCTCCACACTTTTTAAATTTCCAGCATCATAATCAATAATCGCAATCATTTTTTCCTCCTACATAAAAGGGGAGTGTTAAAAACTTCCCTGTTTTCAACAATCCCCTTTAGTTTATCATATTTTACCTGCTTATACAACAAGGTTAAATTTTAGAATAACCGTAACTGTTTACCATTGCATCAATTGGTACATTGTTCTGGCACAGCGGACACCTGGAAGTCTCATAGGTCATATAGTCAGGTACGTCCTTCTCGGAAAAAATTGAATTAATCTCAATACCTCTGGCTGCACGAATGACACTAAAGATTGAAGCAATCCCCACAGTTTTACCGCCATAATATTCGATACACTCAAGAGCACGATCCAGCGTTCTGCCTGTCGTAACATTTGCCATTAATAGAATGACATTTTTACCCTTGATCATCATCTGCGTATTGTCGCGGAAAATCAACTGTCCGCCAGTATGATACTCCGGCGTGGACACATAAATCGTTTGATGCTGATTCAGTGACATAACCCCTGCCTGAGTCAAAGCATCCGCAAGATAGGCACCTACCACCTCACACCCGTCAATGCAGACAATAGTATCCACAACGGTTGTCGTCTCATATTTTCTTGCCAGCACGTTGGCCGCATTTTTTGCCTCATTCAGACGTGATTTCAATCCGGTCATATCCATAAAATAATTGATATGAGAATGTGTTGTCACAAAATGTCCTTTGATTACTCTGAGAATCACATTGCTGTTTACCTTAGAATAAATCTTCACCGCCCTTTTCTCCATAAAATCCTCCTTAATATACACTATTTGCAGTTTATACTGCTTTCCCGTTTATAAATATGGTACTTTTATCTTAACACACATTTTACTTATTGCAAAGAAGAAACGAAAGAAACTGCATTTTCAGGCACAGCGGTGCACCTTTCTTTGATTTCCGGGGTAAGCTGTGCAAACTTTTCGTGTACACGATACATAGTACATTTCTGATTAAAATAAGCAATTTTTTCAAATGCAAACCGCACAACAGTTGGATACTCAAATCCTACCCCTAACTCCAGAATACAAAGCTTTTTGTTTACCGTTCCCTGCAGCCACAAACGATATTTGTTCCATTGCGGAAGATACCAGGACTCATCGTAATTTTCATCTGTTATCACATTTCCTTTCTTCTCGCTTCCGCACGGAGCAACAATACGCCCGGTATCCAGCTCTGATTCAAAAATCACATCATCCGTACACACAGTCACTATAAAATAATTTTTTCCCTTAAGTATGTTCGCCAGCTTATTATAAGCATCTAAAATCGCAGTCCTTTCCATATCTTTCGCGCAAAATTCTGTTCCAATTCCCACAAGGACCAAATCTGCCTCATCTACATCATGCCCTGCCTTTTCCATCAGTATTTTCTCCATCATCCCAACCTCTCTTTATTCTTAATTACTATTGTTTACCCGCAGAAGGGCCTTACACTTACACTATAAAATTTACATAAATTTTTATGGCGCAAAAAAACCGTATACAATCAGCCTCTTTCATCTTATCGAATATCTGGCTAATTGTCTACGGCAATTCATAAAATATATACCTTCAAAACCACATACAGATTACTTATTCTTTAACATCTCTTCTATCCTGCTTCTTCCCTGAACCTCTGCCTTCCTCACT
>ERZ809224.1262-NODE-1262-length-18998-cov-12.255926_pt1 | contig 18998 bp, 18 predicted proteins | sample MGYA00520513_ERZ809224 | MGnify/ENA primary metagenome ERZ809224 (study PRJEB31576, sample SAMEA3212658) | Homo sapiens | biome: human-gut; feature: human gut; material: fecal | place: Sweden | collected 2012 ... | reverse complement strand
TCCACCGCCAGCCAGGCCCCCATCCCGACGAGCGCCGCCAGGATCACCGCAGCTGCCCGGCGGCCAAACTTCCGGAAGGCGCTGCGCCGCTTCTCCTTCGCGATCACCAGGCGCATCTTCTCCTCGAAGCCGTCGGAAAAATCATGGGCGAGTTCCTCCGGCTCGGGAAGAGTTCCCAGCAAGGATGTGACCACGGCCCCGGCAGCCTCTTTCAGGGCCCGGTCTGAAATCTCAAACTTCTGCATCGGGGTCACCGCCTCCTTCTAATTCTGCGGCCAGTGCTGCTTTTGCCCGCCAAAGCAGCTTATTGGTTGCGGACAAGCTCATTTGGAGCATGTCCGCAATCTCCCTTGTTGCGTAACCGAAATAATAGCGCAGCAAGAGGACCTCCCGGTACCTGGCGGAAAGCCGTGCCAGTGCATCCGCCAGACCGTTGTCTCCGGGCAGGGGGATCTCAACTCCGTGCCGCTCCACATCATAGGAATCAATATCCCGTTTCCGGATCCGAAGGAGATCCAGGGATTTCCGTTCTACTACTATAACGCAGAAGGCCTTTGTTTTTGGACACTCGATTTTATTAATTTTTCTGAAGCCTCCAATCATGGACAGAAAGGCCTGGTGCACTGCGTCTTCCGCATCCTGCTGGTTGCGCAAGATGCCATAGGCGATGCGATACATCAGGCTGCGGTAGGTGAGGTAAAGCTGCTCAAAGGCGGCCCGATCCTCTGCTGTTTCGAGCATCTGTAGATAGACTATCATGTTTGGACCTCTTCTTGTTTCGACGTGGCGGTATAGGTTTGGGAAAGCGATGGGCTCTGGACCGCGAATCCGATTATTCTAAATTTCGACATAATTTTACCATAGGCCACGCGTCAAATAAAGTCCATTATTTTGCCCATTTGGACACGGAACCGTCCCGGACAGGGTAAAGAATGGGCGAGATGAAAAAAGAAAACCCCGCAGGCCCTTGTTATCAAGCAAGGGCCTGCGGGGTTAAACCGGGGGTGAGGCAGGGGAAAGCGCATCGGCGCGGGGAGCGGGTCAGCAATCGGGCCGCTACACGAAACACCGCACCAGATTGTAACAGCTGATTCCGGTGATGACGATGAGCAGCCAGAAGAACAGCCGATCCACGCCGGCATTGCTCAGCTTCTTGCTGATGCTGCGGCCCAGGGTGCCGCCCACGACGCCGCCCACCACCATGACGATGAGCACCGCCCACTCAAACTCCGGCACGGTGTTCCGCACCAGGGTGCTCAAAAAGCTGGCCGCCTGGGAGAACAGGATGATATAAAGGGAGTTCAGCGCGGCGGTCTTGGTGTCCATGGAGAAGAAGTAGTACAGCACCGCCAGGTTGATGGGCCCCCCGCCGATGCCCAGAAAGGCGGACAGCAGGCCCAGTACCAGGCCGATGACCACGCAGGCTGCCGGGTTTTTCACATCCCTGGTGGTAATGCGGGGCCGGTTCAGCGTGTAGACCAGCACGCCCAGGGTGAGGACGATCATCATCACCTGCTGCGCGATGGATACCGCAGAGCCGCCGGCGGAGCGCACGATCTCAAACAGCTCCTTGCCCACAACGCCGCCCACCGCCGCGCCGATGGCCAACAGGGTGCCTCTGCGGGGTTCTACCTTCACCTCGCCGCCCCGGCTGCGGAGCATGGAGGTAATGGTCATGGCCAGCACGGTGCAGCCGGACAGGAAACTGATGGTGGCCACCGGCATGCCGGAGGTGGCGTCCAGCACCGGCTTGATGATGACGCCGCCCCCCACGCCGCTGATGCCGCCGATGGTGGTGGCCAGCAGGCAGATGAGAAAGCTGAACAGAATCTGCATGGTCAGCGGCCTCCCCGTCAGCGCAGATAGGCAAAGCGATTGTCGTACTCACCCAGCAGGGGCAGGCAGTAGTCCTTGAAGGCGGGGGCAATGCTGGCCCCGTCCGCGCCGATCCACTCCATGGGGAATTTCTTTTCCGCGTTGGCCACCTGTTCCAGGGGGATCAGACAGGTCTGGGAGCGGTACTCCGGTTCCCGGACGGTCTCGAAGCCCACCATAAAGCCGGTCTTGCCTTCCACGGCGGAGCGCACGGCCACGGCGCCGGCCTCCTCGGCCTCCCTCTGGTCGACCTGGGACATGAGGCCCACGCTCACCCGGCCCAGCAGACCGGGTTTCTCAGAGCGGGACTTGAGCCCCGTCTCCTGCATGATCATGTCGCTGAGGGTCTGGGCGGCGCCGCCGGGGATCTTGTGGCCGAAGCCGTCCACGATGCCCGAGTCGGCCACGGGAGAGCCGTCGGCGTAGTGGATGCCCTCGGACACGGTGACCAGCAGTCCCCGTCCCTTGGCCCATTTCTCCTTCACCGCGGCCAGGAAGGCCTCCTTGTCAAAGCTGGTCTCCGGCAGGTACACCAGGTGCTCGCAGGGCATCTGGTCGGCGAAGAGGGCGGAGGCGGCGGTGATCCACCCGGCGTTGCGGCCCATGAGCTCCATGACCACCACGTGGATGGGCAGGGCGGAGGCGTCAAAGGCCAGTTCCAGGGCGGACACCGCGGCGTACTTGGCCGCGCTGCCGAAGCCAGGACAGTGGTCGGTGACCGCCAGGTCATTGTCGATGGTCTTAGGAATACCGATGACCCGCAGCTCGTACCCGGACTGGCAGGCCAGCTGGTAGACCTTGTGGCAGGTATCCATGGAGTCGTTGCCGCCATTGTAGAAGAAATAGCGGATGTTGAACTTTTTGAAGCACTCCAGCACCGCGGGATAGTCCGCGTCGGTGAGCTTCCGCCGGCAGGAGCCCAGGGCGGAGGCGGGGGTGCGGGAGAGCAGGTCCAGCTGCTCGTCGTCAAACGCCCCCAGGTCCATCAGGTCGCCGGCCAGGATGCCCTCGGCGCCGAACCGGGCCCCGTAGATAGTCTCGATCTCCGGGTGAGTTTTGGCCTCCCGGACCGCCCCCAGCAGGGAGCTGTTGATCACTGGGGTGGGGCCGCCGCCGTGGGCAATGAGCATGTTTCCTTTCAACATATGTCCCCTTCCTCCCTCTTTACACGGTAGACAGGTCGTCGTCCTTCATGCACAGGTGGACAGCGCCCACCTTGAAGGTCTTGGGCAGGGCCAGGATGTTGGGGTTGGGGCCCACAAACTTGCGCTTGGCATCCTCCAGCGCCTCCTCGAAGGTGGCCCGGGTCTTCAGGCCCATGCCCCGGGCGATGCCCGGCTCCTGGGCTCCCACAATGTAGATGGCGGCGGTGTTCATCTCGGCGATGTGGCCGCAGCTCATCATGGAGAAGCCGTGGAAGGGGTGGAAGGCGTTGCAGAAGCGGTACTTGCGGATATACTCCTGGTTGGTGGCAAAGTACTCCCCGTACCGGTCCATGTCGGGCAGGACGTTCATATAGTCGTGCTGGAACATCTCATACAGCTCCCGGAGATAGGGCCAGCGCTCGTCGTGGAAGTAGCCGTTGCAGATGGACGAGCAGATGATCACGCAGTTCTCCTTCATCACCCGCTTGTGGCGGATGACCTGGGCGGACAGGGCCTGCATCATCTGGATGGGGTTGGTGCCCATGCCGTTGCCGTAGTGGAAGTCCTGGGGCATGCCGAAGACCATCACGTCGAACTTCTCCTCCGCCCAGGGCACGTAGGTGCGCTGGTTGGCCACTTTCCAGGACTCAGGCTGCATCACCTTGGCGTAGCCGCTGAAGACGGCGATCTGGCGGGAGTAGGTGTCCAGCACCGCGTCGCAGCAGAAGAAGGGATGGCCCATCTTCTCCTCCATGTGCATGCCGATCTCGTCGAACTTGGTGCGCATGAGGGAGTGGCCGGACACGGGGGTGAAGTCGGCGCGGTGCATCACCTTGGGCACGTGGTGGCTGGCGATGCTCCGCCAGTGGGTGATGCCGGTGGAGCAGTGCTTGTAGCCGCCGGAGTAGCCGCCGTAGGGGTTGCCCTGGGTGTGGCCGATGAGGATGGGGATGTCGCAGTCAAAGACGTATTTGTTCATCAGCACCGGGTCGCCCCGCTGGGTGGTGCCCAGGTCCACCATGTGGTCATAATCCTCGCTGTCGTGGCTGGTGATCTGGCCCGTCCAGTAGAACTCGTTGAACAGCTCCTCACCCAGGATTTTCTTCATCTCCGGCACGGTGGCCCGGGGATGCAGGCCGTTGGAGAACAGCAGCAGGATGTCCTTCTTGTCCACGCCAGCCTCATACAGCTCGTCCAGGCAGGCCCGGATGGACACCCGGCGGTGGGCGGTGGGCTGGGTGCCGCCCTTGACGATGTCGGGGATGACGAACACCACGCTCTTGCCCGGGCCGGCCAGCTCCCGCAGGGGCTTCATGCCCAGGGGGTGGCGGATGGACTCCAGGGTGGCGGCGTACAGGCTGTCCCAGTCCTGGGGCAGACAAGGGGGATCGGGCACGGTCTCGCCGGGGATAAAGACCTTGGTACTGTCGGGCAGCTCGGCGCTCATCAGGCCGTGGCCGTATTCAAAGGCAAGATTCATAGACGTTTCTCCTTATTGTCCAAGATAGGTGCGGATGATTTCCAGGTATTCGTCGGGGTAGAAACCGATCTCCCCCTGGAAGCGGGTCAGGGCAATGAGGCCGCCGTCGATCTCGTCGATGGAGGCGAGCATCTCGGCGTTGTCCACCTTCAGGCCGCCGCCGTACACCACGTCCAGACCGTCGGTGCGCTCCTTGACGAAGCGGGCGATCATGGTGATGTAGTCCTTGCCGGCGGGGGTCTTGCCCGGGCCGATGGACCACACCGGCTCGTAGCCGATGACCACCTTGGAGGTGTCCACCCCGTCCAGGCCCACGCTGAGCTGCTCGCCCAGCACGTCCTGCCAGCGCTCTTGCTCCTCGCTCTTCTCACCGATGCAGTACAGTACGGTGAGCCCCTGCTCCACCGCCAGGCGGATCTCCTGGTTCAGCAGGCGGTTGACGGCGGCGGTGTCGGTCACCCCGGCCTCGGCCAGGATGCCCGCTTTGTCACCCCGCTCCTCGCAGTGGCCGATGATGGTGGAGGCGCACCCCATGGCCTTGGCAATGGAGGCGGGGCGGTTGGTGGTGAAGGCGCCGAAGTTGCCGCCCACCGCGGTGTTCATCCGGTAGACGCCCTGGCAGCCCACCTGGACGGGGCTGCCCTCACACAGGGCGCCCACAGCCCCCAGGATGTGGGCCTCAGGGAAGTACTGGACGAACTCCACTTGGCTGGGGTCATAGTGCTTCAGACCCTCCTGGGTGTGGGTGACGATGTAGCTACCCCAGTCCTTCAGCGGGGCGATGCGGTTGACGCCGCCGTACTCCACAGGGACGTCAAACCGCTTCAGGTTCAGATACAGATGCTTCATAACCGCGCCCCCTCCTTACTTTTTGTAGAAGGCGATCATGTCCTCCAGGGACTTCTGCTCCACCAGGGGGGCCTTGCCGTAGGAGCCGAAGTTGACGATCAGGGAGCCTACGGCCTCCTTCACGCCGGCCTCCACCCGGCTCATGAGCAGGGCCACGTCGTCATCGGGCACGTTGCCGGTGAGGACGGTGTCCATGATGGGCGGGAAGAACACCCGGGGATCGAAGGCGGACTTCTTCTCCTCCAGCAGGGCGTACACCCCGCCGATGGAGAGGCTCTTCTGCAGCTCAGGCCGCTGGGCGAACAGCTCCTTCATGTTCCGGGTGACCGCCAGGCGGATGTCGGTGTCCACGTTGATCTTGCGGATGCCGCAGGGGATGGCGGCGATGAGCTCGTCCACGTTGATGCCGTAGGCGTTCTGGATGTCGCCGCCCAGGTCGTTGATCTCCCTGACGATGTACTGGGGAACGGTGGAGGAGCCGTGGCTGACCAGGGCGCAGAAGATGCCCAGCCGGTTGATGCACTCCTTGATGGCGATGGGGATCTCCCGGCGGAGCTTGGCGTCCTTGCCCTTGTTGGCCCCGTGCTGGGTGCCGTAGGAGATGGCCAGGGCGTCTACCTCCGTCTCCTGGATGAACTTCACCGCATCCAGGGGGTTGGTGTAGGTGGAGGTGGCGGCGAACACGTGGTCCTCCTGGCCGCCCAGAACTCCCAGCTCACCCTCCACGGACACGCCCCGGGCGTGGGCGTACTTGACCACTTCCCGGGTCAGCTCAATGTTCTGCTCCAGGGGCAGAGAGGAGCCGTCGATCATCACGGAGGTGTAGCCGCCCTCAATGGCGGCCACGCAGGAGTCGAAGTCCTTGCCGTGGTCCAGATGGAGCACGATGGGGATGGGGGAGTTCTCCCCGTATTTCTTCACCGCATTGGCGATGTTCCGGGCGCCCTTCTTTTTGTCCTCCAGGGTGCCGTTGGCGAAATCTACCCGGCCGCCCATAAAGGCGTTGGCCAGGTCCGCCCCCTGGAGGATGGCAGGGGAGCGGAAGGTCTCGTGCATCTCGATGACGGCCTTGGCCTGGGCCACGGCGTTGACGTTGAATGCCCCTTGGGCATAGTTGTGCGTTTCAGCAGCCTCCAGAACGGGGCGAAGGGGAACGAGTGGCATAGTGATTTTCCTCCTTTATGAATTTGCAGGGCGGCGGTTGTCGTAGACTTTCTCACCTGCCGACCAAGTTTCCAGAATGTCCAGCTCCTCCGAGAGAACCACGAAGTCCGCGTCCTTGCCCACGGCGATATCGCCGCGGCGGTGGTCCTCGCCGATGAGCCTTGCGGGGTTTGCGGTGAGCAGGCCCAGCACCTTCTCCGGCGGGGCGCCGGTGAAGCGGGCAATCTTCTTTACGGCCTGGGCCAGGGTGAGGGTGGAACCTGCCCGGATGTCGGTGCCGGTGATCTTGGCGTCCCCGTCGGTGACGGTGACGGGGTTGACCCCCAACATATACTCCCCGTCGGGCAAGCCGGCGGCCTGCATGGAGTCGGTAATGGCCACCACTTTGTCCCAGCCCTTGCAGGCCAGAAGCATGCGCACCGTGCCCGGGTGGAGATGGCGCCCGTCGCAGATGGCTTCACAGTAGACGGGACGTTCCAGCACTGCGCCCATGACGGCGGGACGGTGCTGATGGAACAGACTCATCACGTTGAAGGTGTGGGTGCAGGCGGATACGCCCCGGTCAATGGCGTCGATGGCGGTCTCGTAGTCCGCGTCCGTGTGGCCCATGGCCAGTATGCACTGACCCTGGAGCTTGCTGATCATCTCCGGCACGCCCTTTACCTCCGGAGCCACGGTCATGTACCGGACCCGGCCGCCGGCCCTTTCCTGGTAGCGCCGGAAGAGGGCGGCATCCCCTTCCCGCAGCAGCTCCGGGGGCATGGCCCCCTTATATTTCAGGCAGAGAAAGGGCCCCTCCAGGTGAATACCCAGGCATTTCGCGCCGTGGGTGGGGCTGTCTATGAAGTGACAAACAGTGTCGATGGCCCGCTCCGTGGCTTCCACGGTGTCGGTGAGGATAGAGGCCAGAAAGCCGGTGACGCCTTGGCTTGCAAAGAAGGCGGAGAGTTTGGACAGGTCCTCATAGCTGGCGGCGTTGATATCCACACCGGCGCCGCCGTGGGTGTGTACATCGATGAAGCCGGGGGAGAGAAGGGCCCCGTGAAGGTCCACGATATCCACCCCTGCCCGGTCCAGATGGTCCCCTATGGCGGCAATGCGGCCATCCCGGATCAGGACCTCAGTTTCTAGAATTTCGCCGGCGGTATACACCCGGCCGCCGGTGAACAGTGTTCTGGTTCCCATGACGTAGCCTCAGAAGGGCAGGGCGGAGGCCACGGCGTTGGCGTAGATGCGGGCGTCCGGGTGGTTTTGGAGCAGGGTGACGGGGAAGGCGGCGGACACCTCGCCGTAGGCCGCCTGGCGCACCACGCCCCGGTGCCAGTCCCGGAACACACCCAAGCGGACCTTTCGGGCGCCCAGGATCTGCCTGATGCCGATGGTGACGGCCTTGTTGGGCATGGCGGCGATGGCGCCTCCCCGGTCCCCGATGGCGTTGGCGGTCTTGGTCTCCGGGGTGAGGGTGAGCACCCGGGTGCCCAGGGCGGCGAACTGTTCCGGCGTCAGCTCTGGCTGGGCCTCGTTGAAGGCCAGGTGGCCATTGATGCCGATGCCGCCGAAGGCGATGTCCACACCCCCCAGCTCCTCGATGAGCCGGTCTACCTTCCCGGGGTCGGCAGGGTCGGGGAAGACCCGCTGCTCCGGGGGCATGAGCAGGTCGGCATCCACCTTGGTGTAGACGGTGCGCTCCATGAAGCCGCGGAAGGACAGGGGGCTGGACTTGTCGATGTAGGTGCCGTCGTCGTTGAGATATTCGTCCATGTTGATGAACCAGCAGTGCTTCAGGCTCACCCGGTCCCGGTTGACCAGCCGGACGAAGATGGGGTACTGGCCCACCGGGCCAACGGGGCAGATAAAGACGGTCTTCTCCCCCCTGGCGTTGTGGTCCTGGATGGTGTTCACCATCTCCAGAGCCAGTTCATAAAAGATCTCGCCGGAGTCCCCCAGGGGCAGGACGGGGATTTTGGCGTTCTTGCCCAGGTCCTGGGCTGGGATCTGAAAGTAATCCATAGCTTGACTTCCTTTCCTGGCCCCGTCAAAAGAGGTGGGCCACATTAAGTTCACGGATGATTTCTACGATCTCCTTGGTGCGGGTGCAGCCGAACTTTCGTAGCAGGCTCTTGACCTGCGTCTTGACGGTGACCACCTCCACACAGCGGATGTCGGCAATTTCTTTGACCTTTTTTCCATCCAGCAGCAGCCGGACCAGCTCACGCTCGGCACCGGTGAGTTGGGAGACGGTGCTGATGAAGAACAGCAGGCTGCGCTCTGAGCTGCGCAGGCGGGAGTATTCCTTCAAAAGGAGGTTCTGAATTTTGGCCTCCAGCATGGGGCGCCCAGCAATGGCGCTGCGGATGTGGAGGAGCAGCTCCTCGTCCGGGAGGCCCTTCACAATGTAGTCCACCGCTCCGGCGCCCATGGAGGTGAGGATCATATTGTCCGTCTCATGGGCGGTGAGAAAGATTACCTTCAACTCTGGATTGCACTCCAGGATGTGTTCGGTGGCGCGGATGCCCGCGGTGGTGGTCTCCATCTCAATATCCATAAGGATGAGATCAGCGGGAATCTGCCTGGCTAGGGTCTCCATCTCCCGGCCTGTGCTGGCGCAGCCCACCACGTTCATATCCGTCTGCTGGTTGATGGTGTCACACAGATCTTCCCGGAGCAGATCGAAATCTTCTGCCACAAGAATACGGATCATGATGAAGCGCCTCCCCGCAAGTTCGACTTTACAGTATATCGGGGCAACAGGATCAGGAACGTTGCGCCTCCTCCAGGGCGGTTCTCCACCCGGATGGTGCCCAGATGACTGCGCACAATGGTGCGCACATGATACAGGCCCATGCCCCAGTTGGAATTGGTATTCTTCTCCGAGTAAAAGGGTTCAAAAATGTGTTTGAAGATGGAAGGAGGGATGCCGGTACCACGGTCCCGCACCTCCAGCACGGTGTACAGCCGCTCCTGGTGGCTCAAAAGCTCCACCGGGTCGTCCCGGCCGGCCTCCAATGTGGCCTCCCAGGCGTTGGTGAGCAGGTTGTACAGCGCCTCACTGAGATAGTTTTCATCGGCCAGTACCTGAATGCCCCCGTCCATTTGGATGAGCAGGTTTCCATCCGGATACTTTTTCTGAAACCGCTCCCGGGTGATTTCCTCCAGACGGTCCAGTCCCACGGGGACCAGGCGGACAGATTTGGCCTTTACTGTTCGGTAAAGCTCCTCTGAGCGGACAATGAGCTGATCGTTGCCGCTGGAGAGGCTGTCGGTATACTCCCGCAGCCTCTCCAGATCCGGGCAGGGCTTGGACAGCTCTGTCCGGACGCGTTTGTAGAGCACGCGGTTGGCCAACAGCTGGTTCTTGATGCTGTGGACAAAGACGCTGGCCCCGGTACGGGCCACATCAAATTTCCGCTCCAGCGCCACGTCCTCCCGATCGCTGGAAAAGCTGTCCTGCGTGAAGCGGGCCAGACTGACCAGACCCACCACCCCGCAGATCACGTTTACCGCGACCAGAAACACATGGCCCGGCACAGTGAGGCTGTACTGCAGATAACCCAGCCCCTTGATCCACAGATAGTCATAGCTGTAGAAGCGGTAGATCTGCCCGGGATCCTGTCCAGAGTAGAGCAGATACAGCGCAGACAGGGCGACGGGGCACAGAGCGACGGCAAAAAACTGCCGGCGGCAGAAGTAGATGGTGATGGAGCGAAACTCGTGGATCAGCAGAACCAGGGCCAGCACCACATATCCGATGACCCACACCCAAGAGAAGCAGTACAGGGCTGCCTGAGTCCAGGGCGCGATGTCCACCAGCCAACGGTACAGAGTGGGAAAGTAGAGCACCAGCGTGACGATGGGGCAGACCAGCACCAGACGCCGTACCCAGGGGTGTTTGCGCACGGGAGCGGCCATGGAGTAGGACATAGCCAGCTCCAGCAGACACAGGGGAAACAGGTGCCGCCCCAGGGCCAGCAGATATCCCGTCTGATTCAGGGTGATGAGCTTGTACTGCAGCCAGACGCGCACACCCGGAGAGAAGAAGAGGAACCGTTCCATTTCCGCAGTGACACCGCCCCGCTTGGCGATGACGATCATGATGCCCATGAGAAACAGCATCAAGGAAAAGCAGGTGGCGGCCAGGAGCAGGGACTCCCGGTTTTTCTTCACAATGAGCACGGCAAGACAGCCCACCAGCAGCCCCGCCACCAATACGATGAGCATGGGGTACACCCCTTTCCGGCAATCGGTCTTAAGTCTATTTTAGCCGGAATGGAGGAGTTTGTAAATCAGAAATAGCGGATGCTGTTGTCCCGGTGGGACAGCGCCCAAGAAGTAAGGGGCGGCGGCGTGCCGCCGCCGCCCCTTGCAAGGCAGAAATCCGTCCGGTATACAGCCTCAACTCAGTAGTTGCCGGCCTCGGTGATGATGTCGTAGTTGACGTAGTCGCTGACAGGGCACTTCTCCTCCTCGGTGATAGCGCCGGAAGTCACCATCATTTCCTGCTGGAGCTCATAGTAGCCGTCTACAGTGCCGTCCTCGATGCCGGCAAGCACTTCCTTGCCGGTGAGCCAGTCGGCGTCGCCGCGGGCCTGCATCAGCACGTCCTCCACATCCAGAGCCAGGAAGTCGGCCACCCAGCCGGAGACCTCTTCATAGTTCTCCTCCAGAGCGGCGTAGTCCATAGCCTTGAGCAGGGCGCGCATAAAGCGCACGGCCACGTCATGGTTCTCCTCCAGGTACTCGGGCATGACGATCCAGCTGGCCAGGGAGATGCTGATGTCGGAGAAGTCGGTGTTCTGGGCCAGCTTAGTGGCGTTCTCCATCTCGTCCAGGATGGTCAGGCTCTGGGGGGACCAGATGGCGCAGGCGTCCACGCCGCCGGACAGCATGGCGGTCACCACGTTAGCGGCATCCATGTCCATGGGGGTGATGTCAGCCATGGTCAGGCCCACGCTGTTCAGGGCGTTGGTCAGGATGGTTTCACTGGAAGTGCCGGAGGAGTAGGCCACGGTCTTGCCTTTCAGGTCCTCCAGGCTGGTGACGTTGGGGCCGCCGATGACGGCGTCGCCGTTAGAGATGTGGGACAGGCCGATGATCTCTGCCTGGCCCTGGACGCACAGCTTGTGGGCGCCGTCGCCGATGTAGCCGAAGTCCACGGAGCCGCTCTCCATAGCGGAGATAATCACGGGGCCGGAGTCAAAGGACATGAGGTTCAGGGTAATGCCCTCTTCCTCGAAGTAGCCCAGCTCCTGGGCGGCGATGACAGCCCAAAGGCTTCCGTAGTTGGGCATATAGGCCACGTTCAGAGTGACGGGCTCTACGGTCTCACTGGGTTCCTCAGAGGGGGCCTCAGACGTGGTGCCGGGCTCACTGGCGGGGGGTTCAGAGGTGGTGGTGTCACCGCCGCAGCCGGCCAGCAGGCCGGCCACCATGGCCAGGGACAGCAGCATGGCAAACAGTTTTCTCAGTTTCATTCTCACAGATCCTCCTTTTATCAAATGACGTTCTCAACAGACGAACTATTGTAACGGCCCGGGGGCCGCTCCAAACAGGGTTACTTCCGGACCTCCAGATACTCCTGGTAGACCTGGCTCCAGATGTGGTTCTTCAGCTCCAGGAAGCGGGGGGTCATTTTGGTCTCCTGGGTGCGGGGGTAGGGGATATCGATGTCCACGATGTCCTTGATCCGGCCGGGGCGGGCGCTCATGATGATGACCCGCTGAGCCAGAATGATGGCCTCGTCCACGTCATGGGTGATGAAGAAGCAGGTCTTGCGGTCTTTCTCCCAGGTGTTCAGCAGTTCGCTCTGCAGCTGAGTGCGGGTCTGAGCGTCCAGAGCGCCGAAGGGCTCATCCATGAGCAGCACTTCCGGATCGGCAGCGTAGGCGCGGGCGATGGCCACCCGCTGTTTCATACCGCCGGACAGCTCCTTGGGGTAGTGGTCGGCGAACTTTTCCAGATCCACCTTGGCCAGGTACTTCATGGCCTCCTCTTCGGCCTGCTTGCCCTTGATGCCCTTCATCTCCAGGGCGAACATGACGTTCTTCTTCACCGTCAGCCAGGGAAACAGGGCATACTGTTGGAAGACCACGCCCCGGTCCGTACCGGTGCCGGTGACGGGCTTGCCGTTGCAGTATACGGTGCCGGAGGTGGCCTCGGTCAGGCCGGCGATGATGTTCAGCAGGGTGGACTTGCCGCAGCCGGAGGGGCCCACCACGCAGATGAATTCATTCTCATAGATGTCCAGGTTGACCCCGTTCAGTGCGATCATCTCGCCGTTGCGGGTATTGAAGACCTTTCGGACGTTGTCGATCTTCAGCTTCAGATCTCTCGCTTCTCCTGCCATCCCGTCAGCTTCCTTTCCAAGAATTTAATGATGTTGTCCAGGGCAACGCCGATGAGGCCGATGACGATGACATAGGCCAGCATGGGTGCCGAGTCATAGGTTTGGTTCAGTGCCCGGATCCGCATACCCAAGCCGGCAATGGCGCCGGTGGACTCGGCGGCGATCAGGGTGGTCAGAGCGACCGAGGCGCCCAGACGCACGGCGGTTAGGATGAAGGGCAGAGTGGCCGGGGCGATGACCCGGATAAAGATGTCCTTGTCATTGGCGCCCAGCACCCGGGCGGCCTTGATCAGGGTTTCATCCACGTTGACCACGCCCTGATAGATGGTGACGCACATGGTCAGGAAGCAGGCGATGGTGATGACGATGATCTGGGGGCGGCGGCCCACGCCGGCCACGATGACGATCAGAGGCACATAGGCCAAGGGGGGGATGTTGCGGACGAACTGGATCCAGGGGTTAAGGATGTTGCGCACAGGAACATACCAAGCCATCAGAATGGCCACCGGCAGCGCGATGATGAAGCCCAGGGCATAGCCCCCGAAGACAGAGATCAGACTGCTGGAGATATCCTGCCAGAACACGCCCCGCTCGATCATCTTGAGCAGGCCCTGAACGGTAAGTATAAGGTTAGGGAAGCCGCGGGCGGTCTGAGGAATGATGGACAGAAGATACCATACCACCATCAGGGCCGCAATGGAGAGGACCAACCACACCTTACCGGGGATGCGGCTGGCGAGGGATTTCTTCTTTTTCGTTTCCATGGAACCGGATCACTCCTTCTTATTTTGCGCCCAGGACGAAGAAGACGCAGACTTATTTAGGTTTCTTTACAAGAAAGTATATATGACCGGGAGGGAAAGAAAAAGTATGATCTTTTATCATACCTCGGACCACAGGCCATTGGACTACGGGAAAAAGGAGTAAGCCTTAGCGTTAAGGTTCGCCTCCGTTAAACGCGGACAAGCGCATGGAACAATCCTGACGGCCGTTCCATGCGCTTGCACAATACCAGGAAAAGAGCGCCGCGGAATCTGACGCATCCGTGGCGCTCCCTTCCCTCCAATCCATCATCCCACATTTGGGAAGTGGGCAAAATTAAAACTCGCAAGCCATCCACTTCAAAACTTTTTTGAAGTACTGCTGCCCCTCCCGGTTCAGATCCATCTCTTCCCCGTAGAGGCACCAGTCATAGATCAGGCTGCGGCAAAACCGCATGAGCAGTTCGGCCAGTTCGCTGTCCGGCAGGGTGCAGCGGAACTCCCCGCTTGCCTTGCCCAGAGCGGCGATCTCGTTGAGATAGGCGTAGATCCTGCGGCCCTTATTGGTCAGCACCTTTGAGACGCGGGCCGTACTCATCTGGCTGGCATAGACAATGCGCATGACCTCAATCCCGCACACATCGGCGCAATAGTGCGTCATGGCTCCCACCAGGGCCAGCAGCCGTTCTCCTGCTGTGGCGGAGGGGGAAATCGAGGCAAAGACCTCATCGTAATGGTGGTCGATCTTGTTAAACTGCTCTACCAGAACCGATTCCTTCGAATCAAAGTGAGTATAAAAGGTCCCCTTTGAGACTCCCGCTTGCTTGGTGATCTCATCAATCGTGACGTTCTCATATCCATATTTGGTGAACAAGCGCAGAGCTGTGTCGAAAATCATGCTTTTTGTTTCCAAAGCGTTCTGCGCTCGTTGCGTCAACTTTTTCTTTGCAATCGTCATTGAGATGACCCCAATTTGTTCCTTTTTGCTTATCATACCACACCTATTCCTGGAAAGCAATCTGAAGCTCACCCCCTCCATGTTGTCAAAATAGCACAAAAAATAAAAAGAGCGTTGACTTTTTTCGTTGACTGCGTTATCATGACTTTAGTCAATGACCTAAGACAATAACTATAGTCGTTGACCGAAGTCAAAATGAAGGAGGAGTAGTCAATGCGAGATGTGGTCATCGTCAGCGCGGCCCGCACTCCATTCGGCAAATTCGGCGGCGGCCTGAAGACGCTGAAAGCCGTGGATCTGGGCGGGCTGGCCATCAAGGAAGCCTTGCGCCGAGCCGGAATTCAAGGCGGCCAGGTGGACGAGGTCATCATGGGCATGGTGGTTCCGGCAGGACAGGGGCAGATTCCCGGACGCCAGGCCTCCATCAAGGGAGGGATCCCTCACGAGGTGCCTGTAATTACCATCAACAAAGTATGCGGTTCCGCCCTGAAGGCGGTCAGCCTGGCCGCGCAGATCATCAAAGCAGGCGATGCGGATATCCTGGTTGCCGGCGGCATGGAGAGCATGAGCAATATTCCCTATGTTACCGCCAATATGCGCTGGGGCGCCCGGATGAACGATGTGACCATGAAGGATGCCATGGTGCTGGACGGCCTGTGGTGCCCGGAGAACAACGTACATATGGCGGTCATTGGCGGCCAGGTGGCCGGTGAGTACGGCATTACCCGGGAGGATCAGGACCGCTGGGCGCTGCGCAGCCAGCAGCGGTGGGCCGCTGGCGAGGCTGCGGGGAAATTTGAGGATGAGCGTTTCCCCGTGGAGATCAAGACCAAGAAGGGCACTACCGTCGTGGACAAGGATGAGGCCCCTCGCCCCGACACCACCTTAGAGGGGCTGGACAAGCTTCCCCCGCTGTTCATCAAGGATGGGACGATCACCGCAGGCAACGCCCCCGGCACCAACGACGGCGCCTCCGCCGTGGTGGTCATGAGCCGGGAAAAGGCGGAGGAATTGGGCGCTCCCATCCTGGCCACCATCAAGGGCTATGCCCAGGCCTCCCGGGAGTCCCGCTACATCGCCACCGTGCCGGGCATCGCCATCCAGAAGCTGATGGACAAGTACAGCCTCACGCTGGATGATTTCGACCTGATGGAGGTCAACGAGGCCTTTGCCGCCGTCCCGCTGGTCAGTTGCCGGGGCATCCTGGGTATGACGCCGGAGGCCATGGATGGAAAGGTCAACATCAATGGTTCCGCGGTAGCCGTGGGCCACCCCATCGGCGCCACCGGTGCCCGGATCCTGATGACCCTGATCTATGAGCTGCGCCGCTCCGGCAAGAAGAGCGGGGTATGCGCCATCTGCTCCGGCATGGCCCAGGGCGACGCCATGTGGGTGGAGGTCTGAGGAAAGGAGAAGCGCAATGAAAAAGCTGATATCCGTGGAAGAGGCCGTCAGCAAGATCAAGGACGGCGACACCATTATGGTTGGCGGGTTTTATACCGTGGGCACCCCGGAAAACATCGTGGATGAGATTCTGCGCCAGGGGAAAAAGGACCTGACCATCATCAACAACGACGGCGGCAATCCCAACTCCGCCCTGGGACGCCTGCTGTACTCCGGCAATGTCAAAAAGGTCTACCTGTCCTGGTGCGGCTATCTGGACAAGCTGCCCGACATGGTGGATTCCGGTGAAATTGATCTGGAGCTCAACCCCCAGGGCACCCTGGTGGAGCGGATCCGCGCCGGCGGCTTTGGCTTGGGCGGCATCCTCACCCCCACCGGACTGGGCACTATGATCGAGGAGAAGGGCTACGGCCAGCGCATCCACCTCAACGGCAGGGACTGGCTCTACCATACGCCCCTGAAGGCGGACGTCGCTATCGTGGAGGCCTACGACGCCGACGAGGCCGGGAACCTGATCTTCCGCCGCACCCAGCGCAATTTTTGCGACACCATGTGCTTTGCCGGTGAGACGGTGATCGCCTCCGTGGTAAATCCGATCAAGAAGAATGGCGAGATCGACCCCGACGCGGTGATGGTTCCCGGTGTCGTGGTAGACTATCTCGTTCAGAGGGAGGGCTGAGCAATGGCAGAACTGAACAGCAAACAAAAGATTGCCAAGCGCATCGCACTCATGTTCCAGGATGGGGAGCTGGCCAATCTGGGCGTGGGCATCCCCACCCAGGTCCCCGCGTTCATTCCGGACGGCATCGAGGTCTGGCTGCAGGCGGAAAACGGCATCATTGGCGGTGGCCCCCCCGCCGCGCCCGGCCAGGAGGATCTGTTCTTCAAGGATGCCGGCGATAAGTACTGCACCATTCTCCCCGGCGGCTGCACCTTCAACAGCGCGACCTCCTTTGGCCTGATCCGCGGAGGACATCTGGCCTATACGGTATTAGGTGCCATGCAGGTGGACCAGAAGGGAAACCTTGCCAACTGGATCGTGCCCGGCGGCAAAATGGCCGGTATGGGCGGCGCCATGGATCTGGTGGCCGGAGCCAAAAAGGTGATCGTAGCCACCGAGCACTGCGCCAAGAACGGGACCCCCAAGATCCTGAAGGAGTGCACCTTCCCGCTGACCGGCGAGGGCGTGGTGGACAGGATCGTCACGGAGCTGGCCGTAATTGACGTCACTCCGGATGGTCTGGTGCTGCGCGAAGTGGCGCCGGGCGTGACCGTGGAGGAAGTTGTGTCCAAGACCGATGCCGTGCTCATCATCCCGGACAGCGTGGCAACCATGCCCATCTGACATCCCATCCCACCCCATCCAACCATCCAATCCAATCATCCAATCTATCATCTGACGTTTGGGAGGCGAGTAAAAGATATGAGAAACGCGATACGTAAAGGCGTCGAGAAGATGAACTTCGGTATGGATAAGTTCATGCCCGACACCCTGGTACTGGCTGCTGCCCTGACCATTGTTACCTTCTTCGTGGGCCTCTTCGCCGCGGGCCAGACTCCCTGGCAAATGGTGCTCCACTGGGGGGAAGGCTTCTGGGGCCTGCTGTCCTTCTCCATGCAGATGTTCCTGGCCATTGCCGCCGGTTATGTGGCGGCGTCCTCCCCCCCAGGCCGCGCCCTTCTCCGGCGGGTAGCCCGGGCGCCCAAGACTCCCCTGGGCGCCATCCTGTTCAGCTGTTACTTTTTGGCTATCGTTTCCTGGTTCAACTGGGCCATGGGCACCATCATCGCCGCTTTCCTGGCCCGTGAGATCGCCGCCAACCATGAAAAGCTGGACTTCAAGCTGCTGATCGCCGTGGGCTACTGCGTGTCCCTGTGTATCGGCATTCTGGGCCCCTCCACCCCGGAGTTCCTGCTGTCCGCCGATCCAACCAGCTATATGGCGGAGTATCTATCCGAGCCAGTCCCTCTGTTTGACACCATGTTTGATCCCGGCCTGGTGGCAAGCGAGATTCTGGTATTCTTCATCGCGATCCCCTTCCTGTGCTGGCTGATCCATCCGCCGAAGGATCAGGTCCCCACCGTGGACCAGGCCATTCGGGACCGGTTCCGCGCCCAGGACGAGGCCGTCGATGAGCTGCGTAAGAACCGCAAACCCAAGAAGGAGATGACCTTCGCCGAGCGGTGCGACAGCAGTCCCATCCTCATCTGGATCCTCTGCGTTCCCATGATCCTGTATATCGTATACTGGTTTGTGACTCGGGGCTTTGATTTGGATCTGAATATCGTCAACTTCATCGTGCTCATGCTGGGCTTCCTGCTCCATGGTACCCCGGCCAGCTTAAACCAGGCCTTCCAGGAGGGCGCCCGCAGCGCCTATGGCGTCGCCCTCCAGTTCCCCCTGTATGCAGGCATCCAGGGCATGATCTCTGGATCCGGGTTGATTACCATCATTGCTGAGGGATTTGCCAGCATTTCCACCACCGCAACCTTTGCGCATTGGACCTTCCTGGTGGGTGTGATCCTGAACATCTTCGTGCCGTCCTCCGGCGGCCTGTTCGCCGTGGCTGGACCGTCCCTCGTCACGGCTGGTTCGCTGATCGACGTGCCTGCAAACCAGACCATCATCGCCTTCACCACCGGCGAGGTTATGAGTAATATGATCCAACCCTTCTGGGCCATCCCGCTGCTGGGCATCGCCGGACTGAAGATGAAGGATATTGTGGGCTACTGCATCCTGTTCTTCATCGTCTCGGTTATCCTCTGCAACCTGTGCTTCATCATCTTCTGGTAAGCCGGAAGCACACATAGACCAGACGCTGTTTCATCCCATGCATTCATTTCAGGATGGGGCTTATTTGTGGCCTCCCTGCAAATGGGCCCCATCTTTTTACTTTCTGAAGGTTCAGATTGAAACCACAGTGACAATGGGGGATCTGAATGAAATCCTGGTATAGCCTTACAGAAGAGGAAGTACTGAAAGAGCTCCAGACAGACCGGGAAACCGGTCTGTCTGAGG
>ERZ809224.1260-NODE-1260-length-19014-cov-13.004167_pt1 | contig 19014 bp, 27 predicted proteins | sample MGYA00520513_ERZ809224 | MGnify/ENA primary metagenome ERZ809224 (study PRJEB31576, sample SAMEA3212658) | Homo sapiens | biome: human-gut; feature: human gut; material: fecal | place: Sweden | collected 2012 ... | reverse complement strand
GATTTCTCCACGGCGTATACTATATTCATGTGAATGTCCGAATGGGAAAAATAAGAACAGGAGAGATGATTATGTGGGGATGGCTGATTGCTTTAATTTCAGGTGCATTAATGAGTATACAGGGAGTATTTAATACAGGGCTGACAAAACAGACAAGTCTTTGGGTAGCAAACAGTTGGGTTCAGGGAACAGCGCTTGTTGTCTGTCTCGGAGCATGGGCTATTAAAGAGCGCCGGTCTTTTGGAACTTTATTCCAGGTGGATTCCAAATATATGCTTCTCGGCGGTGTCATTGGCGCCTTTATTACTCTGACAGTTATTTTGAGTATGGACCAGCTTGGTCCGGCCAAATCTGCGTTGATTATTGTTGTTTCCCAGTTGGCCGTTGCTTATTTGATTGAGCTTTTTGGCCTTTTTGGCATGGAGAAGGTGGATTTCCAGTGGTCAAAACTGATTGGGATGATTGTTGCGGTTGTGGGAATTTTTATTTTTAAATGGCAGTCGTGAGAATAGATGAATGCGTTATCATAAGAAGTGAGCGCATGAATATCAGGTTTGACATGGAAGGTATCTTGACAGTTGGTGATGCATTTGATACAATATGACCGAAATAGAAAAAGCCGCTCACTTCTGCGGAGCGGCCTTTTTCAGAAATATAGGTTAGCAATAACTAACGTGCAGGAGGAAGAAAAATGATGAAAATCACATTGAAAATTGACGGAATGATGTGCGGTATGTGCGAAAGCCATGTCAACGACGCGGTGCGTAAAGCCTTTCCGGTGAAAAAGGTCACCTCATCCCACAGTAAAGGGGAGACTGTGATTCTGACGGAGACAGACATCTCAGAGCAGCAGCTCCGCGCAGCCATTGAACCCACCGGCTATCGTGTGCTGGCAGTCAGTAAAGAAAATTACGAGAAGAAAGGATTGTTCGGCTTTCGGAAATAAACGGCCGGCTAGGTGAAAAAGCGCCTTAATCCCTTCAATCTGGGCACGGTTTGCTTTAGTATGGGATTTACATGGATGCTGGCGCTGGATGTAGCGCTGGGGTAAAGGAGACGGATAAAATGATGATCAACAAGCGGCTGATCGGTACGGTCAGCGAGAGTAAAAAATACATTGCCGGGAATGTGGCGCTGCAATGGTGCTCCCTGGCGGCCAATATGGTTCTGATGACAGGCATTGCCTCCCTGCTGGCGGCTTTGTTTTCCGGAAAGGTCGATTCCAGGCAGTTGGCAATGATGGGAGCCGTGGCGGGGCTTTGTCTTGGGGTACGCTTTGCCTGTACGCTGGGGGCGTCCCGGATGGGGTATCTTTCTTCTAAGGCGGTGAAAAAGACGCTGCGGGAAAAGATTTTTTTTAAACTCCTGAGGTTAGGCAATGCTTACCAGGAAAATGTGAAAACCTCGGAGGTAATCCAGGTAGCCGTGGAAGGGGTGGATCAGTTGGAAACCTACTTTGGAGCATACCTTCCCCAGTTCTTCTATGCCATGCTGGCGCCGTTGACACTGTTTGCTTATCTGAGCTTTGTGAATCTGCCCTCTGCCATCGTGCTTCTTATCTGCGTCCCGCTGATTCCTGTTGCCATTGCGGCGGTGCAGACCTGGGCGAAAAAGCTGCTGGGCAAATATTGGGGGCAGTACACCGCCCTGGGAGACACCTTCCTGGAAAACTTGCAGGGCCTTACCACCTTGAAAATCTATCAGGCGGATGAATTTAAGCATAAGGAAATGAACGCCGAAGCGGAGAAATTCCGAAAGATCACCATGAAGGTGCTGACCATGCAGCTCAATTCCATCACCATTATGGACTTCATCGCCTATGGCGGCGCGGCCCTGGGAATCATTCTGGCGACGACCCAATACCGGGCGGGGAGAGTGAGCCTGACGGGCTGCCTGCTGATTATTCTTCTTGCGGCGGATTTCTTCCTGCCCATGCGGCAGCTCGGCTCTTTTTTCCATATCGCTATGAACGGGATGGCGGCCAGCGACAAGATTTTTCGGCTGCTGGATCTGCCGGCGCCGGAGAAGAAAAGCCTTGTCTGTCCTCATGGGGACATCGTGTGCGAAAACCTCTCCTATTCCTATGAGCCGGAGCGGGAGATTCTCCACGGAATCAATCTGCGCTTCCCTATTGGCAGCTTTACCGCCATTGTGGGAGAATCCGGCTGCGGAAAATCCACAGTAGCCTCTATCCTAATGGGGCGGAACAAGGGCTATACCGGTTCTGTGACCATCGGCGGCAGGCAGCTGCGGGAAATCGATGAAAACAGCCTGATGCGGGAAATTACATACATTGGTCATCAAAGCTATCTGTTCAAAGGAACCGTGCGGGACAATCTGCAAATGGGCAAGCCGGATGCGGATGATGCAGCCCTGTGGACAGCGCTGGGACAGGTTCGCCTGGCAGACTTTTTTCGCTCTGAGCAGGGGCTGGATACCCGATTGACGGAAAAAGGCGGCAACCTCTCCGGCGGTCAGTGCCAGCGGCTGGCGCTGGCCCGGGCGCTGCTCCATGACAGCCCGGTCTATATCTTTGATGAAGCCACCTCCAACATCGATGTGGAGAGTGAAAACGACATTATGGAGCGGATTCACACTCTGGCAAATGAGAAAACCGTGATTCTTATTTCCCATCGGCTGGCAAATGTGACGGCAGCGGACCAGATTTATGTGATGGAGCGAGGCTGTATCTCGGAAAGCGGCAGCCATAAAGCGCTGCGAAACAATCACGGCGTATATGAAAAGCTGTGGAACGCCCAGCAGACGCTGGAAAACTTCGGAAAGGACGGTGACGCACAATGAAAAAACGGAGCGGTTTTACCGTTATGGCACGGTTGATTGGATTGGTGCGGCCATTGGCGGGCTATATGGTGCTGGCGATTTTGATGGGCCTTATCGGGCATCTATGCGCCTCCTTCATTACAATTTTCGGCGGCTTTGCGGTTTTGAATCTTCTGGGGCTGGACGCGCCCCTTTCCCTGGGAGCCGTATTTGCCTGCGTGCTGGCCTTTGCCCTGCTGCGTGCAGGACTTCGCTACGGGGAGCAGGCCTGCAATCATTTTATCGCCTTTAAGCTGCTGGCCCTGATTCGGGACAAGGTGTTTCTTGCCCTGCGGCGGCTGTGCCCTGCCAAGCTGGAGGGCCGGGACAAGGGCGACCTGATCAGCGTCATTACCTCGGATATTGAATTGCTGGAGGTATTCTATGCTCATACCATCTCCCCGGCGGCCATTGCATTTGTGTTTACGATTTTGATGTGTCTGTTTATCGGCAGCTACCACTGGGCGCTGGGACTTCTGGCATTGGCGGCGTATCTTACGGTAGGAATTACCGTTCCATTGGCGGTTTCCAAGGCCGGCAGAGACGACGGCCTGCGGTTTCGCACCAAGTCCGGGGAACTGTCCGCTTTCCTGCTGGACTCCCTGCGGGGTCTGCCGGAGCTGCTGCAATATGGGCAGGGAGAAAAGCGTCTGACGGCGTTGAACGCCCAGACCGACGCTCTTTCCGGGGATGAGGAGCGGATGAAGCGAATTTCCGGAAGGAACTCCGCTGTCACCGGCATTATCATCCTTTTATTTGACCTCGTTATGCTGTTTGTATCGGCGAGTCTGTACGGAAAAGGCGCTGTGGGCTTTGACGGCGTGTTGATTCCAACGCTGGCGCTGTTTTCCTCCTTTGGGCCGGTGTCGGCTCTGGCGGCTTTGGGCAGCACCCTGCAAAATACCTTTGCTGCCGGGAACCGGGTGCTGGATATTTTGGAAGAAAGCCCGGTGGTGGAGGAAGTGGCCGGGCAGGCGCCAATCACTTTCCAGGGTGCGGCGGCGGAGCATGTCACCTTCTCCTATGGAAATGAAACCATTCTGGCTTACCTGTCCATCGCTGTTCCCAAGCAGAAAATCGTCGGCATTGTCGGCAGGAGCGGCAGCGGAAAGTCCACACTGTTGAAGCTGTTCATGCGGTTTTGGGAGGTGCAGAAGGGCTGCGTCAATATTTCCGGCCGGGATATTTCCTCCATCAACACGGTCAATTTGAGAAATATGGAAAGCTTTGTGACCCAGGAAACCCACCTGTTCCATGACAGCATCCGGAACAATCTTCGCATTGCCAGGCTGGATGCCACCGAAGAAGAGATTACTGCCGCCTGCAAGAAGGCGTCCATTCATGATTTTATTATGACCTTGCCCCGGGGCTACGACACCCCGGTAGGCGAGCTGGGAGATACCCTGTCCGGCGGAGAACGGCAGCGGTTGGGCCTTGCACGGGCGTTTCTCCATAATGCGCCCTTCCTGCTGTTAGACGAACCCACGAGTAATCTGGACAGCCTGAATGAGGCGGTGATTTTGAAAGCCCTGAAAGAAGAAAAAGAAGATAAAACGGTGCTGCTGGTATCCCACCGGCAGTCCACCATGCGCATCGCGGATACGGTGTATTCTGTAGAGAACGGGAGGATGAGCTGATGAAATCCATCGAAAGCAAGCGGGAGCGGGAGAAGGAAATGGTCTCCCAGATGATTGCCCTGTATTGCAGGAAGAATCATGGGACGAAGGGCGCACTCTGCCCGGAATGTGCCGCACTGAACTTATATGCCCGGCAGCGCAGCGACAAATGCCCCTTCATGGAAACCAAGACATTTTGCTCCAACTGCAAGGTTCACTGCTACAAGCCGGAGATGAGGGAAAAAATTCGCATGGTTATGCGCTTTTCCGGCCCAAGAATGATATTCTATCATCCGGTGGCGGCAATCCGCCATATGATTGAAATGAAGAAAGAAAAGAGAAGATTGGAGAGAAGCATATGAAACTGAAACGACTGTTCTTTTTAATTTTGGGCTGTATTTCGTTGGGCGTCGGCTGCATCGGTATCGCCCTGCCCATTTTGCCTGCGTTTCCATTTTTCCTGCTGACGGTATTCTGCTTTGCAAATTCCTCCCCAAAGCTTCATGACTGGTTTCTGGGGACGAAGCTCTATAAAAAGAACCTGGAATCCTTTGTGCAGAAGAAGGGGATGACAGTTCGGACAAAGGCTGGTACTATTCTCACGGTGACACTTGTGATGAGCTTCGGCTTCTTCATGATGTGGCGAAAGGGCTTGACCGTTCCCTGCGTAATCCTTGCCATAGTCTGGGTCTGCCATATGGTGTATTTCCTGTTTGGCGTTAAGACGATTCGAGAGGCAAAACAGACAGCCCATAGAGGGAAAACAGTATAATATTAGACACATTTAGGAGCAATGATGATTTTGTGTTCCGCTGCCCCATATGACTGGGATTATCAGGGGATTACCGGCATTATTGGCGATATTTTAGCCTTGAAATCTCGTGTTCATAAGAGCCTGTACAGGCCGGTATAACATCTGCGTAAAGCATAGTATCATCCCTCTTTTTCAAATTGCGGCGCTGACTTATGGCATAATGCCACACAGGTTCCGCAGCCAATGCATTTCTCTTTCCGGACAGAGCTGACCCAGCCGGGCAACATAACGATTGCCTGTGCAGGGCAGGCAGTAATACAGGCGCCGCAGCCAATACATTTTTCATGGTCAATAAATACCTTATTTATTGCTTTGTAATCTGACATTTCTACTCCATATATAAAAGGCAGGTGCAAAGCTTTTTCACCTCTGCACCCGCCTTTTGTCTTTCCTATGTAATTTATTCCGCCGGAATTTATTACAAAACCTTTTTGTTTTCAGCGCCGGGAGTTGTTACGATTACTTTATCCGGAGTAATGATTAAAGCTCCTTTTGCGGTTGCAGCTCCGTTAAACATTTTTTCAACCATCGACTTAAAGGTGTCAACCACAGTGCCTTCGGTCACATACTCGGCGGTTCCCTTAATCTGATAACCTTCCAGACTCTGTGCGTCATAAACAGAGACTGCAATTTTGCCGCCGTTTGCCTTAATGTTATTCAGGGTAGTCTCCAGGAATACATCCCCAACCAGAAGTTTGCCGTCATCTGTTACATCCTTAAATGCTACAGGTACAACGTTTGGTTCTCCGTTTGCACAGGTAGCCAGATCCCACATTCCCGCTTTCAGCAGTTTTACAACATTTTCATTTAACATGATCCAATACCTCCAAAAATGTATTTGCTTGATTAAGCTGTGCTTATTATATGAAATTAACTTGTGGCAAACAAGATATTAGCAAATTTATGAGTTACTAATAAATTTCATAGTGTCCTTAGCGATAATCGCATTTTTGACATTGGATCATTGGAGTTTCACTATCTTCCCTATAGAACACCCCTGACCATTTGCAGATGCTCTGTAAAATTGGAACAACAGAAATTCCCTTTTCTGACAGCGAATATTCGACACGCGGTGGGATTTCGTCATATGATTTTCTACTGACAATATCATTTGCTATCAGGCTTTTTAAGGAGGAAGCCAATACTGCATCAGTAATGTTTCCCATTTCTTTTCGAATCTCACTGTAACGCAGAACCTTCTTTTCTGCCAGTACACAGATGATTCTGGAATTCCACTTGCCTCCAAAAATTTCAAGACCGTATTCTAATGGGCACCGTATATCTTTCTCCAATTTTTTCTGATACATTTTATCTGCCTCCTTCGATATTTAAAACGAATGAAATCAATTTTTTTGTATCAAGTATATCATACTAACTATTTAAATATAAGTTACTATTAAATTTATTAGTTACCGGGATAAATTTTAATTTTCCGTAAACCTTTTATAAACCTATTGACACTTGTCTGTTTTCGGACTATAATGACACAGAGTCCGAAATCAGACAAATATATGGAGGCACCAAATATGACTACAATCAGAAAACAAATGCTGGAGATAAGCAGGCTGTCTGAGGAAAGCGACGGAATCTATCACGATATTGCACAGAGTTACCGACTTCCTGACAGTGTGTATTGGATACTGTATATTCTGTACAATTATGACGAACCGGTTTCTCAGGTGGATCTCTGCAGCCAGTGGGCATATTCCAAGCAAACAATCAACAGCTCTATTGCTTCGATGATCAAAAAGGAATGGATCACGCTGGAAGCACTTTCGGGAATGAAAAACCGTAAACGCATTGTACTCACCGAAGCAGGACGGGAGTTTTGTGAGCAAGTCATCGGCGAAACGAGGAAAATCGAAGAAGCTGCGTTTTCAAGAATTTCCGAGGAAGAACGGGAATTGTTTCTTTCTCTGTTCCGTCAGACCAATCAGTATATGCGTGAGGAATATGAGAAGATTCATGCAAAAAACAGCAAGTGATTTCCCGGATACAGTGGGGAGACAAACAGGCATATCAGTTGTGCGTAAACACAACAGGTTTTGAAATTGCCGATCTGACTGCGCCGCTCGCATCTCTTGCGGAGAAATATTTTGAAAGGAGACGCAAATGAATATACAGTTATCTGACCATTTTGATTATAAGCGTCTTTTGCGTTTTGTGGCGCCGTCCATCATTATGATGGTATTCACCTCCATCTACGGCGTGGTGGACGGTTTGTTCGTTTCCAATTTTGTTGGGGATACTGCCTTTGCCGCCATCAATCTGATCATGCCGGTCAATAGCATCCTCGGCGGCGTGGGTTTTATGCTTGGAACAGGGGGCAGTGCGCTTGTGGCGAAGCTGCTGGGCGAGCAAAAAAAGGAGAAGGCAAACCGCTATTTTACCATGATGATCTGGACTTCGGTAATCGTCGGCATAGCGCTTTCGGGGGTAGGCTTTCTTGTGATGCGCCCCGTCGCACTTTTGCTGGGCGCGACTGAGGGAATGCTCCCGCACTGTGTCACCTACGGCGCTGTTACTATGATTTTCAATACTTCGTTCATGCTGCAATATGCGTTTCAGGCTTTTCTAATCGCAGCGGAAAAGCCAAAGCTGGGATTGTGGTCAACCGTTGCGGCAGGCGTAACCAATATGGTGTTTGACGCACTGTTCATCGCCGTTTTCAAATGGGGCGTTGCCGGTGCAGCGGTTGCAACGGGACTCAGCCAATGCGTCGGTGCCGTGATTCCGCTGATTTATTTCCTGCGGAAGAACAATAACAGTTCGCTTAGACTGATAAAAACCAGGCTTGAGATGAGACCTATCTTAAAGGCCTGCGGAAACGGCTCCTCCGAGATGGTTTCCAATGCGACCTCCGCCCTGATCGGTATTATCTATAATTTTCAGCTTCTTAAATACGCCGGAGAAAACGGCGTTGCCTCCTATGGTGTGCTGATGTATCTGCAATTTGTGTTCATGGCGATATTTATCGGTTATTCCATGGGCAGTGCGCCGGTAATCAGCTATCACTACGGCGCTGAGAACTACGGAGAGCTGAAAGGGCTGTTCAAAAAAAGCAATCTTCTGATGTTTTTTACAGGCATTTTTATGGTTGTGGCGGCACAGCTTCTTGCAGTTCCGCTGGCACAGCTTTTTGTTGGTTACAGTCAGGAATTGTTTACGATGACAGTACGGGCGCTGCGGATTTCAACCGTGTCTTTTGTTATCGTTGGATTCAATATTTTTGCTTCGGGATTCTTTACGGCCCTCAATGACGGAGGTGTGTCGGCGGCGATTTCTTTCCTCAGAACCTTCGTTTTCAAAATGGCCGCAATCCTGCTTCTTCCCCTGCTGTGGGAGCTTGACGGCATTTGGCTTGCAGATGTGACGGCGGAGGTCGCTGCCTTTGGAATCTCTCTTATTTTCCTGTTTGCGAAGCGAAAGAAATATCAATATGTGTAAATACGGAGGAAGGATTGTTTTCCGCCACAGACAGAGAAGTGGAAGAGGCGGCGGAGGCGCCCATTGTCATTCTGGATGACTGTGAGATAATAGGACTAACAAGGAGAAACCCAATAAAATCAAGGGCTCTGCCGTGTTAGTTCTATTTTTTTGACCGAAAAAGAACACGATTTTAAGTAATTGGAAAGGAGATTCCGTCAGTGATGGACTGACTTCAAAATTTGGAAAGGGAACGGTATAATGAGGAAAGCTACATTAACAGAAGCTGAGAGGTTAAAAAAAGGAAGGAAGCCCAAGAGGCTTATAGACACAAAGTTAGAAAGTTTACATTGCAATTTAGTTTAGCGGATACTGAGGCTAGAGAATGGTTTGAACAGCAGCCAGATAAAGGAAAGTATTTAAAGAAATTGATACTTAATGATAAAAAGGAAAAGTTGGGGGATTGAATGATGGGTAAGGAGCTTGTGAAGAAAACAATATTACCGATGTTGCTTCTGGCAGCGTGGGCGTGGATTGCATATTATTTCTGAGTATCTTTGGAACAGACTGGGGTGTGGAAGATATGGATGGTGGTTGGTATGCCTTTTGGTATTCATAGAATGTGTATCTGGTTATTGCCAAAGAACTTTGATATAGGTGGAACTGCCGGTGTCTGGGCAATGAATATAATAGTAGGCTGTCTGATCGGTGAGGTAGTAGTCGTGTGGTACATACTGCGTGCTGTGTTTATTTTGGTAAAGTATTTTGTGAGTTTGTTAAGATAGGGCTGGTAGCAGGCATCTGAAAACGGTGGAAAGAGTCCGTTCTCTATGGTATACTTGCAATACGGACGAAGAAGAAAATATGGATTTGAAGGATTTAGTTGTAGGTAAGCTGTATGGTTGATTTTGTAGCAGATTTTATAGCAGGTATAATAGAAGTGATAACTAAACCCTGGGTAGACAAGATGAACAAGAAATGGAAATCCAGGAAAAAGATAGATAGATGGGGATTTAACGCACAGAAAGGAAATAGAAATGGAAATAAAAGAAATAGAGAAACTCCTTACATCGAGAAATATACAGTATGAGGTCATTCAACAGGATAAGCCTATTTTATCGGCATTGGATGCGGAAGGCTATTATCCTGTTGAAAAATCAGCACCTACATTTGTGCTGCAAACAGAGAATGGTTTGATAGGGTGTATGGTTTCTCTCCAGAATGGGCGACTTGATTTTGACAAGTTGAAACAGGTTTTCGGTTTCAGCAAGCTGAAAATGGCTGATAGGAAGAAGATAAAAAGCCAAACTGGATATGACGTTGGAGCCATTCCGCTTGTTGGTTTACATCTTCCCTGTATATTCGACAGAAAACTTCTTAAACATGATTTTGTGTATGGCGGAACTGGAAATGAATTGTTCACATTGAAAATTGCTCCATCGGAATTGCTGAAAGTAAACGAAGTTATAGGAATGTTTGATTAAAAACGCAAGTTCCAGCTTTGGAGGAGGATGAAAGATGGAAATGGAATTTTCAAAAGATGACTTAATAGAAGCGAAAAGACAGATTGATTCAACACTGCATAAGTTAAGGGAAACGATAAAGACTTTAGAATCCAAAGAAAATGTGGAAAGGTATAAATCACAAATCACACTGGCAAAAAGGCGGGTAAGAGCCTTTGAAATTGCGAATTGCTTTATTGAAAATGAAATTGAAAAATGAACAGCTTTCTGTCTGCTAGGTGACAAATATTTCTGTATATATAATGAACTAAGGAGAAGGAGCGAAAGAAAAAAATAGGAAATGAGGAATGTGAACTTATGAATATAACAGATAAAAATATAGATGGCGGAAAAGCATTTGATTGGGGTAAAACTTCAACAGATTGAGCCAGGGGATAAGTGTCAGGCTGGGTAGTGAATGTGGTGAGTAGTTTTAGAAAGAATATAGGGGATGGGTATATAGAGACTGTGGTTGGCAGCGGGTATCGGTTTGTGAGGTGAGAATAGAGACAGAGGTAGTTGCTCCGTTATGGGAGCAGTTATCTCTGTTTTTTTAGTTATCAAAAAGTTTAGGATTATTTAAGATTGTATGACTTGCTTGTTTCGCTTTGACGAAATATAATAGTGCCTATTGGGAGGGAACAGAGATGGACTTTATAACTGCGAAAGAAGCTGCCCGCAAATGGGAAGTGACGGAACGGATGGTACAGTATCACTGTAAAGCAGGCCGGATTGGAGGAGCAGTAAAGATGGCGGGTGTCTGGCTGATACCAAAGGAAGCGGAAAAGCCGGTTGACGGACGGTATAAGAAATGAGGTGAAAGCAATGCTGCATATAGCTATTTGTGATGACGACTTAATATTAAGCAAGACGCTTTATCAATTCATATTTGAAACTTATCGGGATATTGATTTATTCATAGACCAATACGATTCTGGGGAGGAATTTCTAAATAAGATTATTTCGTCCAATAAAACCTATGACTTGCTTCTGTTGGATATAGAAATGGATAAGATCAGTGGAATTGCGGTAGCTAAAGAACTGAAAAAACTATCACCTAAGACATATATTGTGTTCATAACCTCACATGATGAATTTGCAACAGTTGGATATGAGGTTTCTGCTTTTCGATACCTTGTCAAACCTATCAAAAAAGCAAAATTGGTTGAAGCAATAGAGGCAGTAAAAACGGAACTTCTATCTCGAAAAAGTATTACTGTTCAAAATAGAGAGGGCGAGTATGTTATTCCAGTAAACGATATGATATGTCTTGAGGCCCAAAATCAAGATGTTTTAATATATACCCTTGATCAGAAGATATTACATCGTGGGAATCTGAATGAATATGAGCAGCAGCTTTCTAAAGATGGGTTTTACAGAATTCATAGAAGTTATCTGATAAATATGCGCTTTGTGAAGTCATACAGCAAAACAGATGTAACATTAAACGGTGGCTTAGTATTGCCACTTAGCCGATTACGTTTCAAGGACTTTACGACTCATTTTCGGGAGTATATAAAGAGGACTGCGAGGTAACTATATGGAGCTATTGAATTTACTATCTGTTATATTGGATTTATTGGCATGGACTGCTTTGATCCGTTTGCTATATTGTCCCGGATTAAAATTCGATATAAAGTTTTGGAGTTATATTACACTGATTGCCGTAATTGAGCAAATTTTTGCCTATCAAGATAAAATCTTGGAAGCTGTCGCCATTATGACAGTCTTATATCCTCTGGTTTTAATTATGTTTACGCCGGTTGAAAAAAAGATTTCAAAATTTTTCTACTCCCTTATTATCATTCAATTTCTGTTCATTCCGGCGAATATGATTTCATTGATTGCTGGAATGGCTGGGCTTGATGTAGATATAACCGTTATGGTTCTATATGCGGCTATTGATATTGTTATTTTAGCTTTTTGTCATAAGTATTACGAAAAATCTATCCATAGAATTTGCATAATTGGAAAATCCGATATTGCTTTTTGCCTGGCCCTCAATATTTTTTCATTGTATGTAAGTATTATTGTAGACCCTACCTTTGGTCTTTTTGAGCAAGGCGAACAATACGGAATGATAGGTTTGCTCATTATCGTAACGATTTTGCTGAATTTTCTGTTTTGTCTTTTAATTTTCAGAAATAAGGTGTCAAGTTACTATAAGACTATGTACCAGCTTAACAATCAGTACATGGAAATGGAGTTACGTTATTTCTCAATCTATAAAGATAGTCAAACAGAACTACGCAAATACCGTCACGATATGAAAAATCATCTGCTTTGCCTGCAAACTTTGTGTGAGGAAGAAAACTATCCTGAAATCAAAAAATTTGTCCAGAGCCTTACGGATGGGTGGCAAGACTTAAATTCATTTTACCATGTGGGAAATGATATTGCAGACGCAATTATCAATGGAAAACATTACATGGCAAAAGAACGTGGTATAGTGTTTGATGTTTCCGGCCATTTTCATAATGATTTGAAATTATCAGCTTTAGAGATATGCACAATCTTCTCAAATGCGATTGATAATGCGATTGAAGAAAATCTAAAGATTGAAGATGAAAGCAAGCGGCATATCAACATTGAAATAAAGCAGACGGAAAATTTCTTTGTAATATCTTTTGAAAATCCTTTGTCTGCCCCTGTTGAGGTGAGCAGCAATGCTCTGATACCGAGTACCAAAAATACTGCCGATCATGGTTTTGGATTGTTGAACATCAAAAGCACCGCAGAAAAAATTGGAGGTTATATCGAACTTGATACGAAAAAACACTTTATCCTTACGGTTGTAATTCCTCGTTGAACATCTCACTCCATATAGTTAACATCTCACGACATGAAAACTTCATGTCGTGTTTTTTATGTTACGATAAAAGCACAATAAAGCTGGGAGGTAATGAAATTGATAGATTTTGTAAGGACCTTTATTTGTGTGGTAGTTGCTGTTGTTCTGTTCCTGTTCCAAAAGGTATTAAGTTCTCGCAAAGTAGCATGGCTCGGTGGTATCATGCCGATTTTAACAATCATTTTATCTGTTGGTCTGATCTGGTACATGAAATGGGAAATCTCTATCCGTACAGTATTTCCATTTGTGTTGCTGTTCGCCATGTTTACGATCACTTGGTTATCTGAAAGAGCTGCTTTGAAAAAGAACCGCAGTAAGGAGGAAACACATGGAATTAGTGATTGAACATTTATCTAAAGCATTTGGCACAAAACAGGTTTTAAGCAATATAAATTTCCGATTTACAAAAGGAAAGATTTACGCCCTATTAGGGCGTAACGGTGTAGGTAAAACAACTTTTTTTAATTGCTTGAATGGTGATATAAAAAGTGACAGTGGGCATGTTTCCTTACTTACCGATCATAAGCAGCGAGATATAAAAGCAGACGATATTGGTTATGTGCTATCTACCCCTACAGTCCCGCCTTTTTTGACTGGCCGTGAATTTCTAAAGTTTTTTTTAGATATTCACGAAAGCACTATTTCAAATCCGAAAAGCCCAGAGGAATATTTTGAAGAAATACATATTGCTCCCGAAGATCGGGATAAACTTCTAAAAGATTATTCGCATGGCATGAAAAATAAAATGCAGATGCTTGTCAACATGATTGCCCGTCCACCGATTTTATTATTGGACGAACCGCTTACTTCCTTAGATGTTGTAGTTGCGGAAGAAATGAAACAGGTCTTACGCACATTGAAGCAAGACTGTATCATCATTCTTTCTACACATATCATGGATTTAGCGTTGAATCTATGTGACGAAATCGTTTTGCTAAATCATGGGGAGTTGGAAAGTGTAGATATGTCTGGTTTGAACAATCAGACTTTCCAAGAGAAAATTATCAAGGCATTAAAGGAGGGGATAGAATGAAAAGAATATTAACCATATCTCTTTCTTTGAAGAACGCTTATCGGATAAATAGTATTTTGTATATGCTTCAGCAGACACCCATTATCAAGCGTTTTTTGCCCGACAATATTTATTGCTCATTCAAACTAAAAAGCCTTGCCAATACGCTGTCCGTCATTTGGGAATTTCTTTCAGTTTTCGCAGTAAAGTTGCTTTACTTCGGGGTTATGCTTATCGGAGCGACAATGCTTTATCCGACACAGGAAAAATCACAGTTGTTTTTGCACATATTTGTGTTTTTAACTCTACTCGGCTCTTTTACAAACACCTATATTTTCAAACCGAGCAAGGATAAGTATTATGCTTTAGTTTTATTGAGAATGGACACACAGTGTTATGCTGTAAGTAACTATTTCTATTATATTCTGAAAACCTTTATAGGCTTTGCCGTAATAGGCGGGATAGCAGGATATTTAGCAGGATTGAGTACATTGCAATCTACGCTTATTCCATTTTTCGTTGTGAGCTTAAAAGTGATTGTTGCTGCAATCTCTTTATCATATTATGAGCGAACCCAAAAAGCGCCTAATGAAGATCATATCAATTATCTGATATGGGGGATTATCCTACTAATCCTGTTTGGGGCTTATGGACTTCCCGCATTACAAACTATTTTGCCTCTCCAAATAAGCGTAACAATCATGGTAGTATCTATTTTGGCAGGGACTTTATCAATTTACAAAGTATTTACCTTTAGACACTATTCGTCTATGTATCGGGAAATACTGTCACAGGCTGAAAACACAGTAAAACAAAACGAACACGAGCAGGCAGAACAGGCAATAGATTATAGTCCTGCTGTATCCAGTCACAAAAAGGGCTTGGAATATTTGAATGATCTGTTTGTAAAACGACACCACAAAATCTTATGGAAATCGGCAAAATGTATTACAGTAGCTTGCATTGTACTAACAGCCCTATTGCTGCTGGCAGGCTCTATACAGCCAATGCTAAAGGAACAAATAAACACTTGGCTTTTGTACTGGTCACCATCAGCTTTGTTTTTTGTCATGTACCTTGTCAACCGTGGTGGTGACTACACAAAAGCGTTGTATATGAATTGCGATTACAGCTTATTGACTTTTTCCTTTTTCAAAAGGCCGGAATATATTTTTCGACTGTTCCTTATCCGGCTACGCGAGATTATAAAGATCAATTTGCTTCCTGCTTTGACAATGGGAATGTGCTTGTCTGCCTTAATGTATGGCAATGTAGGGAACGAAGTAGATTACATCATTATCATTTTGCAATCCATCTGTTTAAGTATATTCTTTTCCATACATTATCTGCTCATATATTACCTTTTACAGCCCTACAATGTGGGGACGCACGTTAAAAGCGGCGATTATCGTATTGTTGAGATGGCTCCGTTTCTTATATGTCTTTGGATTATGAAAATGGATATATCATCATTTTATCTTGGGGTGGCTTCGATTGTCCTGTGTGTTCTGTATTATCTTGTCGCTGTATTTTTAGTGCAAAGATGTGCGTCTGATACTTTTAGAATACGAGTATAAGCACTCTGATAAAGCACAACATCTATAAATAGTTTCATCCTGCCGCACGACGGCAAAAGAAAAAAAGCCGTCGAAGGGAGGGGCTACGTAAGGAAGTAGTTTCTCCTTTCGGCTTTGTAATCAGCCAGAGTGATTGAATTGTAGGTAAAATTCAAATCATAACGGAGGATTACAGCAATGACAAAATCAATTTTTGAAGAAATGGGAGGAACTTATCACGAAGAAAACGGATATCTTATTCCTGACCTTACTTTACCACCCGAAGAAGAAAAGCCTATCGGGATATGGGGACAGCGGCACTTGCGATATATCAAGGAGCATAAGCGGCTGTTCTATGTCAATCTGCTGACAAGCGGCAAATTAAACAGCTATCTTGCTGATATAAACGAACAGGCAGAGGAATTGTTCTTTCTGCTGGTAAAACAACTTGCCGAAAAAGAAGGCATAACGGAAGAATTCAAAAGCGTCGACCAAATAGCTTGGGTTGGTGCAATGAATAACCTACGGGCAAGAGCAAGGGAAATCGTTTATACAGACATCATTTACGCATAATCACACTTCGGAAGCGGTATGAGAATATTCATGCCGCTTCTTTCCTATCTACGCAGTAGAATTTTTCACAAATCTGTGGTATAATCGTTTCATGTTTGAGAGACAAATCGGGATTGGAGGTGGATGGCGATGAGAGAAAATATTGTTGCGAAGTTGACGGCAAAGGATGATAAATATGCTTGTGCGCTTGCCGATAAAATCATATTAGAAAGTCAAAAAACAGATAAATGGTATGAATATTTTGATGATTTTGCATCGTTGCTTGACCATCCAAAATCATTGGTAAGAAATCGTGTGTTGTATATCCTTGCAGCAAATGCTCAGTGGGATGATGAGAACCGTTTTGACTTAGTTATATCGGATTTTCTCACACATATAACAGATGAAAAACCAATCACGGTCAGACAGTGTGTTAAGGCTCTTGCACAGGTGGGTTTGGCAAAGCCGCAGTATATTCCAAGGATATTATCATGTTTCAGGGATGCCGATTTATCAAAATACAAGGACAGTATGCGTCCATTGATTGAAAAGGACATGGAAGAAACTAAAAGAATATTGGAAACTCGGTAATATACGGAGAGATAAGAAATAATATTTAATTTTATGATAACTGGATAGAACAGTTTATTTTACAAATATACAATTTGATGAGGTATTTTAGCATGGAAAAGTATTTTAAAATGTTAAAAGAAAATGGAGCAGATTTAGCTATAAAAATATCGACTGATACCGTAGTAACGGCAGCATGGACGGTCTATCGTTGTAGATACGGGTGTGATACTTACGGAAAAAGCTATTGCTGTCCGCCAAATTGTCCCACGTGGAAAGAAACGCAGGAAATGATAAACTGCTTTCAATATGGTATTCTATTTCGGTGTCATGAAATGAGCATAGTAACCCCACTTGCAGTAAAAGTGGCACGGGAATTATTTTTAGATGATTATTACAAAGTTATTGCTTTTGGCAGTGGGCCATGCAAAAAATGTCAAAAATGTAATCCAGACCATTGTAATTTTCCAGACAAAACAGTTCCAGCTATGGAAGCGTGCGGGATTGATGTCTTTGCAACGGTAAGGAATAATGGTCTTGAAATACATACACTACGAGAAAAAGACGAGATACAAAATCACTTTGGACTTATATTGGTTGAATAATTCGCAAATTCCGCTTTAGCGAACAAGGTAAAAATCGTAGTAATCGAACCGCAGAGCCAATGAAGTTGTGAGGAAACTCGCATTTCATTGGTTCTTTCTTTATGCCCAAACTGAATAGTATTCCCACCTTCACCGAGAAATATTCAAAAACCTCTGAAAAAGCATTGACAAGTACCTATCCTGAGATATACAATAAAATACCCTTTTCAGGGAGTTACAATTGAATACCCAATGTTCTTGAAATGGAATTGCGGCGCAAGCCGCCTAACGCCTGCGGTACGCTAAGAGGAAGTACCGCTGCCCGCCGTCAAAAGCTGTTTTGTACTGTCAGCGGCGGAAGGGGCATGAAAACAGTATGGTTTTGAATTTCAAAGCCGTTACATAGAACATCGTTTTGAAGCGAGAGCAAAGCTCCCGCCGATTTTTGATGTCTGTGTAACGGCTTTTTGTTTTGCCGTTTACAACTGAATGACCGTCCGAATGGGATATGATTTTGCGATGACATCTTTCTTACAGAAAGCGAGCAAGACAACGCTGCTGAAAAAGCAGGGGCAGGAACGACATTCGGGTAGAACGGCGCACCTCGTATGTAACGCTTTTACAGGTTGAACTCCGCTTGCCGCAAAGCTTCTCAGGCTTGTATATCTCGTTCTGAATGGTTTTATACGGCAAGCCTTATTTTGACCGTCTTATGCGTTACAGCGGTCTTATGCGTACAGCGTGCTTGAAGTTTAGACGGGGTGCAGGGAGTCCTTTTCAAAGGACTGCCCTGCTGGGGAGACAACCTCGGTTGTCGGGGCAAAGTCCCCAGCCTCGCAGAGCCCACTGGCACTTTGCAGCCGCAAGGCTGAAAGTGTCATAGTGGGTTACGCACTTTGAAAAAGGTGCGTAACAAAGACTGCCAATCTCAACATATCCTCCCTCATCGAGAGAAAGAGATACAATCCGAAACAGAAAGGAAGTGAGAAAAATGTCAAGACAGAATTTCAGCGTGGCAAGGGTGGAAACCCGAACAAGGGATTCCATCGGCAAGTATGAACGACACAACGAGCGAAAAAACGAGCATTACGGCAATATGAATGTTGACCTGTCCCGCACACCGATGAATGTGCATTTCAAATCCTGCGGCAATATGACCTACAATGAAACCCTTGATAAGCTGGTCGCTGACGGGAAGGTATCTCTGCGTGGTCTGAAAAAAGACGCTAAAATCTTTGACGAGATGATTTTAGATGTCAACACCGACTATTTTGAAACCCACGGCGGCTATGAATACGCCAAGCGGTTTTACGCAGAAGCCTATCAGTTTGCCGTAAAGGTGTACGGCGAGGATAGTATCCTCTCCGCCGTTATGCACGCCGATGAGGTCAATCTTGCCCTGTCTGAACAGTACGGCGAGCCGATTTACCACTACCATATGCACATTGTAGCATTGCCTGTGGTAGAGAAGCAAGTGTTATGGACGAAGCGGTGCAAAAATCCCGAATTGGTCGGGACGGTCAAGGAGATTGTTCAGCAGGTCAGCCACTCGAAGAAATGGAAGTCCCCGCAGGCTGTGGACGAACAGGGCAAGCCTGTGTATGACGAAAAAGGGAAAGCGGTGCTTGTCCCCACCTACAGCATTTTGCAGGACGAATTTTGATTTTGTCAAGATTAGTTGACACATTTTCCTCAAAGATTTTATATCCTA
>ERZ809224.1258-NODE-1258-length-19023-cov-21.764340_pt1 | contig 19023 bp, 15 predicted proteins | sample MGYA00520513_ERZ809224 | MGnify/ENA primary metagenome ERZ809224 (study PRJEB31576, sample SAMEA3212658) | Homo sapiens | biome: human-gut; feature: human gut; material: fecal | place: Sweden | collected 2012 ... | reverse complement strand
GAGTGGGAATAAATCGAAAAAACTGAAAAGTGCTGAAATACCAACGCTTTTTCGGTTTTGCCCACCGCTTCTGATAAGGTTTTGATAAGATTCCGCTGAAACGCAATTATTCTGCGTTGCCAGTGGCTTGTGAGTAAAGAGTAATTTCTCTTGGCTCACATAATACCCATATTAGCATTTAGCCCGTACTGATCGGATGGTCAGTACGGGCTTTTTGCGTTCATTAAATGGTTTTGTTCTTTTTCAGAGCCTTGATCAGTGCATCGCTGAACTCCTGTGAAGGAACTTTGCCCCAAATCTGGGTGGTGTCCTCTGCTGGGAAGGTATAACGCCAACGGTCATACTGCTCTTTGCTGATCTCGCCGTTTCTGAGTTTCTCTGCCTGTTCAGCCCAAGCGGACAGCATTTTGAAAATAGAGGCATCCGTTGTGCGCTTGCTGCCATCAAAAATGATGTGTACCTCGTCTCCCTGCTTTTCCGCTCTTACACCATGAATGTCCTCGATAGCAAAAAGCGTATGGATAAAGCCCAGATTACTGTCAATATCGGGAACACTCAAAGCCAAAGGAGAAACCTCCAGAACATTCGCAAGAGCCTTTACCAGATCTTCCTTGGGGGTTCTGGTGCCGGACTCATACTGAGCCATACGAATGTCTGCGGTTTTCTGTGGGAAACCCACTGCCTGACCGAGCCACTTCTGCGTCATCCCACGCAAATTGCGCATAAAGCGGATTCTTTCACCAATTGCCATAGCAATTCACTCCTGATTCATGTTTTTATCATCATAGCATATATGCTTATGCGCTGTCAAGATATATTAAATAATTCTGTTTAATATTCTCTCCAAAGCCTCTTGACATAACTGAATTTGTTTAGTATAATGCAGTTGCACGCTTAAGCTATTATGTTTAAGTATGTCCGCCCGGGCAAATCGGATGGCGGCCAGCAAGTATTCCGACACGAAAGAAGATTACTATACTCAGAAAGGAGGTTAGAACCATGGAAAACAAGTTTATTCGAGTGGATGAAGTCGCAAAAGAATTGGATGTGTCAAAGCCTTACGCCTACAAGATCATTCGCCAACTGAATGAGGAGCTGAAAGCGAAAGGCTTTATCACCATCGCAGGACGGGTCAACCGTCAGTATTTCAACGAAAGACTCTACGGAGCAGAAAGGAACAAAGTAAATGCCAGCATATAAGAACAAAGAAAACGGTTCGTGGTATGTGGTCACGCAGTACACGGACTGGACAGGAGAACGGAAACAAAAGTGTAAACGTGGGTTTAAGACCCGTCGTGAAGCACTGGAATGGGAGCAGAAGTTCCAACAGCAAAGTGCCGGGGACTTGGATATGAGTTTTGAAGCCTTTGTTGAGATTTACACCTCCGATCTCAAAGCAAGGCTGAAAGAAAGCACTTGGCAGACCAAGGAGCATATCATCAAAACCAAAATCGTCCCGTATTTTGGCAAACGCAAGATCAATGAGATTACCACCAAGGATGTGATTGCGTGGCAGAACGAGCTGCTTGCCTACCGTGACGAGAAACACAAGCCCTATTCCCAAAGCTACCTCAAAACGCTGCACAATCAGCTCTCAGCTATCTTTAACCATGCTGTTAGGTTCTATGACCTCCGTTCCAATCCGGCAGCAAAAGCCGGAAATATGGGCAGCGAAGAACGCAAAGAGATGCTGTTCTGGACGAAAGAGGAATACCAGAAATTTGCGGAAGAAATGATGGACAAGCCTATTTCCTACTACGCATTTCAGATGCTTTACTGGACGGGCATCCGTGAGGGCGAGCTGTTGGCTCTGACCCCGGCAGATTTCGATTTTGAGCGTGGGACAGTAAAAATCAGCAAGACCTATCAGAGATTGAAAGGAAAGGATGTGATAACCTCTCCCAAGACCAAGAAAAGCAACCGCACCATTCAAATGCCCGATTTTCTCTGTGAGGAAATGCAGGAGTTCTTCAAGATGCAATACGGATTGAAAAAGAAAGACCGTATCTTCACCATCAACAAGAGCTATCTGCACAGGGAAATGGACAGAGGGGCAGAAGCCGCAGGGGTCAAGCGTATCAGAATCCACGATTTGAGACACAGCCACATCAGTTTGCTGATCGACATGGGTTTCTCGGCAGTAGCCATTGCCGACAGGGTGGGACACGAAAGCATTGAGATCACCTACCGATATGCTCACCTGTTCCCCTCCAAGCAGAAAGAAATGGCAAGCAAGCTGGATGATCTTAACAAAGGAGCGTAATATTGATGTCAGCAAAGAACGTAGACAAACACAACCGTTTTCGCAGCATTACAGTGGGCTTCCGAGTATCACCGGAAGAGCAGGAAGAATTGAACAGAGCCGTTGCCCTGTCGGGCCTTCCCAAGCAGGAATACTGCTACCGCAAGTGCATGGGTCGTGAAGTAGTAGTGCAGCCGAATCCGAGAGTTCACAAGGCGCTCAAAACGCAAATGGAAGCCATCCTCGCAGAGCTTGAACGCATTGCCACTGGTGACAGCGTTCCTGATGAGCTGCTGAGCACCATCGATCTCATTGCCATCACCATGCAGGGACTGAAAGGAGAAAATGCCCATGATTGATGAAAAAGAAAAGACTGCCCTTGCAGCATCTGTTGGCGCAGATGAAAGGCAGCCGTTTCAACCATGTAACACTCAGATTATAACAACTGAAAACGCAGAAATCAATTACCCAGACGAAATTTTTTCAAAAGAATATGAAGAAATCTCCCGGCAGATACAGCTAATGAATGACCCGGCATATCTGCATACGGTGTCTATGAATGAGTTGTATGAAACGGTATATCAGAGCAGGCCGCCCGTCATTGACGGTCTGCTCTACTCCGGCACCTACCTGTTTGCAGGAGCACCCAAGGTTGGCAAGTCGTTCTTCATGGCACAGCTTGCCTACCACATCAGCACCGGGCAAAAGCTCTGGGATTATGATGTCCGCCAGGGCACTGTTTTATACCTCGCCCTGGAGGACGATTATCAGAGATTACAGGAACGGATGTCCCGTATGTTCGGTGTTGAAGGTTCGAACAACCTGTACTTTGCCGTATACGCGAAGCAGCTCGGCGCCGGATTGGATGAGCAGCTTGAAAAATTCATCCGTGACCATCCAGACACCCGGCTCATTATCATCGACACCTTGCAGAAGATCCGAGAGGTCAGCACCGATGCTTACAGCTATGCAAACGATTATGACATCGTGGGCAGGATGAAGCAGTTTGCCGACAGGTATGGCATCTGCCTGCTCCTGGTACATCACACAAGAAAGCAACAGGCTGGTGATAAGTTTGAGATGATCTCCGGCACGACAGGACTGCTCGGCTGCGCAGACGGAGCATTCCTTCTACAAAAGGAGAAGCGTACCGATCTAAGCGCCACCCTGGAAATCGTCGGCAGAGATCAGCCTGACCAGAAACTTCATCTGACAAGGGACACGGAGAAGCTGATTTGGCAGCTCGACCATGCGGAAACAGAACTTTGGAAGAAACCGCCCGACCCCTTACTGGAGAAGATTGCCGCTGTGATTACAGAGGACAGTCCGGTATGGAGCGGCAGCGCAACAGAACTTGTGGCTCTGCTTGGAGAGGACATTCAGCCGAATATCCTGACCCGCAGGCTCAATGTCAAAGCCAGCGATTTGCTGAACGAGTACAGCATTGAATACACCGTGAAGCGCACCCGCACAGGCAGCGCCATTAGCCTGACGAGAAGATCTGTGTGACGATTGGTGACGGTTGTGACGATTAAAACGGCACCGGGGTCGGTATCAGAAATACCGTCACAATCGTCACAACCGTCACGCTCTCTACGCATCCCCCGTCCCCACGATGAAATCCGCAGAGTGCATCGTGGACTGTCTGAGAAAATACCACGGTTTTTTCTCAGACAACGGACAGTGGTGATTGCCCTGCCTGGTTGGGAAATCACCGTTGTCCGTGCCGTGGAATTGCGAAGTGGGTACCACTAGCAAGCCACGGCAGAGGCTTCCGCAGAAGCCGCATTCCCCGTTCCCCCTCGGAGAGCCCACGATACTTTGCAGCCCCCGGATGAAAGTATCATAGTGGGTTATTACACTTTGAAAAAGTGCCGTTCTCTTCGTTCCCACGAAATACACCGCTGAAATTCAGCAGAAAGGAGCCCTATGGCAAGAAACAACGGGATTGACCGTACCATAGCACGAAACCAAAACCTAACCACTTCCAAAATCACCAACGCGCAACGGCACAACGAGCGCGCAAAAGAATCTTACACAAACCCGGACATCGCGCCGGAACGCCTGTCTTACAATGTCCATTTCAAAACACCCACCGGCAGCTACACAGAAATGTTTGAACAGATGAAGGCTGATGGCGTCATCTCCATCCGTGGTCTGAAAGACGATGCCAAGCTCTACGGCGAGTTGGTCTTTGATGTGAACTCCGCTTACTTCTACAACCACGGCGGCTATGACTTTGCAAAACAATTCTACGCTGATGCCTATAAAGCCGCCGTGGAGATCGTAGGTGGTGAGCAGTACATTCTCTCCTCTGTGATGCACGCAGACGAACGAAACCGGGCAATGTCCGAAGCCCTGGGCGAGGATGTTTACCACTACCATCTCCATGTTGTGTATGTCCCGGTAGTTGAAAAGCAAATTCTATGGAGCAAACGCTGCAAGGACAAATCACTGGTCGGCACTGTGAAGGAAACCATCATGCAGGTCAGCAGCAGTAAGAAGTGGCAGTCCAAGCCTGCGCTGGACGAAAATGGAAATCCCATGCTGACCGCAAAGGGTAAACCGATTTTGAAAAAATCCTACAGCGTCCTCCAGGATGATTTCTTCAATGCCATGCGCGCCGCCGGTTACACCGATGTGGAGCGTGGCGAACGTGGCAGCACCGAGGAACACCTGACCGTGACACAGTTCAAGGTACAGGCTGAACAGGAACGCCTTGCCGATCTAACGCAGCAGGCACAGCAGAAAGCCGCTGAGGCAAAGGCTCTGGACAGAGAAATCGAGAAGCGTACACAGAAGAAAATCGACATTGAGAACATTGAGAAAATCGAAGCAAAGCCCGTGGTGCTTTCCTCGTCAAGGGTCTCTCTGGCAAAATCGGAGTATGAAACGCTGGTAGCTGCCGCTAAGAAATATTATGCGCAGGAACGCCGGGAATCCAAACTACAAAAGGCACTGGATGCCGCAAACAAGCTGATTGGAGAACTGAAAGCGCAGATCACTTCGCTGAAACAACAGATTTCGGCGCTGACTTCCGAATTGTCGGAATACAAGTCCGTCCGTGGCAAAATCCGCACCGCAGAATTGGAACAGGAAAATGATCGCCTGCGTTCCAAAATTCGCAGCTACGAGACAGCTATCGAGCGCAACAATCTGTGGCACATCTTTAATCCCCACCGCAGTAAAATCCGAAATTGGGACGATGCCCGATAATTCCCGTGTAGAGCTGAAAAAAACGCGTTTTGTCCAATGGGAGTGTTCCAAACGATGCCTATATCGTTTGGGCACTCCCTGTCCGAAAATCAGCCTACTTTTACAGGTGTAGAGCTGATAAATATTCATGAAAATCAGGAGGTTCTATGAAAACAGGTCTTTCCAAGAAACAGAAAACAACCAATGTCTATTTTAATGAAGCAGACAGTATCGTCGAAGTCTGCACATACAACACCGCACTCAAAAACAGGCTCACCGAATATGCCGGGAAATATCCCTCTGAGTGCCGGTTGATTGACGATGATGGAAATGGCTGTCTGACTTTTGAGGTTAATAAGGGGCGCTTCGGTTTCAAGCTGACCGCCCCTTACTCAGAGGAACGCCGAAAGGCGGCAAGTGAACTGGCAAAGAAAAATACCGAAAGGTTAAGGAGGCAAGCATAATGAAAATTCTATCCTGTGCGTTCAATATGGATACCACCTGTGTGGAGCTTCGGCTGACAGATGGCACGCTGATCTCTATCGACTGCACCGCAGTAGAGAACGAGGTTGCCGATAATATGTATCAGCGCTCCGAGCTGGACTATCTGATCTACAATGACCCGGTGGCGCATGCCGAACTGGTACTGAACGGAGATCCCGAAATGTATTTGAAAACCGCAACCGAATACAAACCTTTGGATAGCTGATCAACACGCCGCCCGTGGGAGAAATCCTGCGGGCGGTAATTTTGTTCACGAAAAAATCAAAAAGGCATGGTATAATTTTATCCTCACAGGAAGATATGTTCCCCTCAATGCACAGGAGCAACATTACCGCACCGGTTCAAAGTCCTGCGGTATAACGGTCTCTGGTTTTTACCGTTCCTGCGGCTATACAGCATACATTGGAGAAAATATCCGCTATCAGGTTACAGGCTTTGACCATTGGATTCTCTACAAAGGAGGCTTTTTGTGTGTAGAGCCGCAATTGGGCGGCGTCAACGCCCTGAACAACCATGACCATTGCCCGCTTATCCCCGGTAAAGGGACAGTGCATCTGGAAAACACGGATTGCGCTATCCCATTACGCGGGTTCCAATTAAGGAAGCTCTGATTAAATCAGAGGTTTCTTAGTTCATAGCTCCTTCAATCTTCCGCAGAAGATAATCCTCGGGCACAAGTGCCTTCAGATCAATCATTATGGGTTCATGCCGTGCGCCTTTTCTCCAGTCTTCCGTAAAAAGTCCCCCGTTTCTTCTATTATAGCAGAAATGGGGGACAGTTTTGAAGCTTTTTGACAGACTGACCGCCCTCCGCGGATTTTCACGGAGGGCGGCGTAATTATTTTGCAGCACCGCTGCTTACTGAAGCAGAATCGTTGTTCTTGGGAAACTCCGAATAAATCGGCGGGAGCCGGCGGCAAAAAATTCGTCGCCAGCCGAAGACGGTTTAGTCAGAGGTTCCCTTGTTCGGCATAATCCAGAATTTCATTGTCGGGTAGCTTAGAACGACCTGCACCACAATATTTACGATATTTGCAAGCGTGGGCGCCAGTCCCGCAGGAATGCCCCAGCTGATGAAGCACGCCTGGCTGTATGCAGGGAGCGCCGCTGAAATAAGCACCAGCACGATCGCAAGCAGAATATACTTGGATACCGCTCCGGCAAACTGTGCGTTGGATTTGAAGACCAGATTCCGCTGAACGATAAAATTCACGCTCTGCGCCGCAGCCGTTGCCGTAAGAAAGCTGAGAAAACCGCACAGCATCAGGCTTTCCGATGTTGTATAATTGAACATCAAAAACCGGAATGGGCGCGTGCGCAAGCCCCGGAAAACGAACCCTGTGCAAATCCACATTACAACAAAATTGGTAACGGTTGCGCAGTTGGACAGAACATTGAATTTAATAAACTCCCATAAATCGGGATGCTGCCGTATCCATGTTTTTATCGCCGTCATGCGTCGCCCCTTTTCCTAAATGCTTTTGCTTCTCTTCCCTTTCGCCGCCACGCCTTCAGAAAGCTGCCGCAGCCACGGAAGAAATGACCGTTGAAAATCTCTACCACGGCTTCCGTCATTGCCATATCCGCTATCCCACCCGTCATTTTTGCTATCCCCCGAAAGGGCATACTCAGACGGAAAAGAGCATCCAGATCCGGCTTTCCCTTGGAATTGGCGCTATCCACCTGATGTTGGAAAAGACGGAAAATCTGCCGTCCAATCCAGCTGGGGGCGTACTGAAGCTGTACAAAGGTGTCATTCACCGTCAGAGGCGCCGTTCTGACCCACCTTCGATCCGGCAGAGGGTAACCCAGCAGGCGGGAAAATTCTTCCTCCTCCACTGCGTCAATTCTTCCGCTGGCATAGCTGGGAAGGGTTCCGGGCATATAAGGAATCGGCGCATTGGTGCCCTCTATGACTTTGCTTTTCACCAGACGAATATCCCTGGAGGAAGCGCCCACCTCAATCCGGTAGCCGCCCGCTTCCCTTTCCCAGCGGTTTGTTGCCGAATTAAAATAGCGAAAGGCCTTGTCATCCAACAAAATGGAAACTGTTTTGCTTTCTCCCGGCTGAAGGAAAGCCTTTGCAAATCCCTTCAGCTCCCGGATTGGGCGAAACACCTTCGGTTCTTCGATCGAAATGTATAACTGAGCGATTTCTGCCCCCGGAACATCCCCTGTGTTTGTAATCCGAAAAGTGGCTTCCGTATCAGAAACGTCCAAATCCGCGTATTCAAAGGAAGTATAGCTCAGGCCGAATCCAAAGGGGAAGCGAACCTGTTTTCCCACAGTGTCGTAGTACCGATAACCGACATAGATTCCTTCCCGATATTCCGCTGTTTTCTCCCGGCCGGGATAGTAGCGGGCACACGGTGTATCTTCCAGCGTCATAGGCCAGCTTTCCGCCAGCTTTCCGCAGGGAACCGCATTTCCCGTGAGAAGATCGGCCATTGCACCCGCTCCGGCCTGCCCGCCCAGGTAGCCGTGAATCAGGCTTTTGCAGCAGGAAATCCAGGGCGTTTCTATGGGCGCTCCCCCGGACAGCACAACCACAATGCTAGAATTCTCCCGGGAAAGGGCTTCCAACAGCTCCACTTGGCAGGGACGAAGGGACATGTCTTCCCTGTCCATTCCTTCCGTTTCCGCCAGTTCATCCAATCCAAGCCAGAGGATAACCACTTCCGCACGTCGCGCCAGCGCAATTGCGTCCTGAAATGCGGAATCATTTCTGCCGCCGAAGCGTTCATATCCCGGCGCATATCCGATGACATCCAGTGAGCTGTTTTCCAGGTACGTCAAGGGGCAATCAACCTGCGTTGGATTTACGCAGCTGGAGCCGCTTCCCTGATACCGGGGCACCCTGGCAAACTCTCCGATTACCGCCACGCGGGTGCCGGCTGCCAATGGAAGCAGATGTCCTTCGTTTTTCAGAAGCACCGCGGATTCCGCCGCTGCGCGGCAGGCCAGGGCGTGATGGCGTTCCGGGTCAAAGTGAACGTTTTCCCTGTCCCTTCCGGATACCGAAAGGCAGTTTTTCAGATACTCGCTCAGGATCTGATCCAGCCACTTCTCATCGACTTTGCCCTCCCGCACTGCCCGAAGGACTTCCAGGTCGCTGGTTCCGCCGGTGGTGGGCATTTCCATATGGCTTCCTGCCAGAAGTCCTGCGACGCGGTCGTTGCAGCCGCCCCAGTCCGTTACGACGAAGCCGTCAAAGCCCCATTCGTCCACCAGGATATCCCGGAGCAAATGCCGGTTTTCGTTGGCATATACGCCGTTGACCCGGTTGTAGGACGACATGATGCACTGGGGCTTTCCTTCCTTCACGGCGATCTCAAAGCCGGTGAGGTAGATTTCCCGCAGCGTCCTTTCGTCAAGCACGCTGTCGGAGTGCATCCGCAGCGTCTCCTGACTGTTCACGGCAAAGTGCTTCGGACACGCCGCAACGCCCTGGGACTGAATGCCACGGATATAGGCGGCGGCCATTTTCCCGGAAAGGTAAGGATCTTCCGAGAAGTATTCAAAGTTCCGCCCGCAAAGAGGACTGCGCTTGATATTCAGCCCAGGCCCCAGCAGAACGTGAACCTTCTGCGCTGCCGCCTCTTTGCCCAGAGCCGCGCCGATCTCCTCCGCCAGTGCGGTATCCCAGGAATTTGCAACTGTCGCAGCCGACGGCCAGCAGGTCGCGGGAACGCTGGAATGCAGCCCCAGGTGATCGGCCGCGCCTTCCTGCCTGCGCAGGCCGCTGGGGCCATCCGAAAACCGGATGGCCGGAATTCCCAGCCGCTTGACTGCCTTGGTTGTGAACTGCGTACCACCGCTCAGGAGGGAGCATTTTTCCTCCAGGGTCAGTTTGGAAACTATGCTGCTAACATCCAAAATACTCCCACCTTTAAGTGTCTGTTTCCGTGTTGTTTGTCTTATGTCGTCACTTGACAGATTTAAGTCGTATGCCATGTGCTGTTGGAGAAGCAAATCGTTGCCGTTCCGTCCCCGTTGTCAACCCAAATACCGGAAATCTCGGCGTCAGCCACGGGAGGAGAATTCTTATTATAGCACAACACAGTTCCGTCGTTACGCAACTCCAGCATACCGGACACAATAGCAAACGGCCGTGCAGTGTAGCTATAGGAATACGCCGAACCGGCAGTAGCCTTCACCGGTGTGCAATCCAGCGTGTATTCCTCATAAGTGACCATTGACAGAATTGACGGAGAGGATCCACCGTTTTTCAGGTCAAAATTCTCCCAAAGCAGGGGGTAGCTAAAAAAGCTGCTGTGCCAGTAAGAATACCCGGCGCTCAAAATATTCAAATCGCCAAGCATGAGTTCCTCTGCCACAATAACCTCGTCGGAGGTCTTGTTTGTCACGTAGGGTGCGTCAGATACTGCCACAGCGGAGATACGATAAGTTTCGCCTTTGGTCAAAGCCTCCGTGGAAGTATTCTGGTTTCCGTCCGCAATTCCCTCCAGGGTCAAAGCGACGTGATCCTCTTCGTTATCTACATTGGTGATGGTCACGTCAATCCGGTCAGGGTATGCCTCCTTGGCATAGGTGCCCACATTCGCCAGCTGAAGAGTCATGGTGTTTGTAAACGGATCCCAGAAATACTCCATCGCAGGAGCAGACTGGGTACCAACCTGCGTATAAGCCACAGAAACCGCCTTGGACATGCTGTGGGAATTATCGCCCAGAGCAGGGACTGCCAGTACGCGCACCTGATATTCACCGTAAGGCGCTTTGATAACGTCGCGGCAAACACCGGAGTAGCTGTTAGAATCTGCGTGTGCGGGAATCGGCTCGCTGGAATAGAGGAAGTTTTCATCGTCTTCCGCAGCATCGGGGGCGCAGAAGTAGATGAGATAGTAATCCGCATCCGCAACGCCGTCAAAAGCATAATTTCCGGCCTCGTCAACGGAGAAGTTACTGGGAGCATTAAGCGGTATTGCCACATCCGCCTGCTTGTCGATGGTTCTTGTTCCAGCAGTCAGCTGGCTGAGAATAGCAGTGGTATTATTGTAGTATTCCCTGGCATTGGTCACCATGGAAGTGGAGCATCCGGAGCCAATCAGGCAGAAAATCAAAACCAAAACGGTCATCAGTAAAATGTGCTTTTTCATTTGCTCACGTCCTTTCCGTCAGTGTGGAAGCAGGAAACAATCTCCATAATAGCGCTTGCAAATACCAGAACAATGATGGAAATTACAGGGAACAGTGTGCCGCGGGAGCCATACATGGAGATATTGTTCAGACGGTCTGCCCATACGGGGTAGCTGTTCAGGAAAAACAGCCCCACGCCAAAGGAAGCACACGCCACACTGGCGAGATTCAGATACTGGCTTGCCCGATTGTTCAGCAGCACATAGCCTTCGGCACATACAACTGTCAGAGCGAGCGTCAGGAACACAACCCAGTCAAAATAGATGTACAGAATACCATAAATGGTATAGACGATCAGAGTAAACAGGCTCAGCAGGGCACTCAGCTGGCTTAATTTCTTGCCTGGGCCTGCATTTTTCAGCATGTCTTTCATCATTCCTTCTCCTCCTCACGTTTTTTTCCATTTTCCACGGCAAAAGCAGCCGTAAAGCCCACGAAGCAAACCGCAAAAACAGCTGTAGCAACAAGCAAGCCGGTCTCCCAGGCAGGTACCATGGTCACAACCGTCGCATTATTGCTCAGACCATTCTGGGAAATTGTGCGGCTCATGGCATAAATATTATGCTTGGCAGACAGCCGCAAGCTCTCCATCAGCTGTCCATCGCCGGCATTTACCTCCGCCAAAATGGCATTTGCGTAGTCCATATTACTGACGCAAGTATAATCAATACCCGCAGTTATTTCTTCTTTAAAGTGCTGCTTAAAGGGATCCGTGGTATAGCCGTCGGTGGTGGCATGTCCCTTGAAGCCCCACTCACCCTTCAGAACGTTATGCACCAGATTATAGTTGGCAGAGGAGAACACCGTACCCAAACGGTTGAAGCTGGTCATCACTCCCAATGTGCCGCCTTCGCAGATAGCGCCTTCAAAGGAGCGCATATAGATTTCACGGATGGACTGTTCGTTTGCAAAGGTGGAAATGCCCTCACGATTTGTTTCCTGGTCGTTCAGGACAAAGTGCTTGATAGCGTAAATCACGCCAACGCTCTGCATACCTTCCGCTTCATATTTGCCAACAATATAGCCCATATTGCCGTCCTCGGAATAGTACTGCCAGTTGCGCCCAGCCACAGGCGTACGATGGATATTGCCGCCGCCGTACCAGATTTCGTTCACATTGCAGAACGTGGCCTCGATGCCCATCATTTCGCCGCGGGAAACATAGAGATCCTGATTCCAGCTACGGGCGGTCATGGCTTCCGTGATCCATTTCATAGGGTTGGCGCCCACCGCTACCAGCGGAGTACCCAGGCCACCGTTATCGTCAGCGCGCTTGGATGCCGGCATACCTATGCTGTCAATGGCTGCCGTACCGCGGGAGTCCATAAGCATACCGGTCATTTCTTCCACGGTCATCTGATCCAGGAATTTATTCCAGGTATCCTCGTCCTCCCAGTCTACCGTGCGCATATCCGCAAAGGTCAGGCCATTATCGACGCCCTGGTTAAAATCGGACACAGAGGGAGAACTTCCGCTCTTTTCGTACCAGTTCAGGCTCATGTCCTCCAGCAGAGAATCATTGATTTCAAACTGCTGGGCCGTAGCAGGATAGGTACCCTCCCAGTCGCTGCGGGACAGATAAGTCAGCTCAATACCATGGTTGTTCAGATCGGCATGGTCAAACTGATTTGTAACCTCCACATCCGTAAAGCGTGCTTTCTTATAGCTCTGAGTATCCAGGTTTTCCTGATTCCAGGTGTAGGTCTTGGCAGCAGTGCCGTCATAGTCCATTCCGTCGGCAGAAGAATAGCCCTTGGCCGCCAGAATGTTATTCAGCGCATCATGCGCGTTGTCGCCTACGGCCAGATAATAATCGCCGGCACTGAGAATGTAGCCTTTGGCTGCATTGGAATCGTAGCTGGCCAGGAAATATCTGGGCACGGAAACGGTCACCGTCTCGCTGGCACCGGCGGCCAGTTCCTGGGTCTTGGCAAAGCCCATCAGATTGACCGCAGCCTTCTCAACCAGGTTGTCCTTCTCGTAGTCTCCGTAGGGTGTCTGTCCATAGACCTGCACCACGCTCTTGCCCGAAACGCTGCCGGTATTGGTAACCTTTACTTCCACCTTGTAGCTGTCATCTGCACCGTCATAATTGACGCCAAGCAGTTCCTGCGTGAAGGTGGTATAGCTCAAGCCGTAGCCAAAGGGATAGACCACTTCGTTGCTGTAGTTCCAGCCTCCGTCAAAAGACGCTCCCATAGCACTATTGGCATTTCCAGCACCCATAACCGCATCTTCGTAACGGGTCTCATAGTACTTGTAGCCCACGTAGATGCCTTCGGCGTACACGGTGTAGTAGTTGGTGTTGGTGCCGACGCCGTTGTGATCAACGCAATTCGCTGCCAGATAGTCCAGATTGGCCCAGGTCTGCGTATTGTCCGCCGCATAGGTGTTCGCGGGAGCGGACAGCGAGTTGGCTGCATACGTGTCCACGGTATGGCCGGAGGGATTAACCGCGCCGGTCAGCACATTGATGGTGCCAGTAAAGCCAACCGCGCCGGTGCGTCCGGACAGGACACACGCATCCACATCGTACAGATCCACCCAGTCAAGCTCCATAACCTGATCGGAATTCACCAGCGCTACAATCTTCTTGAATACGCCCGCCTGCTTCTGCTGCTGAAGATATTCCATCAGCGCTTTTTCATTGTTGGACAGTCCCAGATAACGATTGCCTTCCGCAGTATACATGGCACTGTCATTACCCTCACTGCCGTTCCGGGAGAACATAACAATCGCCGCATCATTGTAATCGCTCTGCCAGGTGCTGCCGTACGCGGTTACATCGTCAATCGGTGCCTCATTTACCGCTGTGGCGGTAGTCGCCTTCATGCTGCTGTACACATTTTCCGCCAGAGTCAGGTTCACATTGTCTGCCCCCAGCCCCTCCTGAAGAGCAGAGGCAAAACTGACGGCAGGAATAGAGTCAAATGCAGTGGAAGACGCCGTTCCCAGAGTGTTGTAGGAGCCATTGCCGAATACCGTTACTCTGCTGCCGGAAGACAACGGCAGTGCGTTATTCTCGTTCTTCAGCAGAACGGTGCCTTCTTCCGCCTGAGCAATGTTTTCGGCCGCAACAGACATTTCAACATTCAGTGCAGCCTGCTTATTGGTAATATCCGTGCCAAAACGATCATTGTAATAGAACAAATCCTCTGCGCTGTCCTCATTCACCACCACCTTACTGGTGGAAATGCCCAGCACATTGTTGATGATACCCGCATAGGTAAACATCAGGTTTGAGCCAGAGACTGTAATAAAAAGCAGAAATGCCATAACAGCCGCTAAGCCGCGAAAAATTGCTGTCCTTTTTTTCATAGTTACCTCCATATACTGCTTTATTCCCTGTTCCGCTGGAAAACTAACCTGCATATACTGCCGGCAAACAGGTATGCCGGGCAGCCGATCTCTACCCTTCCTTCGTCATTTCTCACGCTCCTGTCCAAATCTGTGTCCTCTATGCCTTGTCCTCAGAGACTTATACAACGGTAAAGTCTCCTGTTGATTTGGATTATAGCAAAGATTTTTTGCCGTGGAGCCGCGATTGCGCATTTTGTCGGTTTTCTGTCGTAAATTGTCAAAACAATCATGCCTATTGCACAAAAAATTCCCCTCGCATCAGCAAGGGGAATCCTTTGCAGCGGGATCCGGAAGCAGAATTTGCAGCACGAACCACTGCTTCTCCGTCCGCACCGTGGCAATTCCGCCGTATTTTCCGACTACATAACGGATACTTTTCAAGCCGTACCCGTGGAAGTTCTCGTCTTTTTTCGTAGTAATGGGCAGCCCCTCAAAGAAGCGCAGATTCCCTTCGTAATAGTTTTCAAAGCGAATCAGCACGAAATTTCGCTGGGAAGAAACCGTAACATGGATCAGCCGCTTCTCCGGATTCTTGATTTTTTCCACGCACTCAATGGCATTATCCAGTGCGTTTCCGAAAATCGAGCTTAAATCCATCACTTCCATAAAGTCCAGCAGCCGGCCGTCCGCGACACAGGTCAGGCTGATGTTGTTGCGCATACAGTACATGCTCTTTCCGGTAAGCACCGTATCCAGCACCTGATTGCCCGTTTTGTACTGGGCTTCATAGGTTTTGATTTCCGCCTCCATCTGGTCCAGATACTGTTCCCGCTTGCTTTCGTCAGTTTGCGACCGGAGAAGCGCAATCTGGTGCTTCATATCGTGATACTTCCGGTTGATCAAATCAATGCTGTCCTTGGATATCTGATACTGCTGATACTGCACCTTCTGCACATTGCGCACGGCCTCCAGTTCCCGGCTGATCCGCAGCTCCCGGCACTGAATGTGGTGGGCATACAAAATCGCCAGTCCCCCCAAATCCATGATAGTGCGGATGTTATATATCTCCGCACCATAGCGCCCGCTGAAGGGCGTGTTGTTCGTAAGGAAGCTTAGATTGCTTGCGGCAAAAACGGCAATGCCGATAGTGGCTGCGGTACTCAGCTCCCGCCATGTAATATCCAGACTGCCGCCTTTGGCGCACAGTCTGCGCAGCATGGCGCCCACCAGCAGGAACGCCATCAGATAAACGACCACAAGCAGTCCAAGCTGTTGCCACGCAGACGCGTCCAGCAGGAGAAAGCAGTGCAGCTGCCACTCAAGGGATGCCACGAATTCCGCCAGAACGAATGCCTGAACGCAGTAAAAGGCTGCATCCCGCAGGCTGATTTTGCCGCACAGCCATATCAGGAGGAACATCAATCCCACTACCCCCGCCATACAGGGAAGCCATAATTCCAGAGGAAGACCGCCTGTCAGGATCATAAATCCCACGATCACGCCAAAAAGAGCGCCGGAGACCGCAATCAGACGCCATCCGTGAAGGCGCTTCGGAAGCGGGATAATGTAGACCATGCATGCCAGCCATTCTGCCAGCGCCGTATATAGTCGGGGAATATCAGGAAGTGTATTATTCATTTCAGAACCTCACCCAAGTGGTCTGTCAAGGCTTCCATAAAGGCGTTTTTCCGCGGGCGGCTCAGCTTCAGCAGGTCTCCGCGCACGACCGCGCAATTGTCCTGAATTCCGTCCACATGCTCTAAATTGATCAGATAGCTGTTATTGCCCCGGAAAAAGTGGCAGCCCTCCAACTGCTCCTCCACCTGCCGAAGGGTCAGTCTTGAATCCAGATTTCCCACCTGCGTATGGAATGTCAGATCATGATTCCGGCTTTCCACATAGTAGATTTGGGAAACCTCCAGCTTACGGACGCCGCCGACCACCGGAATGGTGATGTATTTCCGTGTCCGACTTTTCAGCCTGGTGATGGCGCGGTCGATTCTTTGACTGAAGGCAAAATAACTTACCGGCTTCAAAATATAGTCCAGAGCGCCTACAGCATATCCCTGAATAGCGTACTGCACCATGTTGGTGATAAAAATAATGACGACCTCCGGATCCAGCTTGCGGATTTCCTGTGCCGCTGTCATGCCGTTCATAAAGCACATTTCAATGTCCATGAGGATAATGTCATAGTTTGGGCGGTAGCCCTCCGTAATCTCGTCCCCGTCTGTGAAGACCGAAATATTCATGGCTTGTCCGCTCTCCTGGCCGTACCGCTGCAAATACTTTTGCAGCTGCTGGATGTAATTCCGGTCATCCTCTACAATTGCAATCCGCAGCATTCTGCTCCCTCCGAAAAGAATTTCCCATATTATAGCATACCGAAAAAAACACGCAAGAGGATGTCATAGGCAAGCTCTTAGCAAAACCGTCGCATTCCGGTTTCTGACCCTGCAGGCGTCTAATGTGCGCCCTTACATTCTCGCTGCTATGTTGTCAATGTATGGCAATCAGATAAATTAACGCGAATATCCGCAGGAGCGAAACCACCCTCTACAGTCACTTTGAGAAGTAGCGTGAACGTTTCTTCAATCACAGCTGGCAAGTCTTGTAGTGCCCTTACTCGTGTTTTGCGTAAGCGCATCTTGATTTTCGACCGCATTCTCTCAATTGGATTTAAATCAGGTCTGTATGGCGAAGATACAAATAATGGATTCCAGCCCTCATCAGGCAGCAGTCTGGTAAGAGCGTTTCGTTCGGGTATGCCAAACACAAGGTACAGCGCAAGTCGCTGCTCAGCCGGACACGTTATCGGGTGGAAAGTCTGGATAACGGCTGCATCCGCCTGGCCATGAAAACGGCCTTACTCACACGGCGGTTGGGAATGACACTCCGAGGCGGCAAGCCAAGGTTTGACGCCGACTTCAATAACTTGGTACTGGGACGCCCCGGAATACCGGCACCAGCTGAAAAGCCTAGAGCGCCACATTCGAAAAAAACACACAGCGCTTGCATAACAAGAAACGCAAGACAAGAAAGAAAAGAGAGGGGACATCCAAGTCGTGTGTTGATGATCCATCAGCGATTCTAAAAATTATGAGCGAAAGAATGGATCCAGAAAACAATATTTTCTGGGAACTTATGTCTAACAATTTTATTGTTGAAAAAACAATGTAGGAGGGTAGGAGGATATTATTAAAGTAACAGCAGATAAATACTATAAAGCACCATAACAAAAAATTAAGCCGCCGATCAATTGACGACTACAAGCGAACACGGTGGTACTGAAAAGGTATCGCTGTGTTTTGCTGTTCTTTTACAAAAACGTCGCGGCATCTTGATTTTTCGATCGATTCTGCGTATAATATTATTGTTAGGGTGACAACCACCCGAAACAACTGTGTTGACCCTCCCATGGCGATTTATCACCACTGATAAGATTTTGATAAGCATCCATCGTACAGCTAAGATAATATGGGTAATCAAAATAATCAGAACAGCAGGTGCAATATCTTCTAAACAAAATTGTTTAAGTCACAAGTCCCTGCAACGAGTGGGAATAAAAAATCCGTGATACTTGTGGCAAAAAAGCCCTAGGGAAATCACAACTTTTTGATTTGCCACAGCTGATTTGATAGCAAAATGATAGCAGCTCTTTTCAGCCAATTGTTCATTCCCATCAAAAGGGACAGGTGGCTTGCAGGTTGCTTTCCAACCCGATAATGAGCAAAATGCTCTGCTGAGTTTTTGAAACGAACTCGGCAGAGCATTTTTTGTTTGTCTTACAAAATGTCCTTGAACTTGGAAACCAAGTAATCGCTCATACTGAACTCCAATTAAAATTTTTTTAAAGATTTTAATTGGAGTTCAGTATGAGATTGAAAAGGGACGCTTCTCTTTCCGGCTGACCGCCCCATACAGAGAGGAACGCCGCAGGGCGGCAAGCGAAGCGGCGAAAAACGAATAAAAGGGTTTTAGGGCTTCGTTGATTGTTGCGTTGGCAAACCCACCGCAATGGTAGTGCCCTTCTCCGAACTTTTCTCTACCCAAACGGAGCCGCCGTGGAGGTCGGCGATCTCCCATACCAGTGAGAGCCCCAGTCCTGCGCCACCGTATTCCCGGCTGCGAGACTTGTCCACCCGGAAGAAGGGCTGGAAGATACTGCGCTGATACACCTCCGGGATGCCGCAGCCGGTGTCGGAGACGCGGAGAAGGAGCTTTTTCGGCTCCTGCGCAACAGAAACCCGCACCGAGCCGCCGGAATGGTTGTACTTAATGGCATTCTCAGCCAGGTTGAAGACCAGGCGGTAGATCAGCGCGTCGCTGCCAGTCATAACGCCGTCGCCCTCCGCCGTCAGCATGACGCCGCGCTTTTCCGCCAGCGGCGCGAGATCCGTGAAGATCTCCTCAATCATGGGAGCGAGCTGAATCCGCTCGTTCCGCGCCACCTGCCGCAGATTGCTCATCTCCAGCAGAGTCTTGGTCATCCGGGTCAGCCGCTCCGTCTGCTCCCGCAAAAGCGTGAGGAACTCCGCCGTCTCCGGCCGCACGTCGGGATGCTCTGCGGAAAACAGCTCCAGCTGCGCCTGCATCAGCGCCAGCGGCGTGCGCAGCTCGTGGGC
>ERZ809224.1256-NODE-1256-length-19037-cov-13.269993_pt1 | contig 19037 bp, 20 predicted proteins | sample MGYA00520513_ERZ809224 | MGnify/ENA primary metagenome ERZ809224 (study PRJEB31576, sample SAMEA3212658) | Homo sapiens | biome: human-gut; feature: human gut; material: fecal | place: Sweden | collected 2012 ... | reverse complement strand
GGCAACCATGGAATATTTTGGGACCCACATCGATTTATAATATAGAAGAAGCATTCCCTGTTGTCTGGAGAATAAAATTTGGGCGGCGGGGAATTTTTGTATTCAGAAACCAGGAGGAAATACCGATTATGAAGGAAACCCATAATTTTACAGAAGGGAAGATTCTGGGACCGCTTATGAGATTTGCGGGCCCTATTCTGCTGGCAATGTTTTTGCAGTCCATGTATGGGGCTGTGGATCTGCTGATTGTAGGAAAGTTTGCATCTACAGTTGATGTGTCTGCTGTGGCTACCGGCAGTCAGATGATGCACAGCATTACCGGGGTAATTACAGGGCTGGCGATGGGGGTTACGATTCTTCTGGGACAGTATATCGGGGAAAAGAAGCCGGAACAGGCGGGTAAAGTGATAGGAAGCGGCATTATCCTCTTTCTTTTTATCGCTGTTATAATGTCTATTATATTTGCCGGTTTTGCCGGGAGCTTTGCCTCTGTGTTAAGAGCCCCTGAGGAAGCCTATGAAGGTACAGTGCAATATTTACAGATTTGTGCTTCCGGCATCATTTTCATTACAGCTTTCAACGCCTTGGGCAGCATATTTCGGGGAATCGGCGATTCGAAAATGCCCCTGCTCACGGTCAGCATTGCCTGTATTGTGAACATTTTTGGGGATTTGCTGCTGGTGGCAGTGTTTAAAATGGGAGCCGCCGGCGCCGCCTTTGCAACGATTGCTGCACAGGCAGTGAGCGTCCTGCTTTCTTTTATAATCATTTCAAAAAGAGAGCTGCCTTTTCGTTTTACTAAAAGTTACATAAAGCCGGACAGGTTTTATATGAAAAAAATTCTGAAATATGGTGTTCCCGTGGCGATGCAGGATGCCCTGGTGAGTCTGTCCTTTTTAGTTATCATGGCGATTATCAACAATCTGGGGCTTACGAAGTCGGCAGGAGTCGGAGTTGCCGAGAAGGTTTGTGGTTTCATTATGCTTGTACCGGCGGCATATATGCAGGCTTTATCTGCTTATGTTGCCCAGAATGTGGGAGCGGGAAAATTAGAACGCGCGAAAAAGGCGTTATTCTACTCTATTGGAACTTCCATTCTGGCAGGTACAGTCATGTTTTATGCTGCCTTTTTCCACGGCGGCGTGTTGGCATCCATTTTTTCGAATGACAGGGAGGTAATCCGGCAGGCGGCAGATTATCTGAAGGCATATGGAATCGACTGTCTGCTGACAGCAGAACTATTCTGTTTCAATGGATATTTCAGCGGCCTTGGAAAGACGACTTTTGTCATGCTGCAGGGCATATTTGCAGCTTTCTGTATCAGAATTCCCGTATCATGGGCGGTCAGCAGACTGCCGGGAGTCAATTTATTCCATATTGGGCTTGGAATACCGATTTCAACGATTGTTCAGATTCTGATCTGCCTGACCTTTATGTTATATTTGTCGAAGCGATATGGCAAAGGTGTGGGAAATGAAAAAGATTGAACCGGATATTCACCGGATGCAGCTTTGGGTTTATACATAACGGAGATAACCAGTCAAATTTACATCTTTGTTTAATGCCATCAATGCGCTGGCGAAGAAGCATGACATATCGATTCTGTATTCCTGCTGCTTCTCAATTTAAAAAAAGCAGTGTATAATACAAATAATTATTTTAAATAAAAAGGTGGCGATTAAATGACAAAGAAAAAAGTATACCTTGCCGTACGCAGCCTGACGCAGTGCGCCCATGCGGAGCATCAGACATACGGGATGCCCGAAAGGGTATACTCTTCTGGGCATCCCGTATATGAAATTATGCATATGGACAGGCGGGTTGCACGAATCAGCAGCACTGGACACTGTAAAGTATATTATAAGTCATTTATGCCTTACAATTTATATTTAGAAGAATTTGATGATGTAGATACGTTAGTTAATAATATTACAAACTTTAACTATTGGTGTGCAACGAGAGTGCTTACCCTGGATAGGAAATATGCAAAAGAAATCTTAAATAGTATCGGTGTATCACAGGCCGTAACGGATAAGGAAAGAGCAAAGATTGCTTTGTCTTATCGATGCACGTCTTTAACCGATGTATTCTGGGTCAGACTAAAAGGTGAAAAGGTTTCATTTAATGAGGTTAATTTGTACGAAAATCATCTGGACAATACATTTATTGATATTGCATTGCGGGGAAATCAATATACGGTACAAAATGAATCTTTAGCAAGAGACTTATCTACAAATGGTTGTTTTCCTAAGGCATGGCAAAGAGTAGACAGCGGGTTTCGATTGTTAAAAGATGGAGATTCGGACGCGGTTGAAAGAGAGTTGCTTGCCAGTCAAATATGCAGATGCTTTGACGTTTCTCAGATATTATACGAGAGAGATTATTTTGATGGAGAGAAAGTTACTGTAAGCAATTGCATTACATCAAGGGAATATTCTATAGTATCGATGGAAGCTTTTGAAATTTATTCGTTGAATCACAACAGAGAAGTTAAAAAATATATACTTGCTTTGGATAAACACAATTATTATATGATGAACATTATCGATTATCTTATTGGAAATACGGACAGGCATTGGGGAAATTGGGGCGTTTTAGTTAATAATTCCAACAATAAACCGGTGAGATTATACGATTTAATGGATTTCAATCAATCATTTAGGTCTTACAATAATATGGATGGTTCCAATTGCCAAACAATGTTTGGAAAACAATTAACTCAAAAGGAAGCTGCTGTTTTTGCTGTTGGAAAAATTGGCTTAAATCAGATAAAGGAAGTAAATAAGGAAATTTTTGCTGAACTACCACAATTTTATGATATGTTTTGTAAGAGGTTAGAGTTATTAAAATCAATAGGAAATTAAAAAAATCTAAAGATATCCACTTTAATCAAGCGTATATTGATAATTTTCGTAAAGAAGATGATTGCAAAAAGAATAATATAGTCATCTTCAATTTTGAAGTAGAAAATTTAAAAAGTGAATACGAAAGAATAAAAGCATTAAATATCGGAGCAGTTTCAGAGATTATGTATGTAAATGTGCATATGCCATATTATTATTTTAATGTAATAGACCCTGATGGTAATATTTTAGAAATAACGGGAAATTACTAAATTTCAGTTTGTAAGGATAAGTAAATCATGGGAAATAATTCAAGGTACTGGAGTCCGATGTAATCTGGGGGCTGGGCAAGTTGATTTTGTCGATAAATAAATATGTTTCTGCACCGCGTTTCGACAGGTTTTGCGGGGGCATTATGTTAATCTTTCATTGTAGGATAAAAGAAAACGTGTTACAATGAAGGAGGAAAACTATTGAAGAACGAAAAAAATGAAAAACCTGTACGCAAGCCGTTGAAAGAACTGACACTGCTCGACCGTTTCCTTTTTGATACGGCCATGAGTGACCCGGAAATCTGCCGGAATATCCTTTCAATTATATTTGGGGAGAAAGAAGTGCCGCCGGGCCTTATTGAATTTCTTCATTATGCGGAAAACCCGGAGCAGCAGGAGAAGGAGATTCAGGATGAGCGTGTACGGAAGCTTGCAGGCCAGATTGAAATGCTGAAAAACAGCCAGGAAGTGGGTGTAAAGTATATGCGGTTGTGGGAAGAACTGGAAGAGGCGCGTCGGGAAGGCCATGACGCGGGTGTGGCAGAAGGCCGTGCATCGGGTTTAGCGGAGGGCCATGCTTCAGGCTTAACAGAGGGCCATGCTTTAGGCCTGACGGAAGGACAAAAGGCCGGTGCAGAAGCAGAACGACTGGAATCCATAAGAAAATTGATGGAAACTATGAATTGGATGGCGGAACAGGCGATGGACGCTTTGCAGATACCGATGGAGGAGCGGGAAAAATACAGGGATATGATAAACGGTAAAGAAATAATATGTTGAACTATTGGAAATAGACAGGCTACAAATGGTAGGAGAGGTTGTGTTCAGTGCCGGACTGTTCACAACCTCTCCTTAGCTCGTTTTTGACTTGTCTCTATCGACGCTAACAGTGAGGAGATTTAGTGGCAAGAGCTCACTTTCTATGGTATACTGGCAATATGGATGTAAATATAAAGCGGGATTTGTTGGAGGATAGAATATGCAAATTAAAGCTAAAAAGTGGAAGCAACGTTGCTGTCTGCTTTGATTACAGTATTCATATATATTTTTTCCCCAAATTATCATCCTTTAATTGTAAGTGCAGCCGCTGTGTTAATCATTGTCGCTGGAGTGACGGCAATAATTAAAAGAGGTATTTTTAGGAATTTTATCTTAGCAATGAGAAATCAATAACTTTTAGTTTAGTGAACTGGGAAGAAGGAGGTCTTCCGTGGTAATGAAAGGTGAGAAAATAAAAAAATATAAAAAAGCGGCAGCAATTGCGTTGTTCATATTCTTGCTGACAGCCTGTGGAAAACCGGGGCGTCCTATTATTCTTCCGGATAGGGAGGAAGTCATATCTATTAGTGTTTCTGATGGAGAAAGAACCGGATATTCACCGGATGCAGGGGAAGAGGCGGATGAATTCATCAGTGATTTTTTAGATGCTTTGACCAATATGGAGATAACGAATAAGGAGTCAATCACAGATGCGCCTCCCAATGTAGACTATATTACAATTGGTTTAAAATGCAGGGATAAAACGACAATGCTTTTCTATTATGAAGATAAGGGTACAGAATATGTGGAACAGCCCTATCAGGGAATCTATAAACCGGATGCTGCTTTGGGTTTATACATAACGGAAATGCTCGACTCAGCAGACAACGCAAAAGAGACGGCGGACGCTATGTGGGACCGGATACCTATGGTAAGAGTCAACGGAAGGCTGTATTATGACACAGGCAGAGAAAGCAGAGAAACCGGGCGCTGCGGCACGATGGACGGAGAAATAACGTCAACGGTTGACGGCACTGAAATTCCAATGGAGGATGACCAGTCAAATTTTGGAAGTGGTTTTGGATATCAATATGGAAAAGATGATACAATAGAAATTTATATGAATGAAAAATGGGTTTTATTCGAATATAGGGAAGAGTAAGTTACCGGCTTAGTGAAGAGAAGTTGAAAAATATATACTTGCAATATGGGTGAAGCGATAAGTTGGCATTTACGGAGGTAATTGTTATGCTGAAAAAAGTAAATAATATTTTGAACATAATAGTTGGTTCATCCATCGGAGTTTTCATTGGACATGGTATATATGTATTCTGGGATTACAAAACACATCCCAATTTGTATGCTATGTTTTCAGCCCCATGGTACACGAGCATTTTAGTTTATCTCATATTTACGATTGTCCTTTTGACGGCAGTTATTATTATAAAGCTGATGATTCGGAGAAAGCTAAAGTAAATTCCCAATTTGTAGGGATAAGTAAATCATAGAAACAATTTTAATTCATAAAATTGTTTGAAAATTTTTTAGGAGATTGCGATATGAAAAAAACTTATAAAGTAACGGAGATTGCAGTATAACCGGGAGGTTTGCTGACAATCTAACAAGCCTCCCAAAAGTTTTATAATTTTACTTTTAGGAGGATAATTTTCATGAATAGAGAGAACAAGAAAAAAACATTTATCAAGGGTTACTATAAAAAACACCCCTGCAACGATACATTCGTTTGCAAAGTCTGCGGCAAGATAGTTGTACCAAGTGGAGCCGGAAGTGAACACAGAAATCATTGTCCCTACTGTTTGTCAAGCCAGCATTTAGATGTTGAGCCAGGCGATAGGGCGGCAAATTGTGGTGGTATTATGGAAGCGATTACTGTCTGGGTAAGAAAGAATAATGAATGGGCGATTATTCACCGCTGCCAAATATGCGGTGCGTTAAGCTCCAATCGCATTGCGGCAGATGATAATCCGATGAAGCTGATGTCTCTTGCGATGAAGCCAGTGTCATCTCCGCCATTTCCTTTGGAACGAATAGAAGAAATGACCCGGCTTATGGGTGGAGATGGAGAACTGAAATGGTGATGTAGATTAACGGGAGCTGATGTGTGTAGCAGCACATCAGCTCTTAAACAACAAGTAACCGTGTGTAAATCGAAAGGTATTATCTATACCTTATCGCGCGGAGCTTGACGAAGCGCGCCCATGCGGAGCATTTGACATACGGGATGCCTGAATAGGTATAAAATAAACAGTTTCTGGTTTGTCTATGATTTGAAAAAGATTGGAACTCAATAGGGAGATAAATAAAATGACTGTTGCAGTGAATAAAAACAGGAGAAGAGGAATGGTACTTAGAGAATATAAACCGTTAGATTGTGAGGCATTAGCTGAACTTTTCTATAATACTGTTCATAGGGTTAATATAAAAGACTATACGAAAGAGCAATTAGATGTATGGGCAACAGGGAGTGTTGATTTAGAGAAATGGAATCAGTCTTTCGAAGAGCATTATAGTTTGGTTGCAATTGATAATGAAGTGATAATTGGATTTGGAGATATAAATAAAGCAGGTTATCTTGACCGCTTGTTTGTTCATTCAGAATATCAAAGAAAAGGGATAGCTACTGCTATTTGCAGTCAGTTGGAGCACGCGGTTCAGGGGAACATCGTTACTCATGCTTCCATTACAGCAAGACCTTTTTCTGAAAAGAGGGGTTACAGAATTATTAGAGAACAACAGGTAGAACGACAAGGGGTTTTTCTTACAAATTTCATAATGGAAAAATCAAAAGTGTGAAAAAATAGATTGGAGAGAGAAAAAATGACTTGTGCAGATATTATAAATAAATTGAAAGCCTGTTCCTCGCAGAAGTATAAAGAGAATGTAGTCAGAATGGGAATACCGGAAGAAAACAGTATTGGTGTTTCAACAGCGGATATACGAAAGCTGGCTAAAGAAATCGGCCGCTCGAATGAACTGGCCTTTGAATTATGGAAAACCGGATATCATGAGGCCAGACTATTGGCGGTACTTTTGTTTGAAAAAAAGCAGGTGTCCCATGACGATATCGAATATCTTATGGGTGATGTGATTTCATGGGATTTGTGCGATCATCTATGTAAAAATTTGATTATTAAAATGAAAGATTATGATTGTTTTATTAAGGAGTGGAGCAGGTCTTCAGAAACGTACAAATTGCGGGCAGCATTTACGCTGATTGCTTCTTCAGCGATACATGATGATAAACTGGATGAAGAAGCGATTGATGAGTATCTGATGTTAATCAGGGAATGTTCGAACCATCCGCATGAACATGTAAAAAAAGCAGTATCATGGGCATTAAGAGAAATTGGAAAAATTGATTATTGCAATAATGAGAAAGCGCTTATATTAGCGAAGGAATTAAAGGAAAATGGTAATAAGACCCAGCTATGGATTGCGAAGGATGCTTTAAAAGAAATTGAAAATCTTGTAAAAGTTGAAGGCAGAAAGCGGCTTATATCTGCAAAAAGTAAGATGGGACGGGAAGTGTAAGGAAAGCTGAGGAAAAATGAGTATGAAAAATGAAAAGATATACGCAATGAGTTTTGAAAAAGTATATTCGCTGTTGGTGGCAAAAGCAGAAAAGAAGGGAAGGACTTTAGAAGAGGTAGAAGAGATAGTCTGCTGGCTGACCGGATATGACAAAGGGGGAATCGCATATGCGGCGGACAACTCCATCACATACGGTGATTTTTTTCGGAATGCGCCTAAATTGAATCCAAACAGGAAATTAATCAAAGGCGTGGTGTGCGGCGTGCGTGTGGAGACGATTGAAGAACCGTTGATGCAGGAAATCAGGTATTTGGATAAGTTGATTGATGAACTGGCCAAAGGAAAAGCAATGGATAAAATTTTGCGTAGTTAAGGGAGAAGGTGGCATAATGTGGGAATGTCCGAAGTGCGGACGAATATTTAAAAAGACGAATCAGGATCACTATTGTGGTCCGGCTCCGGCAACTATAGAAGAATATATTGAACGGCAGCCGGAGGATGTTCAGCCCTATCTGCGGCAGATAAACAGTGCGGTTAAAGCCGCATTGCCTGATGCAGTGGAAAAAATATCGTGGAGTATGCCGACTTACTGGAAAAAGCGGAATCTGATTCAGTTTGCTGCTTTTAAAAAGCATATTGGACTGTATCCGGGCCCTGAAGCCGTGGAAGCTTTTGCAGGCAGTCTTAAGGAATATAAAACCAGTAAGGGAGCCATTCAGCTTCCATATGATAAACCATTGCCAGTGGGCTTAGTAGCGGAAATTGCCAAATGGTGTGAAAAACAGAATGTGTGATGTAAGGAAAACGTGCAAAACTGCAAGGTATGATTGGTAGCTTTATATTTTTGGCAGCAGTATAATTGCCTTATTAAAAACGAATGAGGTGATAAGTTTGAAATTAGGAAACAGCCTATTCCATGCACGGAAAAAGTGCGGGCTTTCACAGGAGGCAGTTGCAGAGAAACTGGGTGTGAGCAGGCAGACCATCTCAAAATGGGAGACGGATGAAACACTGCCGGATATCCGCCAGTCTAAGCGGATGGCATTGCTGTATAACGTGTCATTGGATGAACTGATTGAATTTGATGTAGATGTCAGGGAAATCCAGCAGATTATTGAGAGGACAAGTGAAGAACTTGAGGAAAAAATTGACTGGACAAGCGCCTGGGGCAAAAAATATCCCATTTTGCTGAGCTATCAGAAGGAGGTCAACGCGGCGAACTATGCGGCGAGGTTGAGTATTATGATTGATGAGCTGAAGGCGGAATATGGTTACGGCGAACAGGATGCGTTTCTGGTTTTGAAGGATATCCTGGCGAAGGTATGGAAATCCAAACTCTCCTCCAGGTAAGTATATAACTTTAATGTTAGTATCGCACATAAATGTGCGTACTTGTTTTTGGTCTCATTCTGATTATAATTACAATATGAACAGCAGGAAATGTCAATCCTGCGGGTAAAGGAGAAATAATTATAGTAGGAGGCTAATTACAATGAGAGCGGATGGAGGAAAGGATTAAGAGTAAGAAAATTGTTATTTTGAACGGAAGTCCCCGGAAGAAAGGGAATACATCCGCTTTGGCTGCGGAGTTTACCAGAGGAGCAAAAGAAGCCGGACATACAGTTACGGAGTTTTTCCTTGACAGTATGGATATCCATGGCTGCAAAGGCTGCTTTGGCGGCCACAGCAGCAGGGAATGTCCATGTGTGCAGAAGGATGATATGATGCAAATATATCCGGCAGTCAAAGAGTGTGATGTAATCGTGCTTGCTACGCCGCTGTATTATTGGAATATGAGCGGCCAGCTTCGGACGGCTGTTGACCGCCTGTTTGCCCTGGAGGAAGGGGACGGCAATCTTTTAAGAGGGAATAACCGTTCTTCGGCGCTTTTGATGGCGGCAGAGGGACACGGTTTTGAGGATGTTCTGGTTTATTATGACCACTTTATGGAACATTTGCGCTGGAAAAACCTTGGCCATGTCCTGGCAGGCGGAAATGGGCATGTGGGTGATATTGAAGGAAAACCGGAATTGGAACAGGCCTATGAGCTTGGAAAATCAATTCAGTAAATCATACTCCCGGAATTACGTCAAATATGGTATGATAAAAGAGAATGGTGTTTAGGTAGCTACTCATAAAACAGTATCAACCAACAAACTGAAATAGGGTAGCTGCCATACAGGGTGCAGAAAAAGGCGAGTAGGAAACGACGTGTTTCTTACCCGCTTTTTTCATGCCCTTTGTTACGCAGTAGAGGCTGAAAAAGCATTGATACAAGCGGCTTTGCGGGCGCGTTTTCTGCGCGGTAAGGGATTTATACCTTTTCCCTCAAAAACGCCTTTCTACTGCGTAACATTCATACTGGATTGGAGGGCGCAAGCGGTTTATCCGTTTGCGCTCTCTTGACTGCCCAACAGCAAAGACGGAAACAGCCGTCAAGGACGCGAAGCGCGAAGTTTATCCTTGAAGGCTGTTTTTGGCTTTGCTACAAGCTATCTGTCAAAGCGAAACTTGAAGAGAGCATGTATAAGCTGTGCTTTCAGACGGTCTTGTATCTCGTCATTTATACGCTCTTGCTACATCGAAAGATGCTTAATCCGCGGCGTGTAGTGCTGCAATACTGCGTCTATTGCTTCTGGCTCTCCAGCGACAGCTTTTTCAATAACCTCAAAAGGTATCAGCTTCTTATTCCTCATGGTCTGTTTTCTCCATTTCTTTTCTTAACTGTTTCAATGCTGCCAACTTCCAATAGTTGACTGTACTTCTGCTGCGTCCGTACTCATTTCCGATTTTGGTATCGGTATAACCGAGAAAGAAATACATCAGCAGGACAGTACGCCTTTGCTCCGGTAATCTGGATAATGCGTCGGCTAATCGCTCACTTGCCACAATAATCTCTTGCTCTTTCACAACAAAGACAGTTGGTTTATCGTATTGTTCAAAGTAACGATCCATTGTAAATGGTTCAAGTGACGTTTCAGACATCAGATAGTCAAGTGATACCTCCCGTTTCTGCTTCCGTCCAAAATCGCGGTATGTGTTGATTGCCGCATTGTAAAGAACGACATTACAAAAGGCTGCGAAAGTGTACTCGATATGCTCCATAAATTGTTCAGAATACCTCATCATAACTCACCCCCCTTTCTTCCCAGTAGGGGGCTATTACAACAAACGCCCATGAAGCATAAAGCCGTATGAGCGTTTGGGTAATATGAGTTATTAGGGCACACTAAATGATTTAATAGTTCACATTCATTGGTAATTTATCCCCTAAACAGATACTGATTTTTTGACAACAAATAGTTTTCTCTGAGTTTGCCGATTAAAAAATAACACGACGGTACCTCCCGATACTGCCGCATTATAAATAATGTCTTTTGCAAGCCCTCCGTTATCCAGTCAAAAAACGACGGTCTATGATTGCTACCAAAAAGAAAGAGCCGATAACCGCATTTTTAATCTGCGTGTTATCGGCTCTGCGTCTGTGCGTCTGGCTCTTTGATAGCTGATATATTCATTTGTTGTACGTTAATAAGGGTTTCCTGCTTACATTTCGGGCAGTATAGGGGAAAGTTTTTCAACTCGGTATCTCCCCGTATCTTCAACCTTGTTTTGCTTTGGCATATTGGGCATAGGATCCATTCGGTGCTCATGCTAAATCCCCCAATCTCTGCTAATCATTTGCAGTTTTACCATGTGGGGGTAAATTTTGCCTGTATTCATCAATTCTTCCGGCGTTCCCTGTTCGGCAACCATGCCGTCTGAAAGCACAACCACTTTATCCGCGCCGCTGACAGTACGCATACGGTGTGCAATCACAAGTACCGTTTTATCTTCTATCAGCCTTGATAAAGCAGCCTGTATCAGTGTTTCGTTTTCCACGTCAAGGCTTGCCGTTGCTTCATCAAGCAAAATGATAGGGGCATTTTTTAGGAAAGCGCGGGCGATTGAAATACGCTGCCTTTCGCCGCCGGACAATTCGCAGCCGTTTTCGCCAATCATACTGTTATAACCGTTAGGGAGCTTTGCAGCAAATTCTTCGCAATTTGCCAGTCTTGCCGCTGCAATCACTTCTTCATCAGTCGCGTCCTTTCTGCCTATTCTGATATTTTCCAAGATTGTGTTGTTAAACAGTGTCACATCTTGAAATACGATAGAATACAGCGACAGCAATGTTTCCGGCTCTATCTTTGATATATCCATACCGCCGACAGTGATTTTCCCTTTGTCTATATCCCAAAACCGTGCAGCAAGGCGTGACACCGTAGTTTTACCACCGCCGGACGGTCCGACTAAGGCGGTAACTTCCCCCTGTTTTGCTATAAAGGACACGTCTTTCAATACAGTTTCCCCTGTATTATAAGCAAATCCTACATGGTCAAAGGCAATATCATAACCTTTATTTGTTACCCTGTCTGTTCCTGTCTGGATAGGCTGGTCAAGAATTTCATTCATGCGGTTTATGTTTGCTTTGGTGGAGATCACCGCAGCAAGATTTTGCAATGCACCCTCAAGCGGGGCATACAGCCTTGAAGCCACAAGTAAAAACATAAAGAACAGCGGAATATCGATCTCTCCACGAATAAGCAGCGCAGAACCGACAAGCGCAACCGTAGCAATTCCAAACTTTAGTATCAGTGTTGAGGAAACAACAAAGAGAGCAGTTCCAAGTTCCGTTATGATATGTCGCTTTTCTACATCATCAATTTTTTTGCCAAGTTCTTTCAGATAGCTTTTTTCCGCATTGTTTGATTTCAAGTCCTGCAAGCTCTCAATACACTCCTGCACACCGCTTTCAAGCGCGACATTTGCGGCTACGGATTTACGGTTGAAATATTCCTGTATGCGGGCTGAAAAGAATGTGATTGCAAATGCAATCGGCAAAACCCAAACCGCCGCAAGAGCCATACGCCAATCATAGGCAAAAAGGCAAATTCCAATCAAAGTTGTTGAAATAAGAGAACCTGCTAAAGAAGGTACAAAATGGGAAAACGCTGTTTCCAGTGTTGCACAATCCCCCATAATGGAATTTGTTAAATCGGCAAGGTCTTTTTTACCGAAAAAGGACAGCGGAATTTTACGGAGCTGTTCCGCTAAGGATATACGTCTTACACCGCTTTCCACATAGGTTGCTAAATAGGTTGCATTATATTGAAACCAAGTGACAATAAATATAAGCGCAAGGCAAACCAAAGCACCAATTATATAGAAAGCAATGCGGTTTCCGGTTACGCCCCCGTTTATAGTATCAATGACAAAATAATAGAGAAGCCCAACAGGAAGCATAAAGGATATATCCTGTGCAACGCAGGCAATACAGCCTTTTATCAAATCGACAGCTCCTTGTCTTGATAGCGCAAAGCGTCTTTGCAATGTCTTGATCATGCTCTTACCTCCCATCCCTTATTTTCATTCAAAATTTTCCATTCTGCCGCTTCGGAATAATTCTTCCACATTCTTGTAAATATGCCGTTTTTCTCTATCAACCCACTATGTGAGCCGCTTTCGACGATCTCACCGTCTTGCAGTACATAAATACAATCTGCGTCTATAATTGACGACAGCCTGTGTGCAATCATAATAACCGTTTTCCCTTTCGAGAGAGCAGATAAAGCCTGTTGTACGCGCACTTCATTGTCCGGGTCGGCAAATGCCGTCGCTTCATCAAGAATTAGGATAGGCGCATTTTTCAAAATCGCGCGGGCAATCGCTATTCGCTGCTGTTCACCACCGGATAAATACACCCCATTCGTACCGACAACCGTATCTACACCATTTGGCAGCTTTTCGATAATATCCGTACACTGAGCAGCTTTTAACGCATGGTCAACCTCCTCTCGTGTAGCGTTAGGCTTTGCCATACGCACATTTTCCAATATGGACGCTTTGATCAGGCGGCTGTTCTGAAATACAAAAGACACCTTATCCATCAGCGTTTCTTTCGGAATATCACGTATGTCAATACCTCCAATCAACACGCGGCCTTTTTGCGGGTCAAAAAATCTTGTGACAATGTTTGCAAGGGTTGTTTTGCCGCCGCCGGATGCGCCGACTAATGCCACAACCTGTCCCGGCTTGATGGACAGAGATACATCATTGAGTGCATTTTTCTCCCCATCATAGCTGTAACTAACGTGTTCTAATGTAATAGAATGATCGGAAGGCACATTATTTACTTGGCTTTCAGACAACGGTTTTTCATTCAGCACCTCGTCAATTCTGTTTATTGCGTCATTCACAATCATTGCGTCCTCACTCATAAACATGATTTTAGTCAATGTTGTTCCGATAACAGGCGTAATCACAATATAGAAGATAAGGTTTAACAGCAATTCATTTGTTACGCCATCCCTTGTAAAGAGAATACCTCCGGCAATCAGAAACGCGAATACACCGTTAATTGCAGTTGTATAGAACATCATAGGAAGTCGTAACGCTTTTGTATATGCAATGACCCACTTTTCATAATTATCAATCGTAGCTTTGAAGCGTTTGAAAGAAAAAATTGTCTGTCCGAAAGTCTTTACAACAGGTACTCCCCTTACATACTCAACCGCTTCATTTGACATATCGGAAAGCGCATTTTGATATTCTTTCATTTTTTGTTCCATGTTTTTTCCAGTCATTTTCATCATAATCAAAAAACCAAGTACAACGGGAACAAGGCTTAAAAGCCCTAACCGCCAGTCAAACGCAAGCAGTAAGAAAAGCAGTCCTATGGGCGTTGCAATCGCTCCCGCTTTGTCCGGCAGTCTATGTGCAAGATATGTTTCCGTAGCAGCACTGGAACTGTTTACTATTCGTCGCAGCTTTCCGCTCCCATACTTTTCCGTTACCCCAAGCGGCAAGGTTGTAATATGCCGCATAAGCTCCTTTCGGATATTCGCGGCAACCCGGAACGCGCTCATGTGTGAACACATCAGGGCGGCTATATAAACGACAATAGATATAACCGCAAACAATACAGCAGACCATCCATAACGTGTGACATTCTGCGCCTGTGAGAAATCCGGGGAAACTTTCAGTATGTCGTGAATGATACGCCATATATACCAAAAAGGCACAAGGGCTAACAGCGCACTCATTACAGACAGTACCCAAGAAAGATAGGTCAATATCTTATGCCCTCCGGCATAGCCCATCAATCTTGATAGATTAGACTGTTTTTTCATTGAAAAAAACCTCCTTGAAAATATTTTTATGATATGAGGACAAAATATCTGTCCTCGAATATCCTCATTTTAGTTAGTGCTATCTTTATTTGGTTAGCAACAACTAACTTATGTGCCAAATATAATGGAAAGTTTGCACTTTCCATTATCAAGAATGATAGAACAAATTGCCTTAATGATTTATCCTAATCGGTCAAAGCTCGATTTTTTATTGCCCCATAATTTTCATCCACCCGGCAGTATAAAATGCCCTCATTTCTTTCAGATAATGCTTTGCTTCTTCAAGTGGCATTTCATGTATAATCAGCTCAAAAAAAGTATTAAACATTCCTGTTATCAAGATATGCTCTAATCGTTCATCAATAGGCGGCGCAGGTCTGCCTAATTTTTCAAGAACCACTAAATAATCATGTGTGCCTTTTGTTTCTATTTCAACCATTTCATCAATCAATTTTGAAAAACGTGTTCCCTCCGAACAGCAGAGTATGAGCTTAAATTCATTCAGATGTTCATAGGCATACAAAAGCATTTCATACATACATTCGCCGGAAGTAGTGCTAAGGTTATTTGGCTGTTCCTCTGGCGGCATATCTGCAAATTCTTTCTGCGCCTTGTAAAAGCGTTCCAATAAAAAGTTGTAGTGTTCTCCTACCAGTGCTTCAAACAAATCCTCCTTGCTGTCATAATAGCCATAAAACGCGCCCGTTGTCACACCCGCTGTTTTGACAATATTCCTTAAAGAAGCAGACTTGAAGCCTTTTTCAAGAAATTCCTGCATAGCGGCTGTCAGTATTAAGTTTAATGTTGTCTGTTCTGCTTCACTCATTTTCTTTTTCTCCTATAACACCGTTATATATCACTGTTATATGATACAGCAAATCAAGGAATTTGTCAATAGTTCAAAAAATTTTGCTGAAACTTTGGCAAAATCACATTGTACAGCGTAGTAGGTATCGAAAAGAAAATCAAGAGGGGTTGGGAGACTTCACAACAAGCAAAATCTGTCCGGCAAGCCGTAGGACGCAGACGGGCAGATTTACGGAAAGGGTACCCTTTTCCTATGAATGTTTCATATTAGGAAAACACACTGCCGGAAAGATATGTAGCGGGGATTAGCCCGCTACGGCGGGATCTTCGGTTGTATTGATTTCAATGTACTCAGCAATTTTGCGGAGTTCGTCAGCAAACTTAAACTTTACGCTGATATTGCCGTTTTCGTAAACCTTGATATAGTCTACAAGCTCTATCAGAATTTCCCGGCTCAGTTTGTCGATGTTTTGATATTTCATAAAAGCTATCAGCGCGGGATGTTTGGTATCAACACCATTTGCCAGTTCCGCCCGTTCAGCGGTCAACCGGGCCAGTACATCAGAGAGAGCGGCGATCTGCCGTTCATAATCGGCTTTCATATCCCGATAGTCCTGCTGGGTAATTTCTCCGTCTTTCCAGTCTTGATAAAGAGACTGCTTATAGCGGGTGATTTTTGCCAGTTCCCGCTCTTTCAGAGTAATCTGATCATTCAGCCGGAAAGATTGGCTTTTTTTGAGTGGGGCTGTATTGATACGGGAAATAGCCTCGGAGTAGGAAACCGCCAAATGCACCTGGCATTGTACCGCAAACAGGGCAGCGGCCTCCAGCCGTTCATGCTTAATTGAGTGCATGGAACAGGCCAGCCGAGAGCGGTTCTTGTAAGTTGAGCAGGCATAATATACATTTTTCCCGCTCTGGCTCCGGGTGACGGACTTCCCACAATCCGCACAGCGGAGGAAACCGCTGAACAGGTGGAGTTCCTTTTTCCGTGGAGCTGTCCGGGTATCCCGCTTTAAGAGGGTCTGCACCTTTTCAAAGGTCTCCCGGTCAATAATGGCCTCGTGCGTATCGGGCACCCGTACCCATTCATCCTCTGGCACCGCCTCAATTTCATGTACCTTGTAGCTTTTTACCCGGCGGCGGCCTTGTACCAAATCCCCGGTATAAATCGGATTGGTTAGAATGATTGTAAGGACTCGATCTCCCCACATAGGATTGTCGGACACCGAACAGGAGTTAGGCAAGCCCTTTGTCCTTCGGTATGTCGTAGGGCTGGGGATGCCGTGATCATTCAAGTAATACACGATAGCCCGCCTTGTCATACCTTTCAAGCACATATCATAAATGAGCTTGACATTTTCAGCCGCATCGGGATCGACAATCAACTGATGCTTGTCTTTTGGGTCTTTGACATATCCATAGGGAGCAAACGAGCCTATATACTGGCCGTTGCGCCGCTTGTAGTCAAATACCTGCCGAATTTTCTTTGAAGTCTGATAGCAGTATTGATCGTTCATAACATTGGTGATCGGAACGATAATACTTGAAACACTATCCGGGGACTTGTAGCTGTCCACATTCTCGGCAAGACTGATAAAGCGAACGCCCATTTGCACAAACAGGTTGTCAATCAGACTTCCTGCATCGCTATAATTTCGGGCAAACCGGGAAAGGTCTTTGACGATCACACAGTTAATTTTACCGCTCATAACATCGGCCAAGAGCCGCTGGAAGTCCTCGCGGTTGGCGTCTGTTCCTGTGTGTCCATCGTCCACATATTCGGTCATGCTTTCAAACTCGTCTATGTTGCGTTGGTAGAAATCGCCTAACAGGTCACGCTGATTTTTCACGCTGTTGCTGTCGTCTTTGCCTTCTTTAGCTTTTTTTAAATCTTCTTTAGAGAGCCGGATATACGCGCCCAGCCGCCAGCGCCGGATAGTATAAGAGGGAGAGAAACTCTGCTGATACCCTCTGTTTTTTGTTCTTGCCATTGTTCCTCCTTCCCTATCACATTACACTTATATTATAACTCTGTCCGGGTGGGACAACAAGGATGTCTCCGCCTCGGGACACTTTGTCTCGAAGTGACAAACGGGCCGTAACCGAAGTTACAGCCCGCTTTTTTGACGAATAAGGAAGTCGGTCAGAGTGTCCTGGAGGGACGGCCCGCTTTCCGCAAATTCAATTTTCACGCCCACACCACCGATACTAAAGCAGTACGGATTTTTGACGATCTGTAGAAACAGGGCGATACGCTCCATCCGGGGGAGGGCATTATTAAAGGCCATACCGCTCACATCGGGTAAAGACTCGGCAGCCACCGCGCCAATGTCAACGCTTTTCATTTGTTCAAGTTCCTGTGCAGATAATCTCACGGTAAAACCTCCTTTTCAGATTGATAAAACGCCTCCCGCTTGTCTTGTGGGGAAACGCAAGAGGGCAGCACCGCCAGGGTGCCGCCCTCTTGCCTCACTCCACCTTGGGACAAAATGTCTCGAAGTCAGTAAGAGCTTTTTTGATAATGAGCCTCGGCCTCTTCCAAAGTCTTAAAGTCAAACAGTTCGTAAAGTTCTGCCATGACATGGCGAATATCTTTATCAGAAAAACCGCAGTTCTCCATCGCCATGATGATATAGCCGCGGCACGCGCCGTTGCTCCACGGTTCGGAGAGCATGGCCGCCAATTCGGGATCAAAGCTCATAGCCTTTTCCTCCTCGCTCTTTTATTAAGTTTTGCTCTTTGAGTGCAAGAACCGGGAGCCGCTGTAACTCTTTTGGGAAAAATCTCCGAAACAGGCGGCAACGGTCTGTCACCAAGATCGTGTCGGCTTTGCCGTCATTCACAGACTGCATCACAGAACGCAAGCCCGGGCGCTCCAGCGTCCGGCCTGAATAGCCGACATCCAGATAAACGCCTGTAACCACTATTCCGTTTTTTTCTGCATAATTCAGTAGTTCCAATTCCTGCCCTCTGATTGCGTCCATAGCAAAAGGATTTTCCGGGCCAGCCACCCGACAGTATATAACCGCTTTCAAATAATCGCCTCCTATCATAAAGATTTAGGGAACGCCGCGCCCATTTTCTTGACCTGCCCAAAGACAACATGACTCAGCGCGGCGCTCCCACGCAAGGGAGAGCGGCGGCCCGGAGGGACAGGCGGCCAGCCTGCCCTGTGGCGGATCGTGGCCGTGGGATAGCCCATCCCACTTGCGGCGCAGGTGTTGATCGCTCATTCCCGTGGGGGAAGTCACAGCGCACCCGCCGCCTGGCTCCCCGCGCTATGCTCGGGGCCGTCGTTGTTCCGTTACGTAGAGAATTATCCTCCTCTTATTAACCGAGACATTTTTTCATCATTTCCAAGTGGGGAAAGAGGAAAAATCAAAAAGTTTTTTTCATGCGTTCCAGCCCTCTTTTGATAGACTGGCGGACAGACTCCTCATGTACTCCTTCAGCCTCGGCAATCGTTTTTATGCTCTTTCCAAGAATGATGTGGGCATCAATCCTGCGGCCCTGGCTCTCCGGCAAAGAGTTGAGGGCGTTCCATAGACGGATGAACAGCTCCATACGCTCCAGTAGCTCCTGGGGCGTTGGCTCATGCAGGCAGGCGGAATATTCGATCCCGTCATCGC